>Ga0181518_10002658_pt1 | contig 17022 bp, 13 predicted proteins | sample PEATcosm2014_Bin_28_FD_119751 | JGI IMG/M metagenome (GOLD analysis project Ga0181518, IMG submission 119751) | Peatland microbial communities from MTU Mesocosm Facility, Houghton, MI, USA - PEATcosm2014_Bin01_60_metaG | ecosystem: Environmental > Terrestrial > Soil > Wetlands > Peat | place... | reverse complement strand
CCAGCGTATTGCCGCTGCCGTCCGCTATCGTCAAAGTCAGTCCGCCTGTGCCATTGCTGACCCCGCACCAAATAAAGTGATTGCCCGCCCAACTATTGCTGAACGTCGAGGCGTTAAGCTGGATGCTCTGGCCTGGCCCAAGCCTGCCCACATAAGGATAAAGGCTGGAAGCCACCTGAAGCAGGGCATCATCGGAGTTCGTCAGGTACGCAATCCCGCCGTCATCATCTTCGGCTGGGAAAAGGTCAATCGTTGGATTACTCGGATTCGGGCTGCCGACATCGCCCCAACTGAGCGTGACCGTGCTGCCGGAAGGCAGTTTGGCGAGCAAATTGGTGTCAATGCCCGAAACCCACAGCCGGGTAAAATCCTGCAAGTCCCGTTGGGTGGGAATGACTCGCGCCCCGGTGTAGTCGTGATAGTTGCAATCCGGGACATTCTTGCCTTGGGCGGGAGTAGCAGAGTCATCGTAATAAACCCCGTCGTCCGAGTCCTTCAAAGACCTATCATAGTCATTATTGGCCCAAACAAATCCGCTGTGACTTTTCCACGCAAACGCCTGATTTTCAGGCATCAAGCCTTTCTCCTTTAGCTGTCGGCCTTTGTTCAATCGCCCCTTTGACCGGCTAAGGAAAAAGGCTCTGCTGCGCTGTGGCGTCGTTTTCACCGGGGGCCAGCATAGACCATCCGGCTCCCTCGTCCTAATCGAAAAAAGACGGGCCTTCATTGATTCACTCAATGAAGCCTTACCCTTGGGCCTTGCGCCGCTGCTGCTGTTCCCTGGGATGGAACTTCTGGTGCGCCTCCTTCAAGTCGGTGATGGTCAGGCGCAGATACCGCTCGGTGGTGGCCAGCGATTTGTGGCCGAGCATTTCCTGGACGTGGCGCAGGTTGGCGTTGTTCTTCAACAGGTGCGTGGCGCAACTGTGCCGCCACAGATGGCAGGTGACGTGTTTCTTGAGCCGGAGTTGGCGAGCGTAAGTGTCAATAAGATACTTTACCCCGTGCTCGCCGATGGGCCGTCCGTCCCGGATGGAGATAAACAGCTTGTTGGTCTGGCGGCCTTTCAACAGTTCGGGCCGGATGGCCTTGAGATAGTTTTCCAGGAACTGGCAGGCGATGCTGCTCAAGGGCACCACCCGGTCTTTGCTGCCTTTGCCTTTGTTGACCCGCAACAGTTCTTCCTCCAGGTTCACGTCGTCCACGGTGAGATTGCGCAACTCGGCTTTGCGGATGCCGGTCGAGTAAAGGACTTCCAGCAACGTCCGGTCGCGGTAGCCGATGAGCGTTTGGGTGTCCGGCGCTTCGATGAACCGGCGGGCTTCCTCCGGTGTCAGGATGTTCCTGGGCAGGGCGTCCGGCTCCTTGGCCAGTCGCACGTCCTGGGCCGGATTATGGGCCAGATAGCCCTCCTGCATCAAAAACCCAAAAAGGCTGCGTATGGAGCTTAATACGCGATTCTGCGAGGCAATGGTGCGGGCTGTGCCTCGAACGGTCGGCTGGTAAAAAAGCCACGCCTGGAAGTCCTGGAAGACGGCGGTGGTGACGGTCCGCACGTCCTCGATTTTCTTCTCGGCCAAAAACTCGCTGAACCGATGGAAGTAAACTTCCAGGCTCGTCAGGGTTTTGGGCGAGTAGTTGATGAGTTGCAGGTGTTGCCGGTAACGATGGGCCAGCGCGTCAAGCGTGGGCGGGGCCTGCGGGCCGGGCGCGGCGTTCGGATGGTCAGCGGGCGTCGTGTTCATGGCGGTGGCCTCCGGGCATGTGCGCCGCGTCCTGGCGCGTCAACAGCGGGGGCGGCGCGGTGGCCCGCCGGGTGCGCGGATGGGTGCGCCGCAAGGTTTTCTTCAAGTCGGTCACGCTGACGCGGGTGTAAATTTCGGTGGTCTTGAGCGATTTGTGTCCGAGCAACCGCTGCACGTAAACGACGTTGGCCCCGTTGCTCAGGAGTTGCGTGGCGCAGGTGTGCCGCCACAGATGCGGCGAGACGTTGCGCCCCAAAACCCGTTGGGCATGGCGTTTGACGAGGCTGGCCACGGCCTGCTTCTTGAGCGGCTGATGCGGCTGCAAGGGCGCGAGCCAAAGGGCGTCCGTCCAGCCGGGATTGCGCGGCGCTTTGAGCCAGACGTTGCGGGCCTCCTTGAGATACCGGGCCACCGCCTGGCACGCGCTCTGGCCGATGGGCACCACCCGGTCGCGCGAGCCTTTGCCCCGTGTCACGCGGACAAAACCGTTTTTGATGTCCACGTCGGGCAGGGTCAGCCGGGTCAGTTCTTCCAGCCGGATGCCGCTGCTGTAAAACAGTTCGAGGATGGCCCGGTCGCGCAGTCCCTTGGGCGTGGTGTCATCCGGCGCGTTCAACAGTCGGCGCGCTTCCGAGGGCGTCAAGACTCGTTTGGGCAGGCGCCGTTCCTCCTTGGGCAGCGGCACGTTCAAGGCCGGATTGAGCAGGATCGCGTCCATCTTTTCCAGATGGGCGAAGAAGTGGCGGGCCATTCCCATCTGGCAGCGAACCGTTCCCACCGGGTGGCGGGACAGGAGCGTCCGCTGATAATCCTCGATGGTCTGGCCGCTGACTTCACGCCAGTCGTTCACGCCAGCGGCGTTGAGACAGTCAATAAAACCGGCCAGCCAATAGCGTCGGCCTGTGATCGTGCTTTCGGAGTACCGTTGCACGCGCAAGGCTTCCAAGTAGTCAACCGTATGCTTTTTCACAAGACAACCCTCCCCCCGTTTGGATGTTTTTCCGGTACACGTTCCCCCGAAAAGGGCGCGAGGTTGGGGACGGGAGCGGCCTGGCCCCTTTGTTCACAAGGATTTGCAACGGTTTGAACCTCGCGTTTTTCCACCTGCGAGGTGGGTGCGAGGTGCCCGTTTTGGGGTGCGAGGTGGGTCAAAACACCTGCGAGGTTGGCTTCTTTTCGGACTTGCTCGACCGATTTCAGCCCGGCCAGAAAGCGGCCCGGTTCCTCGGTCGGCACATGGCAGAGCCGGTATTGATAGCTCTGGCCAAACCGGCCCGACAACACCGTCAAGTATTCCATTTCAACCAGTTCGTCCAAGTGCGTCCGCAGCCGGGTGTCGCCCCACTTGAACGCCTCCCGCAGTTCCCGCCGGTTAAAGGTGGCCCCGCTGGCCTTTTTCTCCGGCTTCCGGGCCGCATGGTCAACAATAAGCCGCAACAGTTCGCGGCTGGGCCGGGAGAGATCGTCCAGGCTGTGCCCGAACAACTGGTGGGCCAGGTCGTTGGCGATGGCGATGTCATCGAGCGTCGTTTCGATGTACTCGCCCAACTCGGCGTCACTGTGGACGGGCCGCTGCAACTGATAAAGGAAGGTCACGGCCAAAATCAGGTTCAGATATTTGGGATGGTCGCGCCGCGTCAACAGATGCTCGTCGGGATAACCCAAAAGCGGCTCGAACGGATTGAACACTTTGAGCGGCTTGAGCAGCCGCTGGAACGCCTGATGCCGCCGCAAGATCGCCTCGCGGGCCAGCCGGTGTTTCCAGCCCTCGCGCGTGTGGCTCTGCCGCTGCGCCTCCAAGATGGCCCGCGTCTGCTCCGGCGATTCGTCCACGCTGACCAGGATGAACCGGCTGCGCGTTTCCGCGTCGGTGCGCGGATTGGTCGTCGTCTGAAAAACGGCGGTCGGGCCGTAAACAGTATTGACCTGGGTTTCCAGCTTGCCGCTGACCGGATTTTTGATGGTGCTTTCAATGACCAGCTTTTTGGCGCTGATGAGATTGCGGATGGCGTAGTCGGCTCCCTGCGCCCCGGCCAGTTCCTCCACCGCCAGCACCTTGTGCCGCAGCGAGTCCTCGCCCTTGTAAAACAAGGCCCGGTCGGTCAAGGAGGTCAGCTTGATTAAATCCTCGTCGGGACAGAGGCAAAGAATGGTGTCCTGCAAATGGCTCTTGCCCGCCCCGCTGCCCGACAGGGTCATCAGCGCCAGCGGGTCGGGCATCTTGCGGCTGGTCATCACCAGATAGCCAATGAGCTTATTGGACGCCTCGCCCACCAGGCCCAGCTTTTCCATGTCGCGCAACACTTCGCCCGCCAGATCGGGATGACGCCCCAGCTTCAACGCCTCGGCCTTGTCGCCCTCGGACACCAGCACCACCTGGGTTTTGCTCTCGGCCAGTTGCTTCTGCGCGTACGCCTCGGCCTGGCCGATGAGCCGGTTTACGTCCGCCTCGATGATTTCCACCGTTTCATGGAACAGCCGGGCCGCTTCGCCGATGAACAGGCGGCGCGAGCGGCTCACGTAAAAATCAATCGTGTCCACATGAAAGCGGCCGGGCGGGTTCTGGCTGGACGCCTTGACCGTGGCCCGCAGCCGGGCGGGCGGGCGCTGCTCAATGGCCAGAACCTCATAGCGGCGCTGGCCGTAGCTCGCCACAAAGCCCCCCGGCGTCATTTCGATTTTCTCGCCGGACAGTTTCTCGGTCACTTCGCTCCGGGGCGGCTCGACCGGCGCGAGCGGCTCAAGGCACTGCTTTTGAAAGTCGGTCGCCGAACGGCTGAGGAAAAAATCATTGACATCTTTCACCCCGTCCGGCCAGCGGATGACATGAACCTTCTGGACCAGGACGGGCAGGATTTCCTTTTCCAGCCGGGCGGTCGCCGCCGCCCCCGCCTCGTCGTTGTCAAGACCAAGATAAATCTCCGTCACGCCATGATCGCGCAAAAGCTGCTCGTGGCCGTCCGTCCAGCCGTTCGTGCCATACAACGCAATGACGTTGCGATAACCGGCCTGCCACAAGCTCATCGCGTCAAAAATCGCCTCGGTGATAAACAATGTTTGACTGGCCTTGGCCGCGGCCCCGTTGAAGACGCCGCGGTGCGGGCCGGGCAGATAAAGGTGCTTCGGTTCATCCTCGGTCACGCGCCGGCCGTAAATGCCGGCGACGTGGCCGGCGTGGTCGAAAATGGGAACGGTGATGCAACCGCGAAAGTGCTCCTGGCCTTTGGCGTTCAACACGCCCAAGGTTTTCAACCCCTGGATGATGTCGCCCGATTTGGGCAGCGCCCGGTGCATCGTGCCGTTGGCGTAGCCGATGTGGAACACTTCCAAGAGCGTCGGCCCGGAGAGATTGCGCCGGTGCAGGTAGCTCAGGCCCGCCTCGTCCTTCCGCAGCGTCTTGCTGTAAAATGAAACGACCCGTTGCAACAACGCCTCGGCGTCCTCCGGTTTCATCTGTTTGACTGGCGGCGCAACTTTGGCCGGACGTGTAAACACGCTGCCACTGTGTTCCTTGAGCCATGTGACAGCCTGGCTTTTGCTCAGGCCGTCCTGACGCATGATAAAATCAATCACGCTGCCCCCGGCGTCGCAGCCCAAACAATGGAACAGGTTTTTGGACGGTGTGACGTGGAACGAGGGCGTTTTCTCCCGGTGGAACGGGCAGAGGCCGACATAATCCCGGCCTTGCTTTGTCAACTTAACGCCCCGCGACTGCACCACGGCCACGAGGTCAACACTCTGCTTGAGCCTGGCTAGATCGGCGTTCATGTCCAGGATTGCCACTCCCCGGTGGCCGCGTCGTACTCTCCGCGATAGCCGTCGGTGTCCAGCAACCGCTGCCAGCGTTTTTCGGCGGTCCCGGGCGAGCGGAGCGCCAGCTTTATCATGCGTTTGCCCTGGTCATACCAGCCGCAGAGGGATTTGAGGCGGTCGTCCCAGCCGTGCTGATACGCCTCGCGCACGGTCAACCGGCCCAGGCCCGCCAAGTCCTTCGGCACACCCGCCGCCAGCGCGTCCCGTTCCCAATCATCCCAGGGATATTGGCCATACACACAGTCCAGCACTTCGGAGTCAAATATATCGAGAGGACGCTGGAACTTTTTCATCGCGCCGCCTCCAAGTCCGTCAGTGCCGCGCGGAGTTGCTCCACCTGGTCCACCACTGCGCCTCCGGCCTCGCGGACCGCCTCCAAGACCAAAGGCTCGCCTCTCTGCCCCTCCAGCAGATGACCCAACATTTCGACGACCCGGCAGCAGCCGTGGATTCTGTCCAGGCAGCCCATCCAGCCCGGCGCTGCCTTGCGGGCAGCGCCGGGCTTGCCAGTGCCTGGAGGGGGCGTTTGCTTGCGCCGAAAGTTTGGCGGACGACTGGAGGCCGATGCCGCTTTGCGGGCGGCACCGGCTCCAGCTTCGCGGTGCCTCTGGTCAGGGCGCTTGGTCGTGCTCTGAGAAGTTCTTTTAAGAGGGCGGCTCGGCCTTTCGCCGAAACCCGTCAAGCCCGTTGTAAAAGATTTTGACATGACGCATAGTTACACAATAGACTGTAATCCGTGCAAGCTAATTCCGCAACTTTTTTCTCGTCGGGTTATGTTCTCGGCATGGGCCGTCCAGCAAAGACTACACGCACCGAGTTCGGCGAACGGCTTGTGACAGCGCGGCAAGAGTTGGGCCTGTCACAAGCGCATGTCGCCGAGAAGCTCGGCATTACGCAGCAGAGTTACGCCGGTTGGGAGCGCCGCGAGACGGCGCTCAAGCCGGAGCATCTGATTCAACTGGCTGCGGTTCTTAACGTCACAGTGGATTATCTCCTGGGCAAAGAAAGCGATCACAAGCGCCGGGGCGGGCCTGTGGGCAAAGCCCGCCAAGTCTTTGAACAGGTGAGCAAACTTCCACGTCACCACCAACAACGCATTCTTGGTGTTGTCGAAGACATGCTCACGGCTCGACAGACGAACGGAAGCAAGGCCGGTTCGCAACACTCGGCCACGGCTAACGAGAAGAAAGGCGATTGATCGGGGGACGTTCCTGGGGGCGAGCAATCGCGGTGCGCCAGTCCGGCGCGAGAGGACAGAGGCAACCTGACTCGGCCAGTGACGACCGCCAGCGCCACGCGGCCACCAAGGTTCGCACACGCTCACGACGAAGCCAGCAACACCACCCTAGCTGCCATGTCTTCGCCGATGGAGACAACCGACAACGCAACCACGGCCCGCCGTCACATCCAGCCCACGACCGGCGCAGTTTTCATTTCCCAATGGCGGAAGCGACTGCGCCCGCTCCTGACCATTGCCCAAAGGAAGAACATAATTCGACCCCAAAAAATGAACCAATGAAACAAAGGACGCGACTGCGCCCCGTTCCTTTACAGGAACATATCCGTCGAGTCGTTGTACGGCCGGAACGCCCCGCGCTGTTCGCGCCAGCTTTTCCGAATGAGTTCCTCCGTGATGACGGCGTCCGGCGCGTAGCGCACCGCGTAGCAGTAACCATAAGAGTAAACGATTCCAGTGTAACCAAAGCGGCTGCGCCGGATGTTGATGGATTCGATCTTCGCTCCTTTTTTCATAACGCTTCCTTTTTGGTTTTGCGACCATCCGAGAAGCGCAGTTGTCAAGGTGGAGATGACGCTGGCTGGGGGCGGGAAGGGGCCAGCGGCATACTACCTTGATAACGAGCACCGCAGGATATAATGGACGCAAACCAGGAAGCGGATGAGAGGCTTTTTTGTTCTGTCGGTGACGAGTCGGTGCAGCGTCGCGCCGGACGACACTCTGATTAAAAAATCTTTCGTCGTCCGGCGCGGGAGCGGAACCGACGAAGGCACGGACAGACTGACTTTTATTCGCGCGGCACAGGCGCGTTGCTGGCGTGGCGCTTGCCTCTCCGTGCTTTCCCGCAAGCGGCATGACAGGCAACGGGCCTGGGACGCGGCCCGGCGTTTAGCCGCTTACACGTCAAGATTGAAGCGATGCTTGCGGGTGCGCGTCGGCTCGCCCTGGGCCGGGTCTGTGGCCGCAACGGGCACTCTGCTTTCCGGCGTGGCGGCGCTGTGCGCGTGGCCGTTGCTGGTCGCCTTGCGCCCTTTCTTCCGGTTCTTTTTCCCGATGCCTTGCGCCTGCATGTATTTTCGCAGCGTCGGCTCGCTCACTTTTAGTCCGCCCTCGGTCAGTTCCTTGGCCAGCGTGTGATAGCTCACGTTGCGTTTCTGCCGTGCTTCCAGCAGTTGCTCTTTCAGATTGTCCAGCAGCGTCACCAGCGTCGTGCGCTGGCGATTGTCTTTCTCAGTCAGCTTGTCCAGCCGTCCAGCTAACGCGGTGAAGTCGATCTTCTTTTCCAGTTCTGCATAATTGGGCTTTTCTTTCATGGTCACTCTCTCTTTCTCTTGGCCCGCTCCTTTTTGGAACATAGCACAACTCGCGCTCTGACGCATCCGCCGACGCGCTCATTTTCGGCCTGGCGACGCATTCGCCAAGGGGTTGGTGTCCTAACAAAATCACTCATTACACGGCTTAAAATCAGCGGCTAAAATTTGGCTAAACGGTGTCACTGGTGGTAAATTACCGGCAGTATGTTTAGCGGCATACCTCAGAAGAACATCGCCGTGGCCAAGGAGTATTTTGACGAGCACTTGTCCCACAACGATTACTATACCCAAGGCGAGGTTAAAATGGGCCAGTGGATTGGTGAGGCAACCTGGCGTCTAGGTTTGCAGGAAGGGCAGAACGTCACCAGGGAACAGTTCATGTCCCTGTGCGACAACCTTAATCCAGAGACGGGCAAGTTGCTCACGCAACGGTTGAAAGCCAATGGTGAACGGCGGGTCTTTTTTGACTTCACTTGCTCGGCTCCAAAATCAGTCTCCATCATGGCCGTGACCTTGAACGATTCACGCATTGTCGAGGCCCATCAACATGCGGCCAAACTGGCGGCGAAAGAACTGGAACATTTCGCCGGGACTCGCATCCGCAAGAACGGCGCGGACGATGATCGCAACACCGGCAATGTGGTCGGCGCGTGTTTCGTCCACAACAGTTCCCGCGCCCTGGACCCGCAGTTGCACACGCACTTTGTCCTGTTCAACTGCACATGGGACAAGACCGAAGCCCGTTGGAAAGCCCTGCAAACGTCTGAGATGTTCGCCGCCAGTCATTACGTCACGGAAGTCTATCGCAATGACCTGCGCCGCCGCCTGCATGACATGGGCTACGCGACGCGCAAAACGGCCAACGGTTTCGAGATTGAAGGCGTCGCTCCAAAAATCATCACCCGCTTTTCCAAACGCGCCCAGGAGCGTGATGCGATGGTCGCCAAACTGGAACAGGAGTTGGGCCGCAAGCTCACCAAAAACGAGGTCTCGCACGCCGTCCATAAAACCCGCTCGCGCAAGTTGAAAGGCATTTCCGGCGACGAAGTGCGGAAGCGGCAACTCGATCAAATCGGGCTGCTCGAAAAGATGTCCTTGCAGCGTGTCCGCCGCGACGCCAACGGCTCGCCCAAACCGTTCGACGATTACGCCAACATGCAGGTCGCTCTCAGCCACGCCACCGCCCATGTCTTCGAGCGCAACTCGGTCGCCCCGGAGCGCGAGTTGCTCCACGCCGCCCTGGTCAAAGGCTGCGGGCAGGTTGACCTGGCTGATCTCAAAACGGAACTGCGGCGGGATTCGGATTTCGTCCGGGTGGGCGCTGATTATTCTACCCGCCAGATTTTGCAAACCGAGTTGGCCCTGATTCAAACAATGGACTCCGGCAAGAACGCGGTGCCTGCGCTCAATAAAAATTACCGTGCGCCGTCAACCCTGGGCGTCGATCAGCAACGGGCCGTCGAACTGATTTTGCATAGCCCCGATCAGTTCACCGGATTGCGGGGCCTGGCCGGAACGGGCAAGACCAAAACGCTTCGCGCCCTGCACCACGGCATGGCCACGGCGGGCTATGAAGCGGTGTTCTGTGCGCCTACGGCCGCCGCCGCTGACGTGCTGCGCAAGGATGGCTTCACGTCGGCCACCACGCTGCAAAAATTGCTCATGGATTCGGAGCCGCAATGGGTCAACCATCGCACCGTCATCGTCCTGGATGAGGCCGGGGCCGTGGGCCTGGAAGACATGAAAAAGGTCTTCGACCTGGCGCGTGATCGCGGCGCGCGCCTCATTCTCTCCGGCGACACCGGCCAGCATTCCGCCGTCCCGCGTGGCGACGCCCTCCGCATTTTGGAACAGCATTCGCGCTATTCGTTCGGCCAGCTTTCCACCATCCGCCGCCAGCTTCGCGCCGATTACCTGGAAGTGGTCGAACTGGCCGCGAACCAAAAACCGGAAGCGGCCCTGCAACGGCTGGAACAGATGGGCGCAGTCACGGAAGCCCCGTCGCTCGGCCACAATGCCAGCCTGTATCAAAACGCCGCCGATGCTTATTTGCAGTCGGTCAGCAAAGGCAAGTCCGCCCTGCTGGTTTCGCCGACATGGGGCGAGATCGAGGCCGTCACGGAGCAAGTCCGCCACACCCTCAAGGCTCAGGCCCGCCTCAGCGTCACCGAGCATTCCGTCACGGCCCTGGATTCGCTCTCCTGGACGGAAGCCCAAAAACGCAACGTCCACCAATACGAGGCCGGACAAAAGATTCTGTTTCTGCGCGATGGCCACGGCTTCGCCAAAAATCAAACGGCGGAAGTGGTGGAAGCGGGAACGAATGCGCTCCGTGTCAAGAAAGAGGATGAAACCACCGTCGAGTTGAACCCGGCCCGCCTGGCCGCAAACAGCGTGGATGTCTGCCTGGCGCGTGAGTTGAAAGTGTCGCGGGGCGACAAGCTCCTGCTCCAAGCCAATGATCGAAAAAACCGGCTGGTGAACGGGCAGATTGTGGAAGTGGACAAGATCGAAAATGGGCAGATTCACCTGGCCGATGGCCGGACGCTGCCGCCCGAGTACCGGCGTTTCTGCTACGGCTACGCTGTCACGTCGCACGCCGCCCAAGGCAAAACGGTGGATGACGTTTTCCTGGTCGCCTCGTCCAAATCGTTCGCCGCCGTCAACCGCGAACAGTTTTACGTCTCGATTTCCAGAGGCCGGGAACATTGTCACGTCTTCACCGATGACAAGGAACTGCTGCAACGGCGCGTCGGCGATTCCCGCTCCCGCGCCGCCGCCCTCGACCTGGTCAAGCTCCGCGAGGCCCTGGCCGAAAAGGGATTCACGCCCCGCGCCGGTTTGCGCCAGCGCGAGCAACCGGCCAACCGCGTTAGTTTGACACCCGGCAATGGAATGAGGCAACGGGTGATGGGGACAGAGTCTCGGCCCGTTCGGGCTGTTCGTTCCAACCGGCTCTCGGTCGCACAACGGCTGGCCAAAATCGGGCAGTCCTTCCGCGACTGGAACAAGCAAAAAGTTGCCCGGCGCGTTCTCCGCGTCCAGCGGGAGCAAGTGCGTCAACAGGAACAACAACGGCAGCGCCGGGGCCACGGCTACGGCATGTCCATGTAACCGTTATGCTCAAACGCGAAGGCAAACCGATGTACGCTCCCCTCACCGAGGAGGAGTCCGTTCGGGAAGGCCAATGCGTCAAGGAAGATCACGACGGCGCGAGCTTCATGGAGTTCGTCACCGAGGATGACCGCGCCCACGGCTTCCCGTATTCGCAACTGATGGGCTACACTCTCGAACGTGTCCCGGAAAGCGAGTTCAAGGGCGAGGCCCCGGAAGATCGCCTGCACCTGTTTTTCTCCACCCATGATGTGACGCTGACCGGCTGGCGGCTGCGCCCTCTGGTCAACCTGGTCCGCAAGGGCACGCTCTCCGGCGTCCGCTCCCTGGACACCCGCTACGCTCAGGTCAACCAAAAGTCGCCCTTCATCGCCCGCGTCAAAATCACCCCGGTCAAGGAATGACGCCCCGCTTCAACCCGGCGTCGGCGTCTCCTGCTGGACGCTTTTCCGAAAGGCAAATCCCCATAGTCCCGCAGTCAACAGGAAGGCCAAAGCGATCAATCTCGATGGGCCATACCAGTGTCCGCCAGACCAAAGGAAAGACGTGTAAACGGTCATTCCTCCCGCCGCGATGATTAAAAACACCAACGAATACCAGTAGGCCAGGCATCGCATGGCCCCTTTCAAAACATTGATCGCAGTGAGGAACATCAAAACAAAGGCCGTCATCGGCACCAGCCAGATTCCGACCAGAAGCAAAAGCCTGGGCAGTGGCAGCGGGGCGGATGGTTCGCCCGCGCCGCCGTCACTCATGCCGTGCATGGCTTTTCCAAGCCATGCTATCCCCACCGGCACCAGACACCACGCGATGGCCGCGACTGCGGCGAACACCGCTATCAAAATGCGGCTGACGCGTTTCACGGCCCGCCGACATGGCTTGGTGGCGGGGCTTTCCTCTCCGGCAGTTGCACGCGGATGCGAATGGCCAAATTTGTTGCCACCGCGTCCAGGTGGGGCGAAGGAAACAGGGTCTCCAAAGGTTGTTGCAACGGCTGATACTGGCTGTTTTTTAGATTTCTTATTTCCGCCGTCACTTCGTATTGAAAATCGCTTTGGTTCGCCTGTTGCACAACTTGCATCACGCTTTCCAGCGTCGGCTCGATGATCTCGATGCCAGCGGGTGGAACCTCCTTGCCAAACGGGTCGGCGCGACGGCGATATTTTTCCAGCGCCGTCCATCCGTCCCCGCTCAGGTCTTTGTAGCCGTCCAGCAAGCCCGTCGCCCCGGTGTCCGATTTGTCCGGGTCGGTCTTGGTCGCCAGCACTTCGTATATGTCCGGCAGGCCGTCGCCGTCCGCGTCCTCGCCGCTGCCGCAAGTAAATTCCGGCTGGTCAAGAACCGGGATGTGTTCGACTTTCGGCAAAAGCAGCGGGCCGTCATTTGTCAATAACATCCCTCGCCGGTCGGCGGGAAGTTTCACCGGGCTTCCGTTCGCGCTGCCAATAAAAAATCCGCTGGCTTTCCAAAACCCGTTTTTGCCTTCTCTCACCAGCATCAGATAATGCAGGTGAGGCTGCGTGTTGGCCACGGTCAGTTCATACCGGCTAAAGAAAGGTTTGCACTCAACCTGGCGAATGGTCTGGCGGATGCCTTCGCGGTCGCAACGGAGCGGCAGCACTCGCGGCGGCGGAGCCGGATAATTTGCGACGACGCTATAAACGGATGAGGCAATGATCTGATTTGTGTCAATAAATTCGTAATAAGCGCCTGGGTTTTTGCCTTTAACCTTCCCAACGGCTTTCCAGTCACTGTCCGGGGCCGAACGGGGCTTTCGGAAAACCGTGAAGAACGGAGGCGGGGCGGGAGGAGTATAGCCCCAAAACACCGACTCTACCGACTCGCCTCCTCTTTGGACCGGATGATACCCCAAGTTGGACGGCGGCGGCGGCGCGTTCCAGCGTAGAGGATCAGTTCCATTATACATTTCTTGAAGGTTGCACCAGCCATCAAAATCCGGGTCCTTGTATCCGTCTTCCATCCCGGTCTGCCCCGTGTCTGGACTCAACGGGTCGGTTCGCGTCACCAAATCTTCATAGAGGTCGGGCAAGCTGTCTCCATCCGCGTCCTCGCCGGAACCCGCTGCAAACTGCATCTGTGGCAGCATCCGCAGTGGAACGCCCCGCGCTGAACCCATGAGGGGATGGTCGGCCCACCCCGGATTTTGCCCACCCAACAGCACCGCCTCCTCGGCCTTGCCGGTCTGCAAATTGATTCGGAAAGAGGCCGCGTTGGTGTCGCCTAAATTGTTGACGGACAGGAACGGAAGCCATGCCGAATACGGACGGTTTGTCCGCGTCATCACCAGATAGCTGACACCGGGAAGCATGTTGGTCAGCCGCAAATCAAGTTCGTCCGCGTTGGTCTGGATGGTCAACTGGACAGGAAAATATCCACGCGGCCCGCGCTCCGGTGCCGTTTGCGGTGCGGCCCCGGCCATTGCATGGATGCTCGCCAGCAACAAAAATTCCACTGCCAGACGCTGCGCTTTCAGTTTTCGCATCTACCGCTCCAAGTTGCGTGAGCCAGCGGGATTCAGGGCGCAATCCACCTTGAAGACTGCGTGGTCGTCGTAGTCAGTGTCGATTTCGACTTCCAGACTGCCGTAAACTTGCCCGCCCCGGCTTTTAATGTAGAACTGCTCCTTAGCCCACCCGGCCCAACGGGCGTTTGTGGCGGGCGCGGAAAACTCATATTTTGGCTCGTAGCCTGTTTCCGGCGCTTGATACAAAAAGTCCGTGTTCGTATGAATGATGCCCCCGTCAATAGCCTCTATGGAATAGGACCAATCAAATTTTTTTCCGGGGGCGAGCTTTTCCGGTCGGTTGATTCGCACAATAATGTCTCCTGGTGGAGATATTCCAGGCTTTCCCTCGTGTTTAAGAAGGTCGATTGTAAATGGTCGGCCATCCGGCGTGATTTTGTAGGTTTTGCTCGCTCCAACCAACGGCTCCTTACCGGCCTTTTTCCACATCCTGAAAACCACAGGATTATTCCGGTCGGGGGTGTAGGTAGGAACTAGGCCAAAATTATATGACAGTATTACCTTTTTAGAAAGCTCATAACCGTCCTTCTCAATTGACACGATGTTGATTCCGTAGGCGGTATAGCCGTTTAATGTAAAATTGCCCTTTTGGTCTGTCTCCAATGTCACCGGCTGCGTTTCAGTATCATATTTTTCGAGATGAGAAGTGACCACAAGGAGCGAGATTTTTACGCCGTCCACCGGCTGGCCGCTTTGGTCAACCACTTTTCCGTAGAAGGTGATTGGAACATTCTCCGGTGTACGAAGTTGCGCCATCGTTGAAATTGACAGCAGGCAAACCCATGCTGCGACGAGGGCTTTTACGGCATAACGGTAGTTTTTCATAGTCGGTTTCAGTTAAGGTGTAATGCCAAAACTAGAGAGCAATTGATGCCAATAAACTCCCACAGTCATGTTGTCGGAATGAAATTCAAAGCTGTGGCCTGTCCGCAGGTTGCTAAAACTGTACGGCGGAGCTTGCAAATTGACGGGCGTTCTAAGTGAGAAAGTGCTGGCGATATTTGTTTCCGCACCCAAAGCAAAAGAGTAAGACTGCGCCGCCATCGAAAAAATCTCATAAGTGTTGGTTGGAAACACCAGGCTGCGGGTCGTGAAAAAGGAAGCCCTATTGTAGTAACCCGATGGAAATTGCGCCGAGGGTGTCGTGTATAAGTAGGAGCTTGAATCGGCTTTGAAGTTCTGATCTGTCACCCAATAACCGAGAGCGTAATCCTGCGCATTGAAATAATCCGCAAAATGACTGGCACCTCCAATGTCGTTGAAATAGGGCGGTGCGCCGTTGGTAAAGTAGTGCCCTTCGCTGTCCGGTGTGTACACATGCGGTGTGTAAGAGTTCGTCGCGTCGGCTGGAACCGTGTTGTCGTAAGCACGCGCCGAAACCGCCGCCTGTGTTGCCACGTATGTGTTTACGACCACGTTCGTGCCCGCCAATCGCAGTGCCTCGCCGGTGACAATGTTCCCCATGCTGTGCGCCAGCACATAAACCTTTCCCGGATACTGACCATTTAGGTTCGCCAAAAAGTTCTCAAAAGGCTGGCCGCACTGCCAGGCTGTCCGTTCACCAACATTATATTGGGCAAGATTTAATTCGAGAAGCAGAGCCGGGTTGAAAAGGTTGCAAGGCCAGCGGAAAGAACCGAAACGTCCCTTATAGCCCTGCCAATAGAGCCGCTTGTAGGCCGTTTCGGCAAAGCGGTCTTTTTCCCACGCTGGCATGTTCCAGCCGTGAACGAAAACGATATAACTGTCATTGGTGTCGTAAGCCGGGTCGTACGAATACTGAAACTGTGGCTGGCCGTCCGCCACCAACTTATTCGTGGACATCGGTGCGCCGGGTGCCGTTTTGGGGTCCTCGCCAATCGTCCACCGTTCATACATCTGTTTGATGTCCTGGATTTGAATGTATTGCGAGGACTGCGCCAGCACGTTGCCGCTGCCGTCCGCAATGGTCAGATTCAATTGTCCTGAACCAGAGACGACACCGCACCAGATGTAATGGTCGCCAGCCCAGGAGTTGCTGAACGTCGAGGCGTTCAACTGAATGCTTCCTCCCGGCCCCAGCCGTCCAACATACTGGCACAAGTTGGTGTTGATTTGATTGGTGGCCGTCGCGCCGTTGGTCAAATAACCCATGCCGCCGTCGGCATCCGCCGCCTGAAAAATGTCAATGACCGGGTTGGCCGGATTCGGACTGCCGACATCGCCCCAATTCAATGTGACCGTGGAGCCGGAAGGTAAACGCGAGAGCGTGTTGGATACGCCCGACACCCACAACCGGGCATAATCCTCCAAATCGCGCGGGCAGGGAATGCAGCGGTTTCCATTAACGGTGTAGTTGCAATCAGGAGTTGGATTAGCAGCGGAATTTGTGACGTCCTCCTCCGTGCCGTCTTTATACCTATCATAGTCATTATTGGCCCAAAAGACATAAGGGTTTTGGGCAGAGGTGTTGTCGTGGCCGGTAAACGATTCGTCCATAATGCCGTCGTGGTTAACATCCAGCGAAAGGCGGATGACGTCAATCTCGCATTGGCCCTGCATGTTCGATTGGTTGGGGTCGGGTTTGGTGAGCAGGGCGATTTGGCCGGGAACGGTGGCGAAGAAATGGCCGTATTCGGAGACGATTCCGCCCGCGTTGGTGGTCACCACGCCGTTGCTGACGACAAAGGCGTTGGTGAAGTATTGGCCCAAATAGGCGAACATGTTGGTGTAACCATTGGTGATCGCCTGCTTGGCGTAGCCGGCGATGATCTGCTGGCCACCGACAGGCATGATCATCAGGGGCGTTGTGTTGGTCACGTCGAAGCCAGGGAATTCGGGCATCGGATCGCGGTAAGGCGTGTAGTAAGCGGTTCCATATCCGAAATCCCACCAACCGGTGACAAACTCGCCAAAGCGCGCGAAGTAATAGCCCACCGTGCGCAGAGCGGGTGTTTGCACGGCCGTGTAAAAGCAGGTGTTGACCAGCGGCGATTCGCATTGGGTGGGCGAGAGTTGGGCGAACTGGAGGGGGCTTTGGTTGACCACGCACTGGAATGACGCAAAAGGGATGCCGTAGTAACTCTGTGCTGTACCGGTCATGCAGAACACCCCGTTGTTGTTGATGGACAACCCCCGGTTTTGATTGAGCGGAGCATCGTACGCTCCATCCCAAAGATACGCGTCGATGTCCAAGACCCACTGGCTGTTGGCGCCGGAGAGAAGGGGTGTTATCTGCGCCTCCAGGTTGCTCGATGCCGCATAGTTATAGGTTGG
>Ga0181518_10002657_pt1 | contig 17025 bp, 15 predicted proteins | sample PEATcosm2014_Bin_28_FD_119751 | JGI IMG/M metagenome (GOLD analysis project Ga0181518, IMG submission 119751) | Peatland microbial communities from MTU Mesocosm Facility, Houghton, MI, USA - PEATcosm2014_Bin01_60_metaG | ecosystem: Environmental > Terrestrial > Soil > Wetlands > Peat | place... | reverse complement strand
TTCAAGTGTGGCGTCTCCAGCGGTCTCCGGACGTTTCAACCGCCGAGATGGCGCGGTCAGTCGTTCTTACACGCGAAATTGTCGGTGCCGCATTTCAGGGGGTTCTGCCACGGGCTGCTAAGGGAGTTTGAGTAATCCTCTACGCGACGCCCTACACCCTTCACAGCGCGGTCTGTCGCGTAGAAGACACGAACCTCGGCGGTCCCCGGCGGAAGAATGGCCACCTGGTAGAAGGAGACTTGGCCAGAGGAAGTCGGAATCGTTTGGTCGCTATATATAGATCTGTCATCGATCGCGTGTTGGGCCACCAGAACCGGCGAGCATACAAGTGCGCAAAGGGCCGCGCGAGCAAATGTAAATCGAATCGCAGCCATATCGGCCTGATCCCAATTCTCGCAGAATGCTGACGCCGTTGCACCCGGCCGGACAACCGGCCACAGACTCAGTGGCGTCGTGCATGCAAGAAGATCGCCGGCCGGCCTTCGTCCTCGACGACGTAAGCGGCGCCGACTTTCAGCACGTGAAAGCACAGAAGGTCCCCAGCGTTTCGACCATCGTGCTTAAGAACGTCGAGAACTTCACGGCCCGTGGTTGCACGCCGTTGCCGGACACGCAGGTCGCCACCGCCGACCGCCGCGAGATGTGAGGCGGCGCTTACTGCGCCTTCTTCCCAGGGCGAACTCCCGTGTGATATCCAAGCGGCGGACGTCGGCAGGCCTGTTCGCCGGTTCTGTCTTCGGGAAATCTCCAATCAGCACCGAAGTTCCTTTCCGTGGGTCGTACCAGTAGGCGCGAGCCACCTTTCCACGCGGCCATGGCCCGCCGGGCGCGCTGCTCTTCCAGGTAGCAGGCGCCAACTTCGGTGCCGTCTCTGACGAAATCGATTCTCAAAATCAGTGAATCGGGTCGTGCAACTTCACGGGCCGGGCGCCCAGCGCCATTCGGATGCCGATCTCGCGCGTGCGGCGGCGCACCGAATAGCTCATCACACCGTACAGGCCGATGGCTGCCAGGGTCAGCCCGACTGCGCCGAAGATCCCGAACAGCAAAGCCGAGATGCGCGGCAGAAGCAGCGATTTATTCATGTGCTCTTGCATCGTCTCGGTGTTGAAGACCGCCATGTTCGGATCCTGTTTATAAGAGCATGTTGGCGGTGGTCGTCACCGAGGTCCTAAGGTCCACAATTACTCGCGCGAAAAGACCGTGCAGTTTCTCTTGCAACTTCGCGAGCGCGTGTCGGCGCTGCCAGGAGTTCGCTCGGTGAGTTTTGTGGATACCGTGCCGCTCAGCATGACCGGCACGACCCAGGGTTTTGACGTGGACGCCGCCACGGACCGCCCCGAACGAAGCGCCGATGCCAATACCTATAATGCGTTCACCGGATATTTCCAGACCATGGGCATTCCCCTCCTGCGCGGCCGCGACTTCAACGTCCAGACCGATGGTCAAAACGTGGCCATCATCAATGAGACGATGGCCGGCCATCTCTTCCCCAACCAGGACCCGATCGGCCGCCTGATGCGCGCGGATAAGACCCGCTATACCGTGATTGGCGTAGCGCGAAACTCCAAGTTGCGCTTCGTGGGCGAGGACCCGGTCAATTGCGTCTATCTGCTTCTCGGGGCGGCCCCGGAAAGGGCCTTCAGCTTCTTCGGGATCTCAACCATCGTGAAGACGTCCCTGAACCCGCAACGACTGGCTCGGCCGGTGCGCGACCAGATCGCCGCGCTTCGATTCCCACTATCTTGTAAGTTGTCTCCATGTGCTTTCTCCTGTGATTGGCGCCCGCCGGCAAAGCACGCGGTGACTGGTTAAGCACGGTCACGTACTACTGCCGCTGTCGTAAACGACAGGGCGGCGTACACTCATTCGTTCAAAGGCATGCTCCGGATTAGACAGCGGACCGGCCTCAACTGCTCCACTGCTCCAACGACCTCGGCCGGATAGGCGCCACCTCACAGGATGCCGCAGAAACCCACGCCGATTTTCATCACGATTCGTGGGCCTCAGGCCCATCGAGACACGGCGGAGGACCAGCGGAGGAGCAGGCGACGGCATGCTGGACCAGAAACCGTTCCGGCCCTGTTCCGAAAACGTCAGGTTTCTGAACAGCAGTGTTCAAAAAGCCTGAGTTTTCGGAACACTTCCTGCGACCCGATCCCGCAGCCATTTCTCGATGATTTCCTCCGCTGGTCCTCCGCTGCACCAGCGATCTGGAGCGGTATATTGCCAGACCTGCAACTTCGCGTGGAATCAATGGCGTACCGACGTCGCGTCTCCACTTGACGGCTCTGCGCCCTACTTCGGACAATCTCAAGCGAGAAGCCCGAGTACCGCCAGGAAAGGCGCAACTCGGTACGTTGCACAAAGGACCTCTGTAATACGCCCGGGGCTGCCGTGCGGTCGTTCTGAGGTGGGAGTGGGCGATTCGGTCAGACTCTTGACATAGGCTCCGCTTGTGTCTGTTGGGAGAGAACGCAAAAGAGCATCCGTCCCCCTCCGTACCCAGGGATTTCCACCAGGAATTCGGATTTCGAAGCTGACGCCTTTACGGCAGCGCCGAGTTCCGTGCCGCGGGAGACCTCCAGCAGCCTGACGTGCTCCGTGGAGATGTCGTTGAACAGGTGACTGCAAATATTGAGGATTTCCCCGAAGTTGTCCAGCAAGTTGGGCTCGATGCATTTGGTAGCCAAGGCTTCCTTGGCAGCGGCGGGAGGTATCGCGGTGAGGGCGGCGCCGGCGTATGCCGCCAACGCGAGTTCACAGACGCAGGCGGTGGCTGGGATCCCGTCATCGGCCGTGTAGACGGCGGTGATCACATTGGGGGCCGGCATCAGCAGCGGCGAGGGTGCTTTGCGCACCACCACGGTACGTCCGAGTAGCTGAGTCAGCAACTCGGCAACGGTCGAGAAAGCCGGAATTCGGATCATCGATGGTCACCCCAGAATCGGCCGCAAGACCGTCTCAAAGCTTTCCCCGGTAAAGGGCTTGGAAATCAGGAACAAGGCTCCGGCCCCCAGCGCCTGTTCCCGCATCGCGGCGGTTGACTCGGAGGTTACGAACCCGAACCTCACGTTGCATCCGTCCTTTGCCAGATTCTGCAGGACGCTCAATCCGGACATCCCCGGCATGTTCCAGTCGCAGAGCACGAGATCCGGATTGGCAGCCCGGATGGATGCCAGGCCCTCGACGCCGTTGGAGGCTTCGACTACCTCGGCGTCCCCGTATCCGGCCTGGCGCAAAGCGCGTCGGATAATCATCCGCATGGCCTTGCTGTCATCGACGATCATGATTTGCATTGCCTTTCCTCCTTGATGGCGCCATTCTGCGCCAGATGTTTCATGAGTACCGAAGGGCAATTATGCAGCGGGGCGACCACGCAGGCGGCGTTCAGCCGAATCGCCTCGCGGGGCATTCCGAAGACAGCACAGGTGGACTTATCTTCGGCAATGGTATAGGCGCCTGCCCGTCTCATCCTCAGGAGTCCGGCCGCTCCATCCGATCCCATGCCAGTCAGAATTACGCCGATCGCGTGCGGTCCGGCACACTCGGCAACCGACGCGAAGAGCACGTCGACCGAGGGCCTCGAATAATTCACCGGCGGACCATCGCGGAGGCAGGCGTGGAACCGGCCGGGCGACCCCTTCACCAGCAGGTGCCGGTTTCCAGGCGCAATCAGCGCCAGCCCCGTTGTCAGGGGTTCCCCATCCCGCGCTTCCCTGACGGCCATCCGGCAAATCTCATTGAGCCGGTCGGCGAACCTGGCCGAAAAAAGCGGCGGGATGTGCTGCACCACAACGATGGGCGGCGAGTCCCGCGGAAGTTGCCTCAGTACCTCAAGAATGGCTTCGGTGCCTCCGGTCGAAGCCCCAATCGCGATCAGATCCCCGCGATCCACCGATGCACCGTACACGATCTTTCCGGCCGCCTGCTCGCCATGAACGGTTCGGCTCTTAATCCGGGCCACCGCGGCAGCGCGGATCCTCTCCGGCAGCCTGAATCGGATTTCTCCAATCGAATGCGGTCCTCCCGGCTTCGGGACGACATCCACGGCGCCGAGCCGAAGCGCCTCCAGGGCCAGATCCGAGCCCTCCGTCAAAGCCGAACTGATCACGACGACCGGCATGGGATGCTGGCGCATCAGACGGCGCAAAAAGGTCAGCCCGTCAATTTCAGGCATGTCGATATCCAGTGTCAGCACGTCGGGGCGCAGAACGTTCACGGCTTCAAATGCGAGCGACGCATCTGAAGCGGTCCCGACGACCGAGATGTCCGGCGACGCGCTCAAAACCTCCGTGATCAATTCACGGACGATGGCGGAATCGTCTACCACGAGTACGCGAATCATGTTATGGTTCATCGAGCCTGTCCGGCGCTGTCTGTCATGACTTTGCCGTTGCCTACGTGCAAGCGCAGGGTGCGAGGCGTGCTGCCGCCCGTTTCTTCCTTGAATATGGCCAAACCGGCATACTCCAGCGCCCGCCGCACCGCGCCGTAATTCTCACATCCAATTTTGGCGGCTTGGGCACCGTCCCCCGCGTATCCGCCTCCAGCGAGCCACACCAAAAGGCGGCGCCGATCCGCTCCGGCGTTCTCCACCAGTCGCAGGAGTTCCCGCACGCCGGTGTCGGCAAACATACCCGGCGTCCGCCGGGCCTGAACGGGATTGAGCGCGGAATCCGGCAGCATGACATGCAGCAGACCGCCGGTGTGGGACCGCGCATCGTGAATCGCCACGGCCACGCAGGAGCCGAGCGCGTAGGTCACCAGTTGCGTGTCGGGATCGTTGCTGATTCGGCAGCCGCCGACACCCACCACCAGGGAGCGCGTCATCGTACGCCCCCCGCGTTGCGCGATCGCTCGGCCGACTTTCTGTAAACGGCGGGGCAGACATATTCAAGCGAACTCTCCAGGCCGGTGAAACTCTCGGCATGTCCAATGAACAGATATCCTCCGGGTTCGAGGCAACGGGTCAACCCGAGAACCACGTTCTGCCGTACCGCCTTGGGAAAGTAGATCATGACGTTGCGGCAGAAGATGACTCGATATCGCCCGCCATATGTGGTGGGATCGACCAGGTTGGCCACGCGGAACTCTAACGTCCGCCGCAGTTTCGGGCGGGCAGTGTAGCAACCCCGACGGCCGTCGCGGATCCAGTACCTCTGAATCAGGTGTGGCGGCAACGCCGCAACCGCGGACGCCGGATAGACACCAGCTTTGGCCACCGCCAGAGACCTTGCTGAAACATCGGTCGCCAGGATGTTGATGGCGGCCGGCGCCAGAAAGGGGAGCGAATCCAGGATGGTCATCGCCAGGGAATAGGCTTCTTCGCCGGTTGCGGCCGCCGCGCACCAGACCCTCAGGGACTGCGGGTTGCGCACCTCTTCGGTCATGATTTTGCGCAGCAGTTCGAAGTGCCTGTTCTCCCGGAAAAAGAAGGTGAAATGTGTGGTCAGCGCGTGAATCATCTCGGCGAGGGCGGCGCCGGTGGTATCGCTCCGTACGTGCGTGTAATAATCCCGAAACGATCGAAAGCCGCCGTTGTGCGCGTGCCGCAAAAGCCGCGCAGTCACGAATTCCTCCCTGCCCGGCTCCAGGTTCAAGCCAAAACGCTCGCGGGCGAGACCGACGATCGCCTGAAATTCGGGCGCCCCGAGCGTAAGCAACCAGGGGGACCCGCCATGGCTTGCGGTTTCAATAGGTAACTTCATGTCCTAATAATCCATCGATGTCCAAGATGAGGGAGACGTGGCCGTCGCCGAGGATGGCGCTCCCGCTTATGCCGGGAATGTGTTTCACCGATTCAGCCAGGCTCTTGATGACAATCTCCTGTATCCCAACCAGCCGGTCGGCCAAGAGGCATCGCTTCTCCAGGCCCGACTCAACCACAATCAACAGACCGGCGCAGGGATCTTCCACCGCCCCAGGGACTGCAAACGCGCGCGCCAGTCTCACCAGGGGCAGCGCCGACCCGCGAATCATGACGAATTCGCCGCCCCGCAACGTGTGACAAGCTTCCGGGACAGGCCGCAGCACCTCTCGAACCGCGGAGACAGGCACCACGTACCGTTCAGCCCCGACGCCGATCAGCATTCCGTCGATTATGGCTAAGGTGAGCGGCAGCTTGGCGAGGAGCCAGGTGCCCTTGCCGCGCGTGGATTCGATATGCATCCGCCCGCGCAGCGCCTGGAGTTTCTTACGGACTACATCCATGCCCACGCCGCGGCCCGAAACGTCGGTCACGCGATCCGCGGTGGAGAAACCCGGGTGGAAGATAAACTCAAAAACTTCTTCGTCGGAGAGCTCGGCGCCGGCGGAAGCCAGGCCGCAGGCAACTGCTTTTTGGAGGATCTTGTCACGGTCCAGCCCCCGCCCGTCATCGGAGACTCCGACCAGGATCTGACCGGCGAGATGCGACGCCGACAGCCCGACTTGTCCGATGGGGTTCTTGCCGGAGGCTGCGCGCTCCGCGGGGGACTCGATGCCGTGGTCGAGAGCATTGCGGATCATGTGCACGAGAGGCTCGGACAGCTCTTCGACGATATTACGATCGAGTTCCGTCTCGCCGCCGGTGACCTGCAGTTCGGCCTTCTTGCCGCTCTTGCGCGTCAGTTCCCGGACCAGGCGCTCCATGCGATCGAACAGGGTCGATATGGGCACCATGCGCATTCCCATGACGGTGCGCTGCACCTCCGTGGTGACGCGGCTGAGTTGCGCGAGCCCTTGCAGCAGACTTGGCTCGGCAATTTCCGCCAGGGCCGGATTATGTTGCACCATGGAGTGGGCGATGACCAGCTCGCCGGCCATTTCAACCAGGTAGTCGAGCTTGGCCGTATCGATTTTGACGGCTCTGGGACTGCCGTCCGGGGTCACGCTGGGCGGCAGCGCTGAGGCGTCTGGCGGCGCGGGCAGCGCGATGGCTGGTTGGCCGCGGCCGGCGAGGCTGCGAATCCGGGCGAGCAGCTCCGGGGCGGCGCGGCCGTCCGGCTGGCTCTGTTCAATCTGCGTGGCGGCCAGTCTCACCCAATCCACTGCTTCCAAAATGAGATCGATCACCTCGGGCGTGGCCCTCATGGCGCCCGTGCGAACCCGGTCCAGCACGGTCTCCACTTCCTGGCAGAACTCGCCGACGTTTCTCAATTCCAAGAAGCCCGCGACGCCTTTGGTGGAGTGAAAAGCCCGGAATACGGCGTGCACGGCCTCAGTGTCGGCGGGGTTCTGCTCCAGCACAAGCAGTTGCTTTTCCACGTTTGCCATGTGCTCACGAGTCTCGACAAGGAACTCAGAGACCAATTCCGGGTCCTGCGCGAACGACATCTCAGGGGGTTCCTTAGGCGGCGCAGAGGGATTGGGACGGATGCCGGGCAGGCGTTCGACCGGGTCCGCATCGCCATGGAAGGTCACCGCCTCCACGGCGAGGTCCTCCACCTGCTCCTGCAGGGAACCGCGACGATTGACCGCTACGCTACCCACGCGCACCTCCGCTCGCGCCTCAATCCGATCTTCCGGGCATTGGATCCGTGGCCAGGACCTGGTCCACGTCGAGGAGGATCTTGACGTGCTCCTTGGCCTTGGAGAGTCCGATGAAGCAATTCAAAGGGCCGCGCGGGCCCAGATCGGGCGTGTCTTCCACGTCAGATTCGTCGAGATGCAGGACTTCAGAGACCGAATCGACGATCAAACCACCGAGCACCGGCCCGGCGGCGGTTTGCGCCCAGACCACGATGATGCAGGTGCGTTCGCCGTAGGTCACGTCGGCCATGTCGAATTTCCGCCGGAGATCGATTACGGGGATCACCTTACCCCGAAGGTTAATGACACCCCGGAGGTAGCGCGGCGCGTGCGGAACGGGAGTGATGTGTTGCAGCCCGACGATCTCTCGCACCTTTTTGACTTCAATGCCAAACTCTTCATGGTCAAGCCGGAACGTGAGGTATTTGCCCGTCCTGGGAGAGTTTGGCACAGTTTTGTCGATCGGGGCAATTTCAACCGCAACGGTCATAGAAACGCCTTTCTGGTGCCGGCTCGCGCGCCGACCCGGCGACACAAGCTGTGCGGCACGACTAAGGTGAACGCGGGGTAACGCCGATCCCCAAAACACCTTATCGGCCTCTTGAGCCTGGTTATCGAGCCTTTTTCGGCAGTTTCAATACGGTAAACACCTTGGCGCAACATTGAACAATTCTTAGAACCACGCTGGGCAAATGCCGATATGACAAATCGCGGGACAGCACCGCGGTAAGAGAGTTTCAGATGACTATCACTAAAAAGCAGATGATGAACTTCGGGACCCTGCTTGGGTTGATCGTGGTGGTGAGTTGCTCAGCTCTATATACGATCTCGAAGCTGGGCGGAGCGCTGGATACTGCCGTCAACGTAACCGCGCGCAAGCTGGAGATCGCCGGCTCTATCCGGGCCGGTTTCCAAGAGATGACGGGCGAAGCGCAGAAGGCGCAGATCAGCTATATTATCAGCAAGGTGAATGGCATCGGGAACGCGGCCAGCATTAAGACCTGTTCCATGTGCCACACCGTGTCCGACTCGGAAGCGAGCCGGCAGCAGGTGGCCGCGACGGCGACGCGGCTGCGGAGCGAGATCAACCAGCTTCGCGGCCTGCTGAACACCGGGGGCACGGATCCCCAGCTTGAGGCCATCGACTCGGCTGTTGCGGAATTCGTGCAGCTCGACCAGATGTACATCCAGGAGGCCGCCCGCGATCGCTTCGAGGAGGCCCACGCGCTCTTGCGCGACAAGATGCTTCCCCTTCTCAACGACACCGACAAAGTGGTCAAGGCGATCGCCAGTCAGCAGCAGGAGGTTCTCTCCCATGCCAACCAGGACGCGGCCAAGAGCGTCTCGACGGCGCGCTGGACGGCGTTCATCATGATGGGCTTGAGCTTCATGGTCGGCGCCTTGGTTTTCCTGGTGCTCCGGCAGACCGCGGGCGTGTTCCACGACCTGGCGGGCCAACTGGACCGCGGGGCGGAACAAGTGGCCAGTGCGGCCGCCCAGATCTCCAGAACCAGCCAGGCGCTGGCGCAGGGTGCATCGGAGCAGGCCGCCTCTTTGGACGAGACCTCCAGCTCCGGCAAACAGATCAACGCAACCGCGCAACAGAACAGCGTCAGCACCAAGGAATCGTCCGAACTGGTCAACCAGGTAGAGGCGAGCATCACGGAGACGAACCGCAGACTGGAGCAACTGATGGCAGCCATGCGCGACATTAAGACTTCCAGCGACAAGATTTCGAAGATCGTCAAAGCCAGCGACGCCATCGCGTTTCAGACCAATATTCTGGCGCTCAATGCGGCCGTGGAGGCGGCGCGGGCGGGTGAAGCGGGCGCGGGGTTCGCCGTGGTCGCCGACGAGGTGCGCAATCTCGCACAGCGCAGCGCGCAAGCCGCGTCCGAGACAGCCGGACTGATCGACGAGTCCATCGCGACGTCGACGCAGGGGATCACCAAGCTCACCGACGTGGCCGAGTCGATTCAGTCGATCACGGACAGCGCCAAAACCGTCAAGACGCTGATGGAGCAGGTACACGCCAGCAGCCTGGAGCAAGCGCGCGGGACGGAGCACATCGCGGACGCGATCAGCCAGATGCAGGAAGTCACGCAGAAGTCCGCTGCGAGCGCTGAGGAAGCCGCCGCCGCCAGCGAGGAACTGAGTGCACAATCGGAGAATCTGAAGGATATGGTGAAGCGGCTGGCGCAACTCGTCGGCAGTAACGGCCACGGTTGAAGAACGTGTTCGCGATGATAACCCGGTCTCCAGGTCGGGCGGGATCCTATCTCTGAATCCGCGCGGAGCCGCCTTTCGCAAAGGCCCGGACTTGCTCCACCGTCGCCATGGTGGTGTCGCCCGGAAACGTCGTCAATAAAGCGCCATGAGCCCAGCCCAGTTTCACGCACTCTTCCGGGGGCTCGTTGGTCAGCATACCATAGAAGAACCCCGAGGCAAAGCGGTCGCCGCCGCCTACGCGGTCGAAGACGTCCAACTCCGTAGTCGGAGCCTGGTAGGTTTGGCCGCTAATCCACGCCACCGCGCTCCAACTGTGGTGGTTGCCCTTTTGCAGATCCTCCTCGTTGCCCACCAGCACGTCGGCGTTCTTCACGATGCGGTCCAGCACCGCCGCCGCGCGCTCCTCGCCGCCGGAGATGCTCCATAGCTTCGCCCGGTAGTTCAGATCGAACGAAACCACCGCGCCGGCTTCCTTGGCCGCCTGCATGCCTTCGATAATCACCTCCGAGGTGGTGGGCGAGAGGGCCGCGAAAATACCGCCGCTGTGGAACCAGCGCACGCCGCCGGAGAAGATCGCCTGCCAATCGAAGTCGCCCGGCTTGAGCAGCGCCCCCGCTTCGTTCGCCCGGTTATAGGACACCACGGGGCCGGCTTGCGCCTGTCGGTCACCGAATAGCGACACCCAGTGGGGCGTTCCGGCGACGGAGGGTCTGAAAGAAGCGTGGTGCAAACGTACGAGCCGATGTACAAGAACCGGATCAGAGGCATACGGTGTCGGGCGAGCGGGCAGTTGACCGCGAAGCCTATATCCATCAAGGGCACTGGTTGTAAATCGGTACTGGAAGTGAAGATTCTGATTCTCCAGGGCTCCCTCGACCAAGCGCTGCAGAAGGTAATCTCGCAGCGCAATGCCTTGAAATAGCCGCGGGTTGGGGCTGTGAACGGAATGCGACCTTGGAGCCGGGCGCGGCAGCCTTTGTCCGCACAGGCAATAGCGCGGCCACGTGAACTCCGCGCCAATCCAACACCTGTCGTGAAATGCTGGTCTGCCTGCTGCTCCTGCGCGGGGTCGCCGCCTGCTTCGGCGGACAACAGTACGTTGACAAAGGAACCGAGTACTATGAAGCCAGGTATCGCGAGCAGCAGATCCGATCACTCGCCAAACGGGCGCAAAAGCTTGGCCTTCAATTGGTTATTCCGAAGACTGCGTGAATCAGCCATGCAAGGTTTCTGGAAAGTCAAGTAGATACCCACCAAAGTTAATTCTTGCTCAAGATGATGGTTTGAGTGATCGGCTGATCGAAGACATCGGGGTCGTTTAGAGTCAGCGTGCCCGTCACAGAGGTCGGTCCCACCAAACCATTCTCAAAGTCCCAGGTGAAACCTTCGCTGGTTGTTCCCTTGGAAATGACAAACCCGGAAGAGCCAATAATTGGCCCTGTGAAGCTCTCCGTATATGTAGCTACCCCCGCGGAGCATTCCGCTGGGCCGGACAGAACCGTGACCACGTCGGTTCCATTCGCTAACGTGAAGCTTCCCGTGTAGGGATTCGCCACCATACCACTTCCGGAAATCGTCGCGGTGAGTTGTCCCGACAGCTTGTGTTGGAACTCGCAGAAAGCTACGGTTCCTGTGGTGGTACCGGTGATCAGGCCCGAGAATGTGCCGCCGGAATTCGCCAGAGCAAAGGTTGCCACGACAGACTTGTCGGCGTTCATGCTCAGCGCTAGCGAGCCGGTACCCGTACCGGCCCCCGACCATCCCGTGAAGGCGGACCCGGTGTTCGGTGCTGCCGTCAGCGTCACGTTGGCGTTAGCGCTGTAAATCGCCGAGCACGTTGCGCCGCAGTTGATGCTTCCATCCGATGCGCTCACTGTGCCGGTTCCCGTTCCGCTCTTGGTGATGGTCAGTTCTGGCCTGGTGAACACGGCGGTGGCGGTTTGGTTGCTGTCCATCGTGAGCGTGCATACGGGGCCGGTCACGGCGCAGTCCCCCGACCATCCGCCGAACAGGGACACGGAATTCGGCGTGGCCGTAAGGATCACTTGGGTTCCCTCCGGATAGTTCGCCGAGCAGGTCGTGCCGCAGTTGATGTTCGTGCCGGTTATGGCGCCGCCGCCGCCTCTCTGGGTGGTGTTGTTGACGGTGAGCGTATAATTCACGGCGCTAGGCTGGTTGAATGTCGCGATCACGTGCTTGCTGTCGGTCATCGTTACTGTGACGGGGTTGCCAGTGCCATTGGCATCGCCACCCCAACTTTGGAAGGTCCATGCCGCAGCCGCGGTTGCCGTAAGCTGGACCGGCGTGTTCGCGGGGAAGCCCGCGCTGCAAGCCGAGGGGCACGAAATGCCGGCCGGCTGCGAAGTCACCGAGCCCTGTCCATTTACCTGGACAGCCAGCGTATTTCCCGTATTGAAGGTCGCGGTGACGCCGAGGATGGTTCCATCCGGTGGCGCCAATGCCAAAGCACAGGTGAGCGCCACGCCGGATTGGGCGCATGCACCGCCCCAGCCCCCAAAAGTGGACCCCGCGGCGGCATTGGCCGTCAGCGTGACATTGCTGGGAGCTGGGAACACTTCTTTGCATCTCCCGGCCGGACACTGAATGCGTGAGGGATTCTCCTGGGGACTGGTGGAGGTGATCGTGCCGGCGCCGGTTCCGTTCACCGTGACCCAGACCGTGTTGCCCGCGCCTGTAATGTTCAGAACGGGATCACAAGCGTTGGGGTCATAGTCGCCCTGCAAGTCAACCGGACACATTTGAAATGTGTAAGTGCCAGGCACCTGTGGGATTCCCGTCAGAGTGCCGTTGAGCAGCAGCGAGATGCCCATGGGTGGAAACCCACCGAAGGTACCAAGCTGGAAGTAATACGGCGGCGAGCCTCCGCTCGGATTCGTCGCTTGCCCCGGCTCAAGGGATGGCACACAGAGCCCGGTAAGCACCGGAACAGGAGCCGGCGTACAACCCGGGAACGAATATGGCACGCCCACTTGACCGTTCGGAAGCGTGGGTGGAGTGTAATTAATCCGCGGACCGGGAGCGCTGCCCGGCGGCGTGGTCAGGCCAAGATTAGCATACAGGATGAAAGGTGCTGGGATAACTGCCTGCGGTTTGGACGACCCAGGACTCGTGCCGGGAATGGTGACAGTGCATGTGCCGCTTTCCGAGCAGTCTCCCGACCAGAACTGAAAAGACGAGCCCGCGTTTGGGGTGACATTGAGCGTCACCTCCGTGCCTGCCGGGAAATTCGCCGAACACGCGACACCGCAGTTGATTCCGGGCGGCGACGAGGTGATGGTCCCACTACCTGGACCTATCGCCACCACGTTCACGTTTTGCGCCGCCGTGGCGGACTGGCCTGCGACCGTCACCAGGCCGCTCGCCGTCACTCCCCCAATGCTCACTTGCAGCGGGAGCGCATCGCCGGTGGGAAGGTTGGGCGGCACCAATACGTTGATCTGGTAAAGCCCCACGAATCCCGGCGCCAGGCCGGAATACGTTACGGTCGCGGGCGCTCCGCCGATGGTCACGAGAGGCACAGTGGTGGTCTCCGACAACGGATTGGCCAGTCCGGGACTGCCGGACGGAGGAGTGTTGGTCACAAGTCCCAAACCGGTGGCATAGATAGTCAGGAAATCACCAGGCTGCGCGGGCTGGGTCAACCCCGGGAAGCTTCCCGAGGGAGCGGAAGCTTGTCCGGTGTTGAGAACCGCTGCGGCCTGGCCGCTGCCGGATTGATCCATGGTGAAGATGGCCGGCGACGCCGGAACGCTGGCGACAATCGGGCTGCTCGACGCCACGCCGTTCACGATAACTTGCGCGGACAACGCGCCGAAACCGGCGACCTCCCACGGAACCTGCACATTGATCTGTGTGGGCGACACATAAAACAGTGGCGTCGCGACCCCGTTGAACTTCACCTGTACGCCCCCCAGGTTCGTCGGCAGCGGCGGTCCGCCAGACTGCGCGGTCCCGGTGGCCAGGTTGTTTCCGAAGATGGCGACAATCGAGCCGACGGCCGGGCCTCCGGCGTAGCTCGCCGCACTCACGATTCCCCCGGAATTGATCGAGGGCCCGGCGGCGCCGCTCGATGCGGCGGAGGTCAGAATCAAATTGTCGATGACCACGGCGGAGAATGCGGCCACGTTCTGGTTATTCGAATCGAAGCGCACCGATGTGATGCTCGTGCTGCCGCTCAGCGTAAACGTCGCCGCTGGCACATTGGCGTAACTCGACAACAAGGCTTCGCCCGCGGTGCCCACCTGGCCCCCGCTGGCGTTATAAGCTGTGGCCGTCCATTGAGGGAAAATGATCCCGTTCGGTCCGGCCAGTAATTGCGGCCGCACGAAACTGAGACTACTGACCGGGCTGGAGAACGTGAGGGTAAAGCTCACCGGCTGGTTGCTCCCGTCTTGAGTCAGCACGTTGGGCGACGAGGGCGCCAACAGGTAACCTGGCGTGTTTGGACACGATCCGCCGAACACGCATACGTTCCGCACATCTACCGACGTTCCAGCCGTTACGCTACTGAGTGTGATTCCAAAACCGCTGAGATAGTTGGCAGCATTTACCGTGTAAGGAGGAGTCGACGTAATTACGGAATCGAAATTTACCGTGACCGCGGTTTGAGCGGCCAACGGGAACCTGGCCACACTTAGGCAAGCCGCCGCGAGGGCGCGGAAAACGCCGTTCCCCGTTATCTTCCTGTCATGCCGCCTTGGCAGGTTTCGCGGCCGGCGCAGTTCGCCCCATGAGGGGCAGTTGCGATGCGACTTCATCTGGTCACCTCCCGGCGTTTTTCTTTGGAGCCAGAGAACCTGTCTGCTCCGGGTTCATCGACATGCAAACCGTTCGCTGTAGGGATGATCCCAGTCGCCTGGCACCCCCCGCACAGGTCCGTACGGGCGCTCCGGCGGGTCCTCCTGAGCCACCCGGCGGCGGTGGAGGAAGGCCGCCCCTGGGTCCGCGGTTGGTTGAGGGTCTTGCGGGTTATCCTCCCCATTTGTGCTGGGGTGGATCAAAGAGTGGTGACTTCCTCCCTGTCATCGACTGATGAAGAGCGTAGTCCTTGATAGCCTTGCAGACCATACCGCATTTCGTTAATGGGCGCCGACTGCCCTTTGATATGGGAGGAGCCGTCCGGTTGCTCGCCGCAACTGCCGGTGTGTAGAACCCGTGCTTTCGGATCGCGCGCCGCGCCGTCTTCTCCCTGTTCGGCTAGCGGCCACCGATCATCAGGGCTTCCTCAAAGTCAGCCTGCGCATCTCCCGGCGAATGCGCCAATGGCACAAACACTTCCTTGTGCCCGTTAACGGGAAGGACAGATCCGGACGCCGCAGGAAGACCGCTGGAGCACGGTCGAAAATCCACTGCGCTTTCTGTTAGGGTGTTGCCATTTGAGAAAGTTGCACGTGATAACCGAGTGACCGAAGTTCGCGGATGAGCTTGTCGATGCGTGCCTTGGCGGTCTTGGAATTGGATCTGGTTCCAAATTCCATGTATCGGACGCCTTGATGCAAAATCTTCCAGGTCAACCTACAGAGGCGATGCGCGATGGCCCAAATGGCCTTGTTGTGGCCCAATCGTATGACGAAACGCCGGTATAGTGCCTGAAACACACTGCCCTTGGTCTTTACGGCTGCATGGGCCACTTGGTTGAGCACACGCCGCATCATCCGGTTGCCCTTGGGACTACGGTTATTCTTGGAAACTTCCGCCGATTCTTCCCGCCCCGGGCACGTACCCACCCAGGACGAGAGTTGCTCCGAGGAAGGGAACGTCGCCGCCGCCGGCCCCACTTCGGCGATCACCTGCTGGGCCGAATCGACCCCGTAACCGGGCACTTCGGCCAGTCGCAGCACGGCATCCTGGTGAGCCCGCAGGGCTTGTCCGACGCTCTGGTCCAGGACCTCGATCTGATGCTCGACGAGCTCCAGCCTGGTCAGAAATAAGCCCAGGATCTGCCGATGCAAGGCGCTGAGAGTGGAGGCAGCGTAGAGTGCGTCCTGGAGTTGTTCCGGAGCGGCTCGCAGCTTGGGATCCGCCAGGCTCGCTAACCGGGTGGCATCCCTTTCTCCTTCCGCTAACGCCTTCAGCATGCGCCGGCTACTGAGACCCAGCAAATCACTGACACAGCCGGACAGCTTGATCAGGCGAGCGAGCCCTCCCCATAATTGCCGCCTCCGAGATTCTGCCCCGCCGGAATCGAAGGCGTCGTGCCCGATCCCACCAAATTTCCAATCGCGCGCTAGCAGTTTCTGACGCCTTCCCTCACCCACCACGCCTCCGGGATGGAACTCCAATTTGCGAGCGCGCGGCTGCGCGCAACCACAAATGTACCGCGTCCGTATAAGAGGTAAAGCACTCCGATAACCCGGTAGTTTCAAATAAGAGAACTTCCTCCATTGCGAACCGTCGTCGTAACGCGCCACGCACTTCTGGAACTGCTTGTGGGGGAGATGGGCGATCAGTTCCGAGAAGATGAATCGGCCGGTGTGCATCCCCCATTGTTGTTGAACGCGTGCTGGCTGGCTTGGCCTTGGATACCAGTTGCTACCTGCGGGCGCAACGTGGGCGCCCTGTTCCGCGACGGCGGCCAATTCCGTGGGAAGGAGCAGTTGGGAAAACGGATTCGCCGTTCGAACCGTATGCGCTGGACATTACCACCCCTGGCGGGCTGGAGTTCCAGCGTGAGCTGGGCCGAAACCGATCTGGCCCCCTGCGGCATGATCGCGGGCTGTTCTTTCTCCTTTCCGGCAGCCCCGCGCCCGATACCTTTTCATGATCGGAAGGTCTTCGCTACAATACAAAGGCCATCCGTGCCGTGCTATTGTTGGCCGCATGGCACAACAGGCTTCAATACCCGTGCGGTTCGTCGGCCCAAGTGGCGAAGAACTGCACGGTAGCCATCTCCCCAGAGCGTATATTCGAAAGTGTGAACGCCAGCGAAATTCCGGTGGCGCGACGTGTGGAAGCAAGTATCGACAACATTTACCTTTACCTTCCTCAGATAATCCGCTTGACCAACGCAGGGCTGGCCCCTAAAGGGCGCTGAAGAGTTGGTGAACCCAGACGAAAAATGGTGCGCGCCTCTTCGGAAACCAGGGACAACCCGGCCAGCACAGCAGCCGGCAGCTCTAAACTCGCGCCTTGACCACCAGTTACCCGCACGGGAGAAAGGCTGATCATCGCGACAGGCAAACAGCGCGGTGGAAAAGGCGGGAGCATGGGAGCCGGCGAAAACCAAAAGCAGGTTTCCACCGGCTCCCACACTCCCTTGGAAAT
>Ga0181518_10002656_pt1 | contig 17028 bp, 16 predicted proteins | sample PEATcosm2014_Bin_28_FD_119751 | JGI IMG/M metagenome (GOLD analysis project Ga0181518, IMG submission 119751) | Peatland microbial communities from MTU Mesocosm Facility, Houghton, MI, USA - PEATcosm2014_Bin01_60_metaG | ecosystem: Environmental > Terrestrial > Soil > Wetlands > Peat | place... | reverse complement strand
CTCAATGTGGTGCGCTTCGGCGCAACCACCCTATGGCACTTCGATGCCGAAGAGCGGGCGCCGTCCACCACATCAAAAGCAGTCACGGCGATAATGCGGCCGGGACGTCCGCTTTACCCCCGATAGCGACCGAGGCCTGGGGCGCAGCACTGGTGCATCTGTTCTGTATGATAGACTGGTTGCATGAAGATCGACCACGATAAGATCGACGACGCCGTGCTGGGGCTCTTATGGTTGACGCTGCATGACGAGAGGCGCGCTTGGAAGGGCTTCGATTGGGGTGCTCTGGATCGACTGCACCAGAGGGGGCTGATTGCGGACCCGGCAAACAAGGCAAGGTCTGTGGTTCTTACCGACGAAGGACTTCGGCGAGCGGAGGAGTTATTTCACGCACTGTTCACGCGGCCTGCGCCATGAGTGCTTGGGCCGCATTCAAGTTCTACGGCAGCCGCGACCTATCCATTCACAACTGGCACCAACGAATGTCCGCATCACATTCCATGGTTGCTGTCGCTCAGCGTAATTGAGTGCTATGCAACTTGTCGCTCACACATGGGTTCGCATTCGGAGCGGTCGGAATCGCAGACCCATGCATCCTTGACGAACCATTCGTGTGTCGCGCGGCACAGCGGACAATAGGTCCGGCTGAAGAACACAGGGGTGGCGCGGAAGGCGGTCCGTTCGACTTTTTTGCCGGTGTGTATTGCCCGGCCCGTTTTTGGGCACCGGATCATCAGCATTCCCATACAACGATCTCCTGCGGCGACTAGAGGGCGGACATAGCAGTCAATTGCGAAGAAAAGATATAAGCCCGGTGACAATTCACGGGCTTTGTTAAGACGAGGCAAACGCCATCGCGGAACGGCGCGAATTGGCAAGATAGTGCGACGAAACAATTTGGTCGCTATCGGATGCGAAGCGGACATCACGCGGGATCGAGAATGCGCACCGCGGCGCGTCTCTAGCTATTATAATCCTAAAAGGTGATAGATTCGTCGGCTGTATTCGCCGAAGGCTTCGCTGGTCTTGACATCGAGCGTGCGCGGCTCAGGCAGCTCGATCTCAATATTGTCAGCCATGCGGGCTGGACCTGCGGTCAGGACGACGACCCGCGTGCCGAGGAATACCGCCTCCGCAATGCCGTGGGTCACGAAAACAATCGTCTTGCCGCTCTTCTTCCAGATATTCAAAAGCTCGAGATTCATTTTCTCGCGGGTCAGCGCGTCGAGCGCGCCGAACGGCTCGTCCATCAATACGAGCTTCGGATCGTGGATGAGCGCGCGCGCAATCGCGGCGCGCTGCTGCATGCCGCCGGAAAGCTCATAAGGATATTTGTCTTCGCAGCCGGCGAGCCCGACCATGGCTAGTAGATCTCGTGCCCGCTCCTGGCTTTCGCGGACGGGCAGGCCCAGGATCTCAGCCGGCAACAACACGTTCTGCAGCACGCGGCGCCATTTCAGCAAAAGCGCCTGCTGGAACACCATTCCTATATCGCGCGACGGATCGAACGGGTGGGTGGACGAGCCAATCTGCACGTCACCGGAATCATAATCCTGCAGTCCCGCAAGGATTTTGAGAAGCGTGGTTTTGCCGCAACCTGACGGTCCGACCAGCGACACAAGTTCGCCCGCTGCAACTTCGAAGGTCGCGTCGACAATGGCAAGATGTTCCTGGTCGCCCTTTCGGTATACCTTGCTGAGACCGCTGACGCGGATGAATGGCTCGGCCACAGCGGAACTCATTGAACGCGGGCATCACGCACAACCACCAGCCGCTCAAGGCCGATAACCATGCCGTAGAGAACCACGCCGATGAGCGTGATCAGGATTACCGCCATGAACATTGCAGCGGTGTCGAGTGTCACCTGCACTTGCAGCATCAGATAGCCGAGGCCGCGTGAAGAACCCAAGAACTCGCCAACGACTGCACCGGCAACGGCCAGGATTGCGCCGACCTTCATGCCGGAGAAAATGTAGGGCAGGGCACTCGGCAACTGGATTTTGGTAAATGTCTGCCATTTCGAGCTTCGTAACGAGCGCACCAGTTCGAGTAGCTCAGGCTCAACCTCCCGAAAGCCGCGGACGGTATTGAGCAGGATGGGAAAGAAGCTGATCGAGAAAGCGATAATGGTGTTCGGAAAGATGCCATACGAGAACCACACGATGAACAATGGGCCCAGCGCGACCTTTGGAATCATATTGAGGCTCACGAGCAATGGCATGGCCGCGGCCTCCGCGGTGCTTGACCAAGAGAAGACAATGGCGATTGTGACGCCGACCAGCACTGCGAGGAAATAACCGCCAAAAATCTCGTTGGCCGTTACCAACGAGTTGCTAACCCAGGCATAGTTGGCGCCGCCGAGCGTCGCGACAGTGGCGAGCGGCGAGGGCATGACATAGGCCGGCACATGCCCATAGGTCACGAATGCGTACCAGGCGGCGATAAGTGCAACATGGGCCAGGATCGCCAGCGCATAGCGGCGCATTGTGTCACTGGTCATGGCGCGTTCCGATCGCGTTGTCTGTGGGTTGATTGTTCATAGCTCATGACAGCCAGCGCTCCCGGTTGGCGGCAACGAAGGCATCATCGCCGAGCTCCGGATAAAGCAGCATGACGCGCTCGATTGCGTCCGCCTGGCCGGTACTCAAACTTTCGGTGGGGTCGAGACACCAGATGCCCTCGAACAAACCCTGCCGTCGCAGTACTTCGTGGCAACCGGCAATGCAGCCGCGAAAGTTGTTGGCGACATCGAAAAACGCCGCGTTGCAATCGGTGACCTGTGCGGCAACGGGTAGTAAATCGTCAATCCGATCCGATTCGACGGCGCGTCGGATGCGGGTGAAAAGTTCGACTGCGCCTTTGGTCCAGACGCTCCAGTGGCCAAGCAGCCCGCCCGTGATCCGTACCTCGACCTCGCTTCCGTCGCGGCGAACAAGGAAGGGGGTTATCAGGTCGAGCACGATGTTGTCGTCGTTTCCGGTGTAGAGCGTGACACGGCTCTCGGCGCCCGCCGCGACGACACCACGGATGACGTCGAGCGTCCGGTAGCGGTCGAACGGCGCTATTTTGATCGCCACGACTTGCTCAATCTCGGCAAAACGGCGCCAAAAATTGGCCGACAATGCAATGCCGCCGACGGCGGTTTGCAGGTAAAAGCCGACGAGCGGCATGACGCCGGCAACGGCGCGGCAATGGGCGATCAATTCGTCTTCGCTGGCGCCTTTCATCGCGGCAAGGCTGAGGAGGCCGGCGTGATAGCCGAGTTCGACCGCGATCGCGGCTTCTCGCTGAGCCTGTGCGGTTCGACCGACGAGTCCGGCGAGCATCACGAGTGGCTGTTTAGCCCAGTCAGCGGCGGTCTCGACGGCGAGCCGCAATACATCTTCGTAAAGCCCGGCTTCACGGATTGCGAACTGGGTGGAATGGACGCCAACGGCAAGGCCCCCGGCACCGGAGTCGATATAATAGCGGCTGAGTGCTCGCTGCCGACGGACATCGAGACGGCGGCTTGAGTCCAGCGCCAAGAGATGCGCTGGAATCACCGTGCCCCTTTGCAGTTTTTCCAAAACGCCGGCGGGCCAATCCGTCCACGTCAGTGCCATTCAGTATGTCTCCGAAAGAAAGCAAGCATTGCTGTTACGAACCATCATGGCCGAAGAAACCCCAATACGACATGGGTTGCGTGTTCAAGATGCCGACGTCGCGCCCCGACGGAGTGGAAGTTGCGGCCAAAGATCGTCGACAGCGTGTGGATATTGGAGAAATAGAAGAATCCGAGAGCGGCGATCGTGATGTAGAGTTCGGCGGGATCAACGCCGTTGCGAAACACCCCGGCGCGATGACCGCGCTTGAGGAGGTCGGCGATCACGCCCAGGAGGGAAGTATGCATATCGCGCACCTTGTGCGACCGGCGCAGATATTTAGCTCGATGCAAATTCTCGCCAAGCAGTAGCGAGATGAACTCCGGGTGGGACTGGACATAGGCGACGGTGAATTCGATCAGCCGCCGCATCCCGGCGACTGGAGACAGGCGGCTGACATCAAGCTCACGCTCTTCGCTGCGGATGTGCAAATAGGCGTGCTCGAGGACCGCGAGCCAGAGCGCCTCCTTGTGGCCGAAGTAGTGGTAGAGCATCCGCTTGCTGACGCGAGCCCGTGCCGCGATCTCGTCCACTCTGGCGCCGGCGAGGCCCTTCGCAGCAAATTCAGACGTCGCCGCCGACAGTATTCGGCGACGTGTCGCGTCCGGCTGGCGACGGCGCAATCCCGGCGCGAGCCGCTTGGCGCGTGAGTTGACAGCCTCCATAGCGCTCTTTATCGTTCGCAGGTAACCAACCAGTTACAAGAATCTCTCCTCGTCCGCAATGAGCGATGAGATGCAGCTCTTGCCGGTCGATGTTGCAGGAGTTTGATCATGAAATTGAAATCATCCGTTATCGCGCTTGCCTGTTTCTCGTTTGCTGGCGCAGCGCAGGCCAACGAGTCCGTGAGCTTTCTCCTCAACTGGGTCGCGGGCGGCGATCACGCGCCCTATTATTACGCGCAAAAGATGGGTTGGTACAAAGACGCGGGTATCGATCTCACGCTGCTTCAGGGGAAAGGCTCGATGGTCGCGGCACAGGCGGCTGGCGCCGGCATCAACACTTTCGGCCTCGCCGACATGGCTACCGTTCTTGTTGCAATGGGTAAGGGCGCCGACGAAACCGCAGTGATGAACGTCTACGCCAATTATCCCGGCGGTTTCTATTGGCTCAAGAGTTCGGGCATCAAATCGGTGAAGGATCTCGCCGGCAAAAAAATAGGCAACCCGCCGGGCGACGCGGCACGGTCGCTATGGCCGGCGCTCGCCAAGGCGAATGGCGTCGATCCGAATTCAGTCACCTGGGTGAACGTCGGACCGGGAGCAAAGCTGGCGGCGCTCAAGGCCGGTTCGGTCGATGCGGTAACCGAGTTCTACAACGAGCATCACACCTATAAGGCGCAGCTCGGGAGCGACATGGGCTATTCGGCCTGGAAGGATGCCGGTGTGGACCCTTACGGAAATTCGATCGTCGTCAACAGTGCCTTCCTCAATGCGCACCGCGATACGGTCGCTGCTTTTGTCAAAGTGACGCAAAAGGCCTTCGCGGCGTGTGTCACGGATCCCAAGCCATGCGTTGAAGCGCTGGTTGAGGCCAATTCCGGTCTGCAAGTCGAAAGCCAATTGGTCAATTGGCACGAGGTCGAGCAGCTCATGAGTGATAGCACCTCGCAGACTGTGGCACTCGGCTGGTTCGATCCGAAGCGGATGGGTGAGACTTACGATCTGGTCAAGACCTATGTCGGATTGGAGAAACCGTTCGACATCGGCGGGGCCTACACCAATGCTTTCCTCGACAAGACGATCAAAATGAAGGCGATCCCGTTCACCAATTGAGCTGGCTCGCGCAGCTCAACCGAGTTCTGGCCCTGCTATGGCGAACAGTCGCGCGTTGTCGTCGAACGCTAAGCTCGTTCCATAAATCATCCGGATATACGGCCGCTCGGTGGTAAAGCCGAGCGTAGTGAGCCAGCTGCCCAGCGCACTGTGACGATCCGGGACGTCGACGGTGAGCGGCGCCGGCACTTCGACAATAGCCCGCGCCAATAACGCTCTAGCGATGCCCTCATCGTCCGCTGCCAAGGGGCCGAGCTGGTTCATGACGCGGCCGTCCCGGCCGAGCAGGAATCCAGCGACCCGACCAGCGCGCTCGGCAACGAGCGCCGCCTGTGGCAGGCGATCAGCAAGGCGGTGTAGCAGCGAGCTGCGATCTGCTCCGAAGATTGCTGTATCGGACGCGATCACCTGCGGCCAATCGCCCGTTTCCAGCTTACGCACCGTCTCCGCGTTTTGCTCCACTGTCGGCGCCCGAACTGTACGGGCAACCAGCCTCTGCATAGTCCAGCTATCCTTAAAGCCGAGTCCGACATAGACGGTGCGTCCCGCGGGTGTTGCGTCGAGTGCTGGCACGAGCTTGCGTGACAACAAATGGTCAACGGAATGGCGCAGCAGCCACCGCGCGAGTCCTTGACGGCGTTCTGCCGTGGTGACGAGTACCATACTGATCCAGGCGAAGTTCCCTGAATAGGGCAGGGTCGCCGCGGTTGCGATTGGCCGATCGTCACGCGTGAGACAGATCGCGCTGCCGAGCTCGAAAAAAATTTTCCAGTCGGCAGCAACCTGATTCCAGCCCGCTTCCTGCGACAGGGCCAACGCTGCGTCTAAATCACGATCGTGCAGCGGCCGCGCAACGATGCCGGGAGGCAAGCCGCGGTCAGAATGTGCCATCGCGGCTATCGTAATGCGTTTCCTTGCCGAGGCTGCGCATCCCCCGGCTGACCCAGTCGGCGACCCAGTCGACCATCCGACCAAGTGGAACGGCCGGATAGCCGAACAGTCGATGGGCCTCGGCCGAATTGGTAAGCCAGCCCATCGTCGCCTCGCTTCCCGTGAAGCGCGTCGCCTTGCCAAAACGTACCCCGAAAGCTTCGGCGAGGGCGCGAATGCTCACTGTTTCGGGGCCGCTGACATTCAGCGGCTGGGTTGGCGCGGTACAATGGCCAAGCGCGCGGAGCACTATGCTGTTGGCGTCGCCCTGCCAGATGACGTTCGCGTGGCCGACGGTGACATCGATTTCGCGACCTGCCAGGACTTTCTGCGCGACGTCGTGCAGCACGCCATACCGCATGTCGATCGCATAGTTGAGCCGGATCAGGCGTCCCAACGTGCCGTGTGTGCGTGAGAAATATTCGAACATGCGCTCCCGCCCGACGCAGGAAATTGCGTATGTGCCACGTGGATCTGGCGCGATCGCCTCGGTCGCTCCACCGTGTAGGATATTGACGAACGGATAGACGTTCCCGGTAGAAAAAGCGACGATCCGCGAACCCTTGAATGTCTCGGCTACCATAGCCGGGACCAGCGCATTCATGGCCCAGGTCAGGTCTTCGCGTCCGGTCGTACCGAATTTCCGCCCTGCCATGTAGATGACATTCGGTGGCTGGGGTAGGCGCGTGATTGCGTCACGTTCAAGCAGGTCGGCAGCGATACATTCGATGCCCCACGATCCGAGCTTTTCGCGCAAGCCCGGTTCGGTGAAGCGGGCAACACCGAAAATCCGCCGTTCGGGTGCGGCGCGGCGCGCGAGACGCGCAAGCGTCGGCCCCATCTTGCCGCCGATCCCGAGCACCATGAGATCGCCGGGGATGTCGTTCAGCGCCGCCGTTAGCGCGGGCGAGGGCGTCGTCATGAAATCTTCGAGATGGTCCTCGTCGTCGAAACGACTGGGCCAAGCGGCGGCGTTCGGTGCTGTGGTCGAGTGCGGCGGCATGAGTCTTTGCCAAGCTCGGTTCGAAGTTACGGGTGTCGTATCGCCAATCGCGATTGACGCCAGAAGTAACCAGTTGGATACTTAGCCGATCCTAGCGACCGAGCGCAGACGCAGCAAGCAGCGGTTCCGGTTGCCAGCCATTCGGAGACATTGATGACGAAGCCCCGGATCGAGACGACCGTTGTCGGCTCATATCCTGTTCCCGACTGGCTCACCGCGTTGCCGTCCGAACAGGCGTTGGTGGATGCGACGCGGGTGGTACTACACACCCAGGAGCGGGCCGGCATCGATCTCGTGTGCGACGGCGAGCTTTATCGCTTCGACGTCAACCACCCCGAGACGAACGGCATGATCGAGTACTTTGTACGGCCGCTCTCAGGCGTTCGCACCACCGTTACGTTCGACGAACTCGTCGCTTTTCGAGCAAAGCGCGGCATGGGATTCCGGACGCGGCCGCCGGCGGTGGTCGAGGGGCCGATCGGCTGCGGCTTTCTGGATTTACCGCAGGCGTGCGCACGGGCGAAGCGGCTTGCGACCCGCCCCTTGAAGTTCACTTTGACCGGGCCCCATATGCTGGCCAAGACGCTTTTGGACACGCACTACAAAAGCGTTCCTGACTTGGCGATGGCGATCGCGGATGCACTGGCCGAGCAGGTGCGCCACCTCGATGCCGACGTGGTTCAGATCGATGAAGCAAACCTGCCAGGCAGCCCGGACGAATGGCCGTGGGCCGCCGACGCGATCAACCGCGTGTTGGATGCCGTCCAAACGGTTGCTGCGGTTCACCTTTGCTTCGGGAATTATGGCGGCCAGTCGATTCAGAAAGGCGATTGGGCGCATCTTTTGTCGTACCTCAACGCGCTCCATGCAGATCACGTCCTCCTCGAAACGGCGCACCGGCCGCCTGACGAACTTACCGTGTTTCGCGATCTCAGGCCGGAAATCGGCATCGGGCTCGGTGTCCTCGATATCAAATCAACGGTAATCGAATCGGCGGAAGCGATCGCGCGCTGGCTCGAACGCGCGGAAGCTGCGTTGGGCCAAGACCGCGTCAAATACATTAACCCCGACTGCGGCTTCTGGATGCTCAAGCGTACCATTGCCGATGGCAAGATACGCGCGCTCGTTGCCGGTCGAGATCTCTACGAAGGATGCATCGGGCCGCAGAAAGCTGCCGCGCAGCAGGACGCGGTCAAGACCTTGCCCGCGGCGCGGCGCCATGCGCGCTGAATTTACCCATTAGGTCGCGGGATGGCGGACGAATACGATCTCATCGTGCTCGGAGCGGGCCATAACGGGCTTATCCTCCAGGCCTATCTCTGCAAAGCCGGCCTGAAGGTTCTCGCGATCGATCGCGCGCCGATGGCGGGAGGCGGTCTGACCACGCTCGAGGACCCGCGCTATCCGGGATTTCTCCATAACACGCACGCGTTCTTCCACCGCGCGATCACGGCGATGCCGTGGTACACCGACCTCGAACTCAAGCGGCATGGCGCAATCTATATAGAACCAGAACTGAACGTCGTGCTGTTGACGAAAGACGGCCGTACCCTCGAATGGTGGACAGACTTCGCACGGACTGTGGATTCTTTTGCCCAATTCAGCCGGCGTGATGCAGCGACACTACAACGCTGGTACGAGGAATTCGCGCCGATCGTCACAAAAATTTTGCGACCAGAAGCGCAATCGCCGCCGCTGCCACCCGACGAACGGCGGGCTATTCTCAATCGCACCGCGATCGGCCGGCGGCTACTCGAAGTGAGTGCGCTGTCGCCACTTGAGTTTGTGCATCAGGAATTCGAGCACCCGACAATCAAAGCGGGATTACTGTTCTTCAATGGCTTGCGTGAAGTCGACGTGCGCGTCCGTGGCTTCGGTCACCATATTGCGTCGCTTCTCGCCCAGCCGTCGAAAGCTCAGATGTCGCGCGGCGGATCCGCGGCCCTAGCGCGCGCCCTCGAATCCGCCGTCCGCGAGGCTGGCGGCGCAATCCGAACGATGACCGAGCCGCGACGCATCGTGGTCGAGAACGGGCGTGCTGTAGGCATAGAGACCAGCGATGGTGAAGTCATTCGTGCGCGTCACGGCGTCGCTTCGTCGCTCAATCCGCAACAGACTTTCCTCGGATTGCTTGACGAGGCGCACGTCCCAGCGACGATCCGCGCTCAGGCCGACGCCTTCAAGTACAACCTCATTGCGCCGCTCTTCGCGCTCAACCTAAATCTCCGCGAGCCGCCGCATTACACAGTTGCGGCGGCACGCCCCGAACTCGATCGCGGCTTCATGGTCGTCATGGGGCTCGATCACGTCGATCAATTTTCCGATATGATCCGCCATCATGAAGCGGGAACTATTCCGCCGACGATCATGTGGGGAGCATGTCCGACACGGTTCGATCCGAGTCAGGCGCCATCGGGCCGGCACACAGCGTTCATGTGGGAGAAGTTGCCCTATCGGCTCAACGGCGACGCGCACAATTGGGATACCGCGCGCGAAGAGCATGGCCGCACGATGCTCGGTCTATGGCAGAAGCACGCGCCCAATCTCGCTGATGCGGTGATTGACAGTTTCACGCGGTCGCCACTCGACGTCGAACGAACGCTGCCTAATATGCGCGAGGGCGATCTCCTGATCGGCGCTTTCACCGACGGTCAGATTGGCTACAACCGACCATTTCCAGGCGCGGGCCGCTACCGCGGTCACCTGCCCGATCTCTATTTGTGTGGATCGAGCAGCCATCCGGGCGGCAACATAAACGGCCTGCCCGGCTACAACGCAGCTCAGGTCATCCTAGCGGAACTTGGGGTCCAGGCCGATTGGGTGCCGCCGCCGGTGGCCGGGCAATTGGGCCGAATATAAATACATGACGAGAGAGCAGAAATGCGAAGTAGGATTGCGCGCCCTCTGCTTGGACGCATGTCGAGGGTTTTTGTTTGAGGACAAATTCGAATGAGCGCTGTCCAAATTCAGCACAATCAGGGTCCAGCAAAAGAGTGAAAATTAGCAGCTGCCAATCGGACCATGTTTCATCGGAGTACGCATTTTGTTTCGACGATAGGCACTTCCGACAAACCGTGAGCTGAGGACACCGCTAGCGTTCGCTCTCGGTCGCCGAAATGCTCAATTAATTCGCGGGTAAATTTGAGGGTACAGACTGTCGTGAAATTATAATTATTTGATATTGCTCGATAATTATCGATATCGGGCGGACACTCCCTCCGCCACCCTAGGCGAGACGAACCGAAATCCAGATTTCACAACGTGTCGTCACTTTGGGTAGATTCGTGGGTAGTACCCGTCGAGTGCTATCCAGACACCCATAAGTGCCCGTGTCCTGCGGGTGGAGAAGGTTAGATTAGAGTTCGGACCGCTCCGCCTAAGCTGCCTCTCCCAGAATATGAGCTCCGTGAGCGCACGGGCAGGCGCCTAATCATATCGCGGATGAGGCGCCAGCGACGGTCGCTATACCTCCAGAAGCGGACATTTCATTGCGCCGCAATATCGGTCGCTTCGGGCCATGCGCGGTCATTCAGTTGTTTGACGCAGATCAACGGAAGCGTCGGAGAATTTTCCCATAATACTAGTGAAGCTGAGCCGTAGAGGCTCGGCCCGATCAAGATCTGGACACAAAGGAACAAAGCAATGGAAAGTGCCACATTTCGGAAATGGTTAGCCGAGCACGGCTGCCGCTTTGACCGACACGAGCACGAAAAGCGTGGCGAGGGTCAGGTCATCGTCACGGTGCATCGAGAAGGGCGCAAAGCGGAGGTCCCCCTTGGAGGCTCGCGCCAGATCATCGACGCTCGGGTCGTGCGTCGGGCTTGTGAAGAGCTGGGCCTTGATTGGTCGCGGCTTCCAGGGCCCAGGGATCGAGTCTGAGGCAACGAGGTGCCGCCAGAGGTACTGTCCATCTCCGATGACGTGATCGAATGAAGCGCGTCTAGACGTTTGTTGCAGTGCAAATTGCCAGACGCCGCGATGACCGCTCTGGGTCTTAGGCGGCCGTTTTTCCATGGCGGCGCAATGTCCGTTATGGCTCCGATAGCGACCAAATCGATGCGTCGCGCTAGCGGGGACGCTCGGGGTCATAAGCGGACATGCCGGCTATTTCGATTCTACGTTGACTTGCCGCTCGACGACGACCGGGATTGTGAATGCAAACGTTGAGCCCTGGCTGACCTGTGACTCGACCCAGATCTTGTCGCTGTGCATCTCGATGATGCGCTTCGGACGATTGGAGCGCCAATCTATGACCGAGGCTGACCTCATTCGCTTCGTGAATGCTCAGGCTCAGATCTACAGCCAGGTCGTCGAGGAACTTACCAAGGGATGTAAGCGGACTCATTGGATGTGGTTCGTTTTTCCGCAACTCGCGGGCCTAGGACGAAGCGCCATGGCGGAGCGCTACGCCATACGTGATTTAGATCAGGCTAGGCGGTATCTGACTGACCCGATTCTCGGGAGCCGCTTGCGTCAGGTTGTGCGATTGATAATGGACCATAAGGGGAAGTCGGCTTTGGAAATCCTTGGATTTCCCGATGATTTAAAGTTTCGCTCCAGTCTGACCCTGTTTCGCCAAGCAGCCTCCGATAACTCCGATCGCATGCTTTTCACCGAAGCTTTGGATCAATTCTATCGTGGCGAGCCAGACCGTCGTACGCTCGAGCTCCTAGGATGAATCTCGGCGGTCAACGATCCAGTCGAACTTGGTCTGGTTAGTCTAAAAGTACTTGATCCCAAACTGCCGCTTAGAGAAGCGGACAGCCGCGCCGACGAGATGATCGGGTGGACCCATGATAACAATATGACGGACCGTAGACTTACAGTGCACGTTGCAAGATGCGGCGAAAAATTCATTTGGGAGCTTCGCCGGGATGGCCTACCGCAAGCAATAAAGGTTTCTGTGCCAATCTATTTATCCGTAAAAGAAGCCAAAATTGCCGGAGAGCGGGCGCGCGCATCATTGGGCAACTCGCACTTGAAGCTAATGCAAGAGCTCAGTGCGCGGCCATGCCGGGTGTTCGCGCACTGTTACTTTATCCGATGAACGTGCTGGTCAACGATCAACTTTCGCGCATCAGGCGATTGTTTGGCAGCGCACATGCGTCGGAATTGATCTCAGGCATCCGGAGTAGCAATCAGGCGCTTGGGCACCAGCAGGAGGGTCGGGAGGATCAGGGCGTAGACGACGGTGATCGCGAGCACGCAAGCTGCAAAGTCGCCGTAAAAGTCATAAAGGCTCGTCCCCAGAACATCGCCAAATCGCGTGGCGACCCAATAAAGACTGCCGGACATCATCAGCGTGGTCCCCTGCAGGCCGCGAGGACAGGATCGAATGATCAGATCCAAATAGGCGGCGGTGGCAACACCGCCCATGAGACCGATAGGTATGGCCGCGATCAAAGCCCCGGAAATCGAGTGGATGAAGAGTAGCGGAACCATCTGCGGCACTGCCACAACGGTCCCCCACAACAGCAGGGTCTTCAAGGGAAGCTTTTGGCACACAAAGCCAAACAGCGCGAAAGTTGGAATGAACGAGACGCCGAAGATTGCATTCCACTGACCCCACTGAGCGTCCTCCGCATGAAGGGTGTTCTGAAGGTAGTATTGCAGCGGCGTCGCTGCGCCAGGCGCGAAGTTCCACAACAGCCAGATCAGCAAAGCCGGGTAAACCGGCCAGTGCGTTGCCAGCCGCTTAAGATCCTCCAGCGGATGCGCGGTGGGGCCGCGCTCGGCGCGGACGTTGTCAAATACGCTCGCTGGTTTCCATACGGCGTAAATGGTCACAGTGAGCATGATCGCGGCGCCGACAAGAAACAGGACGCGGGCGGCCTGCTCGGCGTTCTTGTCTTCGAGCAGGCCACTGAGCGTGCCGCCGATGAGGAGGGCCGTGACGGTCGGTACCGATGCGAAAATGTTCCACACCGCGCTGATCTGACCGGGCATCGCATGTTGCTGGCCGAGCGTCGAAGTCAGCCCGTTCTGAGCGCTGGCGAGGAAAAGAAATGAGGTCGTCAGCAGCACGATCGCGACGAGGAGTGTTTCGTATGTAATGGGGGTGAAAGCAAAGAACGCGTAGAGGCCGGCGCTGACGGCGCCGAATAAGAGCATGAATCCCCGGTCTTCCATACCGAGGGGATTCCAGGTGTCGCGGATAAATCCGAAAACAAACGACAAATAGAGCGGAATGCTGGAAGCAAGCCGAAAATCTGCGACCTCGTGCGCCTTCAAGTGCAGTCTGTTTTTGAGAAAAAAGCTGATCGGAATATCAATCAGGCCTCCTGAGGGAGCGCCGAAGGCCAACAGAAAGATCAAGGCGCCCAAATAGAGAAAAATCCTCCGCCGCACAGACTGCGGTAAGATGGTGCGAGCGACGACACCGGCCGCTACGGCGGCCGCAGGGCTATCAGTCGTCATTGCTCGCAAAACGCTCCGGTAGAAACGATAAGAGGGAGTATGCTGGGCTGCCGCACGTAGGTCGAGCGCCACGTTTCTGGGCCTTTATGTCAGCACCCTGGTCCCTGGTGGAACATCCCCGGCGGCTCATCATTGTCCGCGGCTTTCTAAGTTGTATTTCTCCCCGCGGAGGCCCGCTGCACATTTAAGAGAGCAACACTTCAAATTTACGTCTCAGCCATGCGTCGCAAGCGAGTCACCAGGCGCTTCAGGTTCACACTGTGGCGGAACGCAGACCGCCAAATATCACCCTCACGGTTGAGGCGCCTAGATGTTGTGCGCAGAGTATAGCGTGACGGCCGCAAGCTCGTGCTTAGATCGCGCCATGCGAGCGGCGTCGAGACGGTCGCCGCTGGAAACGCCCGCAGTGAATACGGCGCGGCCAGCGTTTGACCGATGCTGTTGCGGACATAGTCGATATAGATTTTGCGCGAATGCCGGCCCGCATTGGGTCTCCGCGTCGTCAGCTTCGGCAGCCGCCGATTGACGATCCGAGCGATCGTTTTGGCGGCAGCGCGTACTTCCGCAAAGTCGTGGCGCGGCCGCAACGGTAAGATGACATGGATGCCGGTCTTGCCCGATGTCTTGACCAGGCAGCGTCCGCCCGCCGCCTCGATCACATCGCGCACGGCGCGCGCGACTTTGACAACGTCGCCGAACGGGTTGCCGCCGGGATCGAGATCGAGCGACAGAAAGTCGGGATTGTGGATCGACGACGTCCGCGAATTCCACGGATGCATCTCGATGCAGCCGAGATTGGCGAGATAGAGTAGTGTTCGCTTATTATTGCAGATCACGTAATGCACGTTCCGTCCAGTGCTGCGCGCCCGCACTGCGATGGTTTTGACGAAGGGCGGCAGATGTTTAGGATCAACGTTCTTCTGGAAAAAGCTCGCTCCGCGAATGCCGTTCGGATGCCGGTTCAAAACCATCGGGCGGTTTCGCAGATAGGGCAGGATCACATCGGCCATTCTGTCGTAATAACGAATGACGTCGCCTTTGGTGAAACGCTCCTGCGGCCAGAAAATCTTGTCGAGGTGGGTGAAGTGCCCCTTTGGCTTTTGCCGCCTCGACCGTCGCCGTTTCTTCATATGCGCCTCGCGCGCTTCGGCCGCTCGCGCACGACCAGCGAAGCCGGTTTGTCCGTGCGCAGGCCGAGGAATACCGGATGCCGCATCCGGCCATCCTTAGTCCATTCGGTGAACTTAACCTCGGCGACCAGCCGCGGCCGCACCCAGGTGGTTGCACGCTCGTTCGGGACCTTGTCGCTGACGGGTTTGCGCGCGCTTACAAGCTTAACGAGCTTGGCGTGGATCGCCTTGAGGCTTTCGGCATTGAATCCGGTGCCGGTATGGCCGACATAGCGCCAGGCGCGGCCTTGCCGAACCGCGAGCGCGAGCGCGCCGAAATACTTGCGCGAGCGGCGGGGCTGGGTGAAGCCGATGACGACCGTTTCCTGCTGGTTTGCGGACTTGATCTTCAACCATTCACGGGTTCGCCGCCCGGAATAATATTGCCCCTCGGCCGTTTTGGCGATGACGCCCTCGAGACCCCGCCGCTGCGCCAGTCGGAATGCGCGGACGCCATTGCGACGGACGTGGCGGCTAAAGCGGATGAGAGCGCTGCCAGGAAGGATACGATAGAGCCTGCGCTTGCGTTCGACGAGCGGCATCCGGCGCAGGTCGCGACCGTCGAGATACATCAAGTCGAAGACACAGTAACGTAGCCGGCCGCCGGATTTTTTCCGCGCTTCCTGCAGCAGCTGAAATCGCGAGCGGCCCTGGTTATCCAGCGCCACCAATTCGCCGTCGATCACGGCGCTGTGCCTGATGCCCGCCAGTACCTTAGCGATGCGCGGATAGGCGTCGGTGACGTCGTTGCCATTGCGCGAAAGCAGCCTCGCCATGCCCTCTCCGATCTGAGCGATGACGCGGAAGCCGTCCCATTTGGTCTCGAACACGAAGGCGTCGTCGTCGAATGGCGCGTCGACAAGTGTCGCCAGCATTGGCCGCAAGATCGATCTCGGCAAGCGTGCCATTCGCTTCGTCCCGCGCATGTTACCGTCCGCGCGACCTGCGAGTAAATCTTACACGGGATTTGCCGCGCGTCGGCCTCCGGTCGGAAAGGCGGCGGCCGGATTTCACCGATCGATCGTTTCGGGTGACGTCGCGTTCAGTGGCAAAGGCGTCGCACTTTTTGATCAGCAGCCACTGGCGCGGACGCTTGAGCCGGACCAGCGAGAACCCGCCCCTGAGTTTCTTGCCGCGAAGCACGAGGTGCAATGTACCTTTACGTAGCTCGCTGCGCAGCGTCGCGTTGTCGCCGCCATCGGGCGTCCGATAGGTGCCGCGATCCCAGATGATGACCTCGCCGGCGCCGTACTGGCCGGCTGGGATCTCGCCTTCAAAATTCCGGTAAGCGTAGGGGTGATCCTCGACCCGCACGGCAAGTCGCCGAACCGTGGGATCGAGCGAAGGGCCCTTGGGCACCGCCCAGCTCTTGAGGACGCCGTCGATCTCCAACCGGAAATCGTAATGCAGATGCGATGCCCGATGTTTCTGCACCACAAAGACGTGCCTTCGGCCGGCGCGTCGCGGCTTGCCCTCCGGCTCCGGCGTCGTGCCGAAAACGCGTTTCTTCCGATAGGCTGTCAGCAGATTCGTCGTCATTGCAACAGCGTCGCATCGGGGATGCCGAATGCGGCCGGGTTCGGGCGGCCGATGCAGTCCCATATTCAACAGCCGAGCAGCGTAAGCTGCGATTGGCAAGCCTGACGTTGATCTGCATCAAATATCGCGATCGAATGTAGGCATAGGCTATTGGCGTTCGAGGCGATGGTGTGAAGGGTCGGCTTTCGGATCGCCTATCTCAATCGATCACGCCATGCGAATTTGATCGCGCACGATATCTAAGTTCTTCTTGACCCCACCGGATGGGGATTTCTCTGGAGGCTCGCATGGATAGACTGAATGTTCCCCATAATGCGTTTGTTTTCGTCGGTGATGGGCGAAGAGCCTTATTCCTGCGCAATACGGGCGACGCAAAGTTTCCAAATCTGACCGTCGAGCGTGTGTTTTCCGAACAAAATCCGCCAACTCGGGAGCAAGGGACCGACCGTCCGGGACGTGGATTTAAGCGTGCCGCCACAAACCGCCGCAGCAGCATGGAAGCAACTGATTGGCATGAACTGGAGAAGCATCGTTTTGCTGAGCGTGTTGCCTCT
>Ga0181518_10002644_pt1 | contig 17087 bp, 9 predicted proteins | sample PEATcosm2014_Bin_28_FD_119751 | JGI IMG/M metagenome (GOLD analysis project Ga0181518, IMG submission 119751) | Peatland microbial communities from MTU Mesocosm Facility, Houghton, MI, USA - PEATcosm2014_Bin01_60_metaG | ecosystem: Environmental > Terrestrial > Soil > Wetlands > Peat | place... | reverse complement strand
GGTCTCCGCAAGCGTCGGTTTCTTCGGGTTGCCGGCGATTTAGTTGAGGGTGATCTGCAAAAGAGAAGGGCCAGGTCTTCAGATCTGGCCCTTCTCTTTTGGCCGTGGTGTAATGTGGTGAAGTCATGGAACACACCTCAGAGTCTGAGCACAGGAAGACGGCGCGCCCCGAGCAAGGTGCCGCGGTCCGTGCATCCATCAGCTTTCCGCCCGAGCTAATGTGACTATCGCACCCTCGATCCTCGAACAGTACCCGGATCTGAACGAAGTCCAACGTGAGATTGTCGGCCATATGGATGGACCGCTGCTCGTGGTGGCGGGGCCAGGGTCTGGGAAGACTTACAGCATCGTACTTCGAGCGCTGAATCTGCTTCTTCTGAGCAAGGCGTTGCCGCGAGAGATTGTACTCTGCACTTTCACAGAGAAGGCTGCATTTGAGATGCGCGACCGACTGTCCGCCGCTGCACAGAAGGTCCGGTATCAAGGCGATCTGTCGGAGTTGCGCGTCTCGACAATTCACGGGTTGTGCAACCAGATTCTGACTCAGCATCGCCATCGAACTGATCTTGGGAATAGCTACGAGACGCTAGACGAACTTACGCAACTGCTGTTGATCTTCGAGCATTTCGACGAAATAATCGGACCAGCCGAGGACGGACTCTATCTCCAACGCTGGAAGACACGATGGACGGCCATCGAGGGCGCACGGGGTTACTTCGACAAAATTACTGAGGAGCGCGTAGACGCAACGCGCCTTGAGAGTTCAACGGATGCGTTTCTGAAACGGCTTGGTGCGTCGTACCGGGCCTATGAAGCTGCGCTCTTCGCGAGTAACCGCACTGACTTCGCACATCTCCAAAGTATCGTTTATGAGCTTCTCCTTAGCTCAGAGCATCGGGACGCGTTGGCAAGCGAATTACGCTACATGCTCGTGGATGAATACCAAGACACGAACTACATCCAGGAGCAACTACTGCTCAAGCTCACTGAGGGGACCGACAATCTCTGCGTCGTTGGCGACGAGGACCAGAGTCTCTATCGGTTTCGTGGCGCGACCGTCCGAAACATTCTTGAGTTTCCGACTCGCTTCGCAAATTGCAGGGTGATCAAGCTCACAACGAACTACCGTTCTCACCGTGCCATCGTTGAACGCTATGACCGCTGGATGGCTTCGGCTGACTGGTCTAACCCGCGGGGAGTGTCATTCCGGTTTGACAAAACTATCGAGGCTGATCCGAACGGACAGCATCTTGACTATCCGGCTGTCATCAGCATCTGGGGGCGAGATGCAAGGGATGAAGCTGATCGCTTCGCAGACCTCGTGGAGTTTCTGAAGCGCGAATCGGTCATTGAGGACTACAGCCAGGTGGCCCTGCTGCTGCATAGCGTTCGAGAAGACCACAGCGGATCTTACCTCGCCGCGCTTGAGACCCGCGGAATACCAGCTTTTTGTCCCAGAGCCCGAGCGTACTTCGAAAACGACGAAATCCGTCTCATGGTCGCTTGCTTTGCCGTGCTCTTCGGGTGGTACGGGCCGGGTCGAGGCGAGGTAGGCGGCGCCGTTGGGGAACTGGCGCGCTACGTCGATCAGGGTATTGTCGAATTGGGTCGAGGCTATTCCACGCCCCATCCTCTAGCCCTGTGGCTGCAAGCGAAAGTGGGTGAGATCGCAGCGTTGCGTGAGAAGGAGTCCCTTGATTTACGCCCGGCAGACTACTTTTATGGACTGCTGGCCCTCAAGCCCTTCGCAGAAGCGGTCCGGAACGAGAACTCAGCGCGGAACCTTGCAATCTTCTCTCAGCTTCTGAACGTCTTCCAGAGCTATTACCACTACACCGTCGTCACCCATCGCAATCGCGAGTTCCTACGGTTTCACCTCTTTAACAGCTTCCTCCGTCTGCTCCACGATGGAGGCATCAACGAGTACGAGGATCCGGACCAGCCATTCCCAAAGGGGTATGTGCAGGTAATGACGATCCACCAGGCGAAGGGCTTGGAGTTCCCCGTGGTCGTGGTCGGCAGCCTCAGTACGCAGCTCTCCAGTCCCAAGCAGATCGACCGCGATCTCGGGCCGTTCTACCATAGGACGCCCTTCGAGCCAGAAGATCGGGTGACCGGCTTCGACCGCATGCGGCTGCACTACGTTGCGTTCTCGCGGCCTCAGAAGGTGCTAGTTCTCACCGCGCACGAAGCCCCAAAGAACCACTTCGCGCCTATCTGGCAGGGCCTTCCGCAATGGCCCTACATTCAGAAGGAGCTGCTGGCGGCGCAACGCTTCAGTCTGATCCAGAGAATGCCGGTCAAACGCGCTTACAGCTTCACAGGCGACCTCAAGGTATATGAAACGTGTCCGCGCCAGTACCAGTTCTTTCGTGAGTACGACTTTACGCCTTCTCGTTCAGCAGTGATCTTCTTCGGCTTGCTCGTACACCAAACTATCGAGGAGATCCACCGCATCGCGATGGATGGGAAGCTTGACACGTTGAGCGAGCCGCGAATCCGCGAGCTGTTTGATCGCACCTTCCGGTTTCTCTGCCTGAGTGATGTCCGGCCCATCGGCGACGATGCCCGACAGGGGGCATTCCGTCAGGTAATGAATTATTTCCGCCAGAATCAGGAAGAGATGCGGCGAGTCATTCAGACGGAAGTGGACGTCTCGATCGAGAAAGATGGCTACATCCTCGTGGGCAAGGTGGATCTGTTGCTCGGTCGCGATGGTAAGCTGGAGCTGCTCGATTTCAAGACTTCAGAGCGTAGCACAGACCCGCGACTGCTTGAGACATACGAGGATCAACTCTGCACCTACGCGCACATTTTGGAGCGCCGACACGGCAAGCGACCAGAGCGGCTGTTGCTCTACTGGACCGCCGAGGCGAACAAGGCGGACGCGCTCATGGAAATGCCGTACACGCCCGAGAAAGTGGATGGCGCGGGTCGACGATTCGACGGCGTGGTCGCAAAGATCCAAGCGGGAGATTTCAGGGTTGCTCACGTGCCGGAGCGGAAGGTCTGTAAGGAATGTGACCTCAAGAGCTTTTGTGCTGGAGAAGGACTCATAAAGACGTTCGCGGAGTAGGTATGGGGTTAGACTACAGCGCAATAAAGACCAACAATGTTGAGCGGTACGGAACCGACATTGGGCGTATCGGACCGATGCTGCTTGCCCAGCGCTATGCCGAGCGAGCGCACTTCATATTCGAGCTGCTTCAGAATGCCGAAGACGCACTAGGGCGACGCGACGGATGGAGGGGATCGCGTACGGTTTCGTTCAAGCTTGAGAGTTCATCACTTCGCGTTTCTCACTTCGGCGCGCCATTTACTGAAGCGGACGTGCGTGGTATATGCGGTATTGCCGAAAGCACTAAGGATCTCACTGATATAGGACGTTTCGGAATTGGCTTCAAATCCGTCTATGCGTTTACATCTCGTCCGGAAATACACTCTGGCGACGAGCATTTCGCCGTTGAGAGCTATGTCTGGCCCGCCGCAATCGCACCCTGTGGCACACAGCCCAACGAAACTGTGTTCGTCCTACCATTCGGCGTGGACACCGTCGCCCGCGCAGACATCGCTACAGGTTTGCAGAGGCTTGGACCACGTACATTGCTCTTCATGAGGCAGATCGAGGAGATTGAGTGGGAGGTAGAGGGTGGCGCATCCGGGTACTACATTCGTGACAGATCGGAGCCGGTCGGAGACAATGCCCGCAAGGTCGTCGTTATCGGTCTAGAGCACGGCGGAAAGGACATCATTGAAGAGAGTTGGCTAGTCTTCTCGCGTGAAGTCCGCACAAACGATTACACTGCGGGGAGCGTTGAGATCGCATTTGCATGGGATAAGAATGCGAACAGTAAGTCACTTTCTGTGTACCCGATTGGTGACTCCCGACTTGTGGTGTTCTTTCCTACCATCGTCCCCACCAACTTAGGATTCATCGTCCAGGGCCCATTTCGCACTACACCAAGTCGTGACAACATCCCGCACGATGATCCATGGAACCAACATCTAGTCAAGGAAACAGCGACGCTTCTTGTCGAAGCGTTGCGTTCGCTTAGAAACTTTGGAGTCCTCGACACCGGCGCGTTATGTTGCTTGCCTCTGGATCGGGCGAGGTTCAGCGAAGGAAGTATGTTTGCGCCGCTGTTTGATGCGGTACGGAATGCTCTTGCATCCGAACCTCTACTGCCGACCTTTGGCGGAGGCTATGCGTCTGCCAAGAGTGTCAGGCTCTCCAGAACCCAGGAGCTGCGCGAGCTGATTAGCCCATCGCAACTGACTGCGCTTTTCGGCGAAGGTAAAGAATCGTTCTGGCTCAGCGAAGCGATTACGCAGGATCGTACACCTGGTCTCCGGCAATATCTGATGGGACAGCTTGAGATCGTTGAGGCGACGCCTGAAGCTCTCCTGCCAAAGCTCACAAAGACGTTTTTAGAACAACAGAGCGACGAATGGATCCGCCACCTCTATGAATTCCTATATGGGCAAACGGCGCTGTTGCGGCAAGGGCGTCTGAAAGGCATCCCGCTAGTCCGGCTCAAGACAGGCTGTCATGTCACACCGATGAAGGACGGACAGCCACAAGCTTTTCTCCCCGGCCCTATCGCCACCGACTTTCCCACGGTACGAAGCGCTGTCTGCGAGACCGAGGCTGCACGAGCCATGCTCTTGGCGCTCGGCCTGACCGAACCAGATCCGGTTGACGATGTTGTCAGGAACATCTTACCCAAGTACACAGGAAGGAAGATTTGGGACGAATGTGAGGAGGTTTACGAAGCAGACATCCGTCGCATCCTGACGGCCTTTCGGACTGATTCAAAAGGACAACGCGAGAAGCTGCTCGTGGCTTTACGGGAAAGCAACTTCGTCAAGGTGGTCGATGCTGGCGACGGTTCGAGTAGTGTTGCGAAACCGATCGAGATCTATATCGCCACACAGCGTCTCAAGGAGCTATTCGAGAGGGTCCCCAGTGTCCTCCTAGTGGATGATACCTGTTCATGTCTTCGGGGCGACGACGTTCGAGACCTCCTTGAAGCGTGCGGTGCTACTCGGTATTTGCAGCCAGAACCCATAGATTCTTGCTTTACTGGGCAAGATCTCTTGGAAATGCGCACCCGCGAAGGAACTCCTGATAACACCGGAATTAGCGTAGTAGAGGATTTCACACTTCGTGGGCTTGATCCGTTACTGATGATCCTAGCGAAGCTGGACACTGAGCAAGCGGCGAGGAAAGCCGAACTGCTGTGGGATGCGCTCTGTGATGTCGAGGATCGTCGCGGCACCAGCGTATTCATGGGAACCTACAAGTGGTTCTACTACCGGCAACGGGGTTGTGTCTTCGACGCCGCGTTTGTGCGGCACCTAACTGAAACAGCTTGGGTTCCAGACCGGAACGGCGCACTTCAACCGCCCAGATTAGTCATATTCGAGGAGACCGGCTGGAGACAGAATCCTTTCTTGATCACAAAGCTCCAATTCAAGCCTCCCATCATGGAGACTTTAGCCAAAGAAGCGGGTATCGAGCCGGGGGTGCTCGATCTTCTAAAGAAGCTGGGATTGACAAGCGAAGCAGAGCTAAGGACGCGGCTTGGAATAAGGGAAGAACCGCAGCAACGAGAGGGTGAGACAGACACGGAGTCCGTTGAAGACGCGCTGAAAGAGTTGTTGGGAGACGCGCCCACGCCGACGCCACCAGTCCCCAATCCGGAAGGACCCGAGCAAACTGGAGCAGGCGGCAGCAGAACGGGCGCGTCAGAATCCGTGAAAGGTGGAACCGGTGCACACAGAGGATCGGGCCCGCATGCCGCCGACTCCGTTGGTGAAGGCGGAAAGACCGCTGGTACGACCGGTGATAGGCACACGAGCAAGCCCGAAGCTGGCAGTGCACGTCCTTTTATCTCGTATCTCGGTGTGCATCCGGCTGAAGAGAACCCAGACCCAGATGGGCTTGGTCAGCAAGCACGTATCGCACTCGAAGAAGCCGCCATTAAGCTCATTCTTAAGCAAGAGTCGGCGGTGCGGCGCACGCCCACCAACAATCCTGGTTTCGATCTCGTTGAGCTTGGGCCAGACGACAAACCAGTGCGGTGGATCGAGGTGAAGGCCATGACCGGCGATCTCAAGGGCAGGCCCGTGGGTCTGTCTCGGACCCAGTTCGAAACCGCGCGGGAACGCGGAGATAGATACTGGTTGTACGTCGTCGAACAGGCTGGCTCTCCTGAAGTGGCCCACATCTTGCGGATTCAGGATCCAGCTGGCAAGGCGCGGACCTTCACCTTCGACCATGGCTGGTTGGCCGTTGCCGAAGGTGAAGACGAAAACTCACAGGATAGAGGACAAAATGGCGAAGATCGAGATCAACAAGACTGAGCTAGTCTGGCCTGGCAAGTACAACGAGGATGGGACGCTCAAGGAAGTGCCGCGAGTGAGCCTGCCGTTCCAAGTCATCGAGACTGTGAACGAAAGCCGCGCAACTCGCGAGTCGAAAAAGGTCGAGAGTATGTCTCTCTTCGACGTTTACGACGGCAAGGAGGGAGATACTTTCGAGGCGGGTTGGCGGAACAAGCTCATTTGGGGTGACAACCTCCTTGTTATGGGATCACTCTTAGAGAAATTCGCCGGAAAAATCGACCTTATCTATATTGATCCACCATTCGCTACAGGGGCAGATTTCTCATTTACGGCCGAGATCGGTGAATCAGGCGAGGAGATATTCAAAGATCAGAGTGCTATTGAAGAGAGGGCTTATCGCGATACATGGGGTCGTGGCATCGATTCCTACCTAGGGATGCTATTTGACCGATTAACGGTCATGCGTGACCTGCTTTCTTCGACGGGCAGTATTTACATCCACATCGGACCAAACATCAATCATCTTGTCCGCAGTGTTGCCGATGAAGTCTTCGGATTTGACCGCCAACTGAACGAAATCATATGGAGACGGGCGTTTGCCCACAGCGATTCCAGCCGCTGCGGAATTATTCATGACGCCATTCTCCTGTACAGCAAATTCGATACGTGGACTTGGAATGAGGTTCGTCAGGAACCAGATCCCGAATACGTCGAAACTTTCTTCGACTCCTACGACGAAAAGGTGAAAAAACGATACCAGCGTATAACGCTGACCGCCCCGGGCATTACGAAAAACGGACCGTCAGGTAAACCATGGCGTGGCATCGATCCGTCTGCAATCGGGCGACACTGGGCAAAATCACATAGTGAACTTGATCGCCTTGATCAGGAAGGTAGAATCCATTGGCCAAAGAAGGGAGTTCCCAGACTAAAACGATACGAAGACGAGTACGAAGGGATGGTCCTTCAGGATATTTGGACTGATCTCAACAAGATTCATAACCAGTCTTCGGAAGCTACAGGATACGATACACAGAAACCTGAAGCTCTCCTTAACCGCATAATTCGTGCGTCGTCATCCGAGGGGGACCTCGTTGCCGACTTTTTCTGCGGCTCCGGCACTACACTCGGCGTATCAGAGAAACTTGGTCGTCGCTGGATAGGTTGCGACCTGGGACGTTGGGCGACACACGTTACCCGGAAGCGCATGCTCGGAATTCAAAACTGCAAGCCTTTCGAGGTGCTTAACCTCGGGAAGTACGAGCGTCAGTACTGGCAAGGCATTACCTTTGGTGAATCGAAAGACAAACCGCTAACAGAGCGGGCACTTTACGAATATCTGGCTTTTATCCTAAAGCTCTATCGTGCCCAGCCTTTGCCAGGCATGGCACACTTGCATGGAAAGAAAGCCAAAGCGCTGGTGCACATCGGAGCGGTTGACGCACCGGTGACAATTGGCGAGATCAGCGCGGCGGTCGAAGAGTGCGTCAAGCTCAAGCAGGGTGAGCTGCATGTCCTGGGATGGGAGTGGGAGATGGGTCTTCACGATCTCATGGTTGAAGTCGCGAAGAAGAAGGCGGTAAAACTGCTACTCTTGCAGATCCCGCGAGAGGTGATGGAGCAGCAGGCTGCCGCGAAGGGTGACGTGCGCTTCTTCGAACTGGCCTTTTTGGAAGCTGATATCAGACAGCCCAAGAAGCTCACCATGCAGGTGATACTTAAGGATTTCGTTATCCCAAATACCGAGCTGATCCCTGAGGATGTACGAAGCAAGGTCAAGAAGTGGTCCGACTACATCGACTATTGGGCCGTAGACTGGGACTTCCAGAGCGACACCTTTATGCAAGGGTGGGTGGCTTACCGCACTCGCCAGGAGCGCAAGCTTCCACTCACCTCCGATCAGCATTCATACGATAAAGCGGGCAAGCACCGCATCATTGTAAAAGCGATCGACATTTTCGGCAATGACACCTCACAAGCGTTCGACGTGGAAGTAAAGTAGCCATGACAAGAGCACTTATCAGCTATGACAAAGATTTACCGGAGATTGCTAATCGCCGACCGTGGGAGAAGCCGACCTCGTTCTTGGTGAAAGACGACGAGGCTCCGACAGGATGGCGGGAAAACACGTCGGGACGGCGACCCAGCCAGCTATTGTTGGTACCGAGAATTCGTCCTATCGTAGATGCCTGGCGGATGGGCGATCCGTCCAAGGGGATCGAACCATATGCTGGTGCGTCCGATGTGACGCAACGCTTGTTTGAGTACTGGTTCAACGAAGACCATGAGGTGTTTGGCTTCCAGGTACCGTTCCGCTATTACTTCTGCCAGCGTGAAGCCATTGAGACACTGGTCTGGCTCGTAGAGATTGCGGGTGTGCGCGACGCGCAGGAGCTGATCAACTCCTATGCAGAGGTCTACAGGAAGGACCTGTACACCGACAACATCGTCTTTCAGACCACAATGGACGGTCGGCGGCAGATCCGCCGCTATGTTCCAGAGCTGGAGGGCGAAGGTGTGCAGGACCTGCCACCCGAGGACTTGCGACGCTTTGCATTCAAGATGGCTACGGGCTCGGGCAAGACTTGGGTAATCGCTATGGCGGTCGTCTGGTCGTACTTTCACAAGAAGCGCGTGGCCGGGTCAAACCTTTCCACGAACTTCTTGATTGTCGCGCCGAACGTCATCGTCTATCAGCGATTGGAAAGGGACTTTGCCAGTAACCAAATATTCCACAACCTACCTTTGGTTCCACCTGAGTGGGAGCCATTCGAACTGAAGACGATCGTAAGGGGCACGTCCACGGAGCCGGAAGCGTCAGGCAATCTGTTCCTCACCAACATCCATCAGCTCTACGAGTCACGAGACCAGGAATGGACCCCACAGAACGCCGTGGAGGCCCTCCTGGGCAAGAAGCCTGCTAAGGATCTGGCAAACGGGCAGCGTTCGATGCTGGAAAGGATCAAGTCCCTCAAAGACATCGTCGTGCTCAACGACGAGGCACACCATGTCCATGACGAGGACCTCGCTTGGAGTCAGTCGCTACTCGCGATCCACAGGGCGATTCCGACGGGTCTCGGCCTCTGGCTCGACTTCTCGGCAACGCCGAAGGACCAGAACGGGATGTATTTTCCCTGGACCGTGTGCGACTACCCGCTCGCCCAGGCGGTGGAGGACCGTATCGTTAAGGCACCACTGATCGTAACGAAGGAGGATGACCCCAAGCAGCCGAAAGAGGATCCGGAGCACATCACAAAGGAAAATGTTGCCGAGAAGTACGGCTACTGGTTACGCGCTGCTGTTCAGCGATGGAAGGAACACTGGAGCGTTTACAAAAAGCTCAACACCAAACCAGTGCTCTTCATCATGGCGGAGAAGAACGTTTATGCGGATGCTCTAGGTCAGTACCTATGGAAGTCGAAGGAGTTTGGGCTGAAGGAGTCCGAGGTACTCGTGATCCATACAGATGCTGCAGGCGAGGTCACTAAGCAAGACCTGGACAAGGCCCGCGAGGCGGCTCGCGACATTGACGAAAACAATATCAAGGCCATTGTTAGCGTCATGATGCTGCGCGAGGGCTGGGATGTACGCAACGTGACTGTGGTGCTTGGCTTGCGGCCGTTCACGGCGAAGGCGGAGATCCTGCCCGAACAGGTAATTGGTCGCGGTCTCCGCCTGATGACGCAGGTGAGTCCGGACCGCACACAAACGCTGGAGGTGCTGGGCACACGCAATTTGCTCCAGGTGCTGCGTACCCAGCTCGAAGCAGAAGGCGTAGGCGTTACGACGACCAAGGTCAATCCGCCGATGCCGGTCATCATCGAGCCCGTACAGGAGCGCATGGCCTACGACATCGGTATACCGATCACGAAGCCTCGGCTCGTACATGACATTCGCAAGCTCTCGGATATGGACGTGACATCCCTGGACCCAATCTTCGAGCAGGAGGACCTATCGGAGGTTTATCGGGTCAAGCTGAAGCTGGAGTTCGTCACAACAGAGACCGAGGTGCACCAAGCTGAGATAGGCGTCGGAGACCTCCCAACACAGCAGGAATTGCTTGGGTCCGTCACCAACAAGGTCATTGACCGCGCGAAGTTACCCAATCGCTTCGCCGAACTTTATCCGTTGATCAGGGACTATGTCACCACGCGTTGCTTCGGTCAGATGGTTGACCTGGAGAGCGATACTGTCCGGTCGCACCTCTCTCGTCTTGAAATCCAGGAAGGCATTGCCAAGTATCTAGCCCGCAAGATCGGGGAGCTGACCATCGACCGACGAGCCATCGAGTTCGAACAGGCCGACTACAAGCTTTCGCAGACCAAACCATTTAGCTGGCGGCGCAACCTCCCGCCGCTAGTCGCGAAGAAAACGGTGTTTAACTACGTCGCGACTTATAACGACTTCGAGAGGAGTTTTGCCGAGTTTCTCGATAGCAAGAAAGCTTCTGACGTACTGCGCTTCGCGGCACTTGGAACCACAGAGCAGGGAGAATCCGGCTCGCAATTCCGAGTAGAGTATCTGAAGCCAAGCGGCGCGATCGGGTTCTATCATCCGGACTGGGTGGTAGTGCAAAAGTCCGAAGATGGCGAAGTCAACTGGATAGTAGAGACGAAAGGGCGTGTCTGGGAGGGCACCTCCGCGAAAGACGACGCGATTCAGGAGTGGTGCGATCGAATCTCCGAGGCGACAAGTGCTCCATGGCGCTATATACGGGTGAACCAGACAAACTTTGAATTGCTCAAGCCAGCCATGCTAAGTGACCTAACTGAACCCGTGCAGCAGATCATATAGCAATCCGTCTGCTGCATCAGGGGATGCGTCTGTAGGGCGAACACGAGGTGCGTGATGAACGTTGAGGCGACCGCAATCCGGAAACTCGTTGAGCAAAAGAGCCCCGACAGAACCGTTGTGGAGAGAATCAAGTACAACGTAGCGGAAAAGGCTGTCCTGCCAAATCGCGAAGTGTTCTGGCGGCAATTGGTGATTGCTCTTCTCACCTCGCAGCAGCGGTCCACAGAGGGATCACCGGTAAGCCGCTTCGCCCAGGAGAGTCCTTTCCCTCTTGCGCTTCATGAATACAACAAGCTGAAAGACTCGCAGGTTGAGGTTGCAATTCGGAGTCGCAGCCTGCGCTTCGGGAACAGGATCACAGGATTCTTGCGCGAAAACTATACATGGCTCTTTGGTCCAGATAACGGCTGGGCGACCATTGAACCGCTTCTCAAGAAACTCGTCAAACAGCGGGAGAGTTTGCCAGAAATAAGTCAAATTGCTCTGGAGCGCGATGTGGCACACGTTCTTGGCGAGAAACTGAGGGGCATTGGTCCCAAGCAGTCTCGTAACCTCCTGCAAGAACTTGCTCTAACTCGGTACGAAATTCCACTCGACAGCCGCGTTGCAGGATGGCTGAATGAGAATTTGGGCTGGGGAATACCAATTCCACAATTGGCGGGCAAAAGATACTACGAGGGCGTGCTTGACCGAGTTCAATCTGTCTGCCAGGCGGCGGGTGTACTACCGGCGGTATTTGATGCCGCTGCCTGGGTCGCTGGGAAGAGTGGAGCGCCGTCGGCACGGCCTACGACTGTGCCGGGGTATGTGAATCACCGTGGTCAGGTAGTTATCCGCAACACCGGACTGCCAGGCACTGATCATCTACAGATGATTTACCAGCTAGGCTGCTCGAATTGCGGCCATATATACGGCGCAAATGGCAGCGACATCCATGACCGCAAATGCCCGAAGTGCCAAGACGGCGCCAAAGGACTTGACTACAAAGCTCGATGACTTGGAGTCATCATGATGGAATTATCTGCGGTTTGTATGGTCCTCTTGAATCTCTGCAATGGGGCGGTGATTTGACTATCGTTCGGGGGTTTCATGCCTTTCCCACTCGCAATGTTTCCGAAACAGTTCGACCTCATTTGTAAGCAGAAGTTCGGATGCACATACGACCTAGCTGCGCTCGAAGCGTACTTCCGAGAGCATGCGAGTGGTAATCGTCACCTGACGGCCAAAGATGTAAGCAAGGTTTTCAATCCTGAGAATACGCCCTATGCAAAGTACTGGCCGCGACCCCATATGAAAACACTGGAAGAAGCATTGGGGCAAAGGCGTCTCTATGTCGGTTTCACTAGCGAAGATCCGAAACCTTTGGTTCAGACCCTACTGTCTCTGTTTCAGAACATCGGGACGACATCCTTATTACTGAGATTCATACATCCTCAGCGATTTGGGATATTCAGCACTCCGGTCATTCACCTTCTGCAAGTGAATCGGTCGGCAACAATCGATCTCTACCTGGCCTACTGTGCTGAACTTGAACTCTGGCGAGAGCACTTCCGGATGTCTTCGGTAGCGCAAACAGAGACTGGATTGTGGACGTACGCCGAGTATACAAAGCTCGCTGACAGTGATGCAGGAGCCAAGAAGGCTAAGCAATTGTTCGAGAACGATATGTGGGTCCAACGTGAACGTGCAGCTCAGGTCATCAGACCGTTCTTTCGCCATTATGGACGGCTGCAGCTTGCCAAGATACTACTGAGTGAAGACCATATCTTATCCGGCAAGATCGCGTCTGAGGAGTACGAACGATTGTTGGGCATGGCTTCATGGTATTTACACAAGAGAACTCTGCCGCGCGAGAGAGGCGCGGCTGAGGCCTTGATCGAAGAACTAAAGAACAAGGGCTACATCCGATCTGAGGACATTGTCGAACTTGTCAGTATTTGGAAACTGCGCAACAAGGTCGTTCACCCTTCGGGCAAGCGTCCGGTGAGCGAAGAGGTAGATGCCATGATCGACCGCATAGAACGCATCTGTGTCCCGTGGGAGAAATCATTTGTATGAGTATCTATTGCTATCCAGCTATGAATAAGTCATGTGCTGTTCAATGTGACATACTTTTGCATCCGGCGTAGTTAGGCCATATGCTCTTCCCTAATGAGTGCCAAGGCTTCCAGCCGAGCCCAGACCAATCCTAAGCACCTCCGGCATCAAGCTCCTCAACCTCGATACGGACGACAAGGTCGCGGCCACCGCCGTCGTCATCCCCGAAGACCCCAAGCCCAACCGGAAAATGGCATTCTATTGCAGTAGCAGCAACAGCCCTAAACCTTGCCTGCAATCGCTGGAGGGGCACTGCCGAAATTGATGACCTTATCGCAAAGAGTATCGAGAATTGCGGACGTAGCGGGACTGGCGTGGATCTCGGCAAGAAGGTAGCCGATATAGACGGCATTCTTATCGAGATCGCCGGCATTACCAGCCTGTGCCCTGGCTCGATTCTGCATTAGTACGAATTGCTCAGCACCTTGTGGTCCCAATGCAACAATAACTTCACGCTTTACCTGATCCGCCAAATCTGACGGCCAAATCACGAGATTGTCTAGCCACAGAATCCCCGTAGGGAATAAATTGCTATCGTCTCCTCCAAAAATGCGGATAAGTGCAGTATTGTCTCGGTGATGCCTAGTCCTCTCTTCTGGCTTCGCTATCTTGTCCCCGTCAGCATCAAACACTGCCAGCACAGGGATTTGCAAACCTTGGGCGATGATGGCCGGTCGAATCATCTCACTTTTTCCATTAGCGGGAACGATGTACGCCCCTGATCGACGATACGACTGCCATTTGCCAGTGAGCACCAACCAAGCATGAATGTAAGCTACGTCTTCGAGCCCTTCAACCAATACAAGTCTTTGAGTGAAGAACATCTCGTTCAAAGCAGGCTGCAACGCTTGATGCAGTTTCGCTGCAGCGGCTGTCTGAGTTTTTAGTGGTTCCCCCACAACGGAAGCAAATCGAGCAGCCAACTCGACGTAGGAGTATTGGTGAATAGTAGCGCACAGAGACTCCCCTTCTCGCCGAACTAGACGAACGCTCTCAAAGTTGTTACCACTCACAAAATAGGGGCTGTGGGTAGTCACAATTATCTGCGAGTTGTCGTCCGCGAGCTTCTCAAAAACCCCCGCAAGGTGGCGGGCTTGAGGGGGGTGTTGATAAAGCTCAGGCTCTTCACACGCCAGGATAAGGGTCGGTCCATTAGAGTCATCAGTCGTCGCGAGTTCCTGCAAGAGCGCAAGCAGGTAACTTCGTTGGAACCCGTTCCCTAATCGAGCGAGCTTACCCTCGAAACCGCTTTCACCAGCCAAAATGCCAGCAAGAGGCTGCTCGACTCGAACCGATTTTGTAGAATCAGATTCCCAAATCACACGAATACTTGCCTCGGGATGCGCCCACTCGGTGAGTCTCCTCTGAAGTGATAGAGATATGTCATCCAGTATGGCTTTGTTATCGTCGAGCATTTTTTGGTACCGCTCGCGAGCCTGCTTCTCCAGGAGATCAACTTCTGAGCCGAAGTCCATCTTGGCTCGCACTGTACGCGCCAAAAGCTTGCCTAGCGCCCCTGATCGGGTTTCTGATTGCTCGTCACTGGCGCTTTTCACAGCAGGAATAAATATCCACTGAACATATTTACTGAGCTTATTCGCACCGCGAGTAACGCCGTAAAACTGATCCTCACTCAGAATCAGAACACACTCGTCTGGCTTTGATGCTTCATACAGCTTCAGCCCCTCGTAGATACCATCCTTGGTTTTCTTGAGCTTCAACGCTGCAATGGCTGGGTCATTCTTCTCTACATCCTCAAAAATGGCCTTAAGGTCGGCTGCGGAAGCTCCGTCACCATAAGCCTTAAAAAACGGCTTCAGCTTTTCCATTCCCATCCGTTGGCCAAACTGCTTGACTTGAGCTGCGCCTGTACTGGCGTCGAACTCAGCGACAGCAGAGACTACAAGCTTCCCCTGTCTTACATAGTCCTTGAAGTCCTCATGCGCCTCGACGCTAAGGTCCACAAATGTGACGGTGATCTCGATCCGTTCTTTCACATCGTGAAGATAGAAATCCTCGGAGACGAGTGCGGTGACATTTGTGGGCGAATTCTCGACCTCGCGAAAGAAGATATTTAGCGCACAGAGGATCGTGGACTTGCCCGCCCCGTTTGGTCCGACTATGCACGTATATGGGTATAGGTTGGCGACGCTGTCTTTCATGCAGCGAAGGTTCTTAATTGCGACGGATTCTATTCGCATTGACACCCCGCATCGGCAAAATTGTCTGAAGCAAAAGCACGATGGCTACTGCACTGCCGCCACGACACAACATCGATAGGTAGTCTTCTTCGGACGGCTCTTGGGTGCCCCTTCATCGCGCCTTTGCGATGAGTGGGCATCGCGCGCCTGCGCGAACCGCCATCCTAACACCACTCTAAATCCTTCAGCATCCGTTCCCGTAGCATCTGGTTGGTGCGCGTCTGATATCCCTGCTCTACTGCGCCGCGACCATATCCGCACTCACCCGAATTGTCCCGCTCGCAACCGTCATGCTGCGCGTCCAATCCTTATACCCGGCCTTCTTCACCACGATGTCATGCTTGCCCGGCGCCAGGTTCAGCGTAGAAGGCGTGCTCCCCGCAAAGCTCCCATCCACTTCAATATCGCAATTCGGTACATTCGCGTCGATGGTCAGCCCCGAGGTCGCAGCCGCCGGAGCCGCCGCGGCCACGGCGCTCGGCGGTGGCACAGGAGCGAACTTCGCCATGTCCAGCTTCATGTCGCCCTGCACGAACGCGGTCACCTCGGTCCCTTGCGGAATGACGATGTCCTTCCCGTGAATGAAGAGAAACAGCGGCGCTGCCGGGAAGAACACAATCGACGTAGCCACCATCGCGCCCGTCATCGCTCCCACATGGCCGCCGCCCTTGTTGTCCTGCACCGCGCGTAGTTGCAATTTCTCTCCATCGATCAAACGCACCGAGTCCACATTCACATCCAGTTTGCCGCCTCGCCCCATGCTCTTCTTCGGCGACGCGTCGGTCACGGTAGCTAGCGCCTGCCCACCCTTCGCAATCACGGGCACCCCGTCCACATCAACCTCTTCGGTCACCTCAAAAGGCACCTGGTCGCCTGCCTTCGCGGTCGCCGAAGTTAGGTTCTCGCCCAGCCGCAGCTTCACAGCGGTTCCATCTAAGAGTGTGTTTGGAACCGCTACCCGAGGCGCCGCAGGTGCGGTCGCCGCTGCGGGCGGGTTCGCCTGAGCCGGAGGTGCGTTTGTCTGGGCTAGGGAGGGGTAACCGGCGGCAAGGTATAAAGCAAGAAAGACGGCGATGGGACGCTGCATGTTTGGAAACCCGATTTTCGAAGCTTGGAAGTCAGAAATCAAGCTACTCGCAGGGAGCCGCTGATACAAGCGTCAATTTGGCGGGTTCCCATCCTTCTTCAGCCACCCGATCACATCCGAGATGACGGCGCACCCTGTAGACCCCTCAGCGCCTCAATTTGGAGGATTGTTCGGTTGTCAGACTCAGCCACACAGCACCCGTGCTCATCGTTAGACCCTTCTCGATTGCTTGGCGGCCGGCGAGATTGAACCCGGCTCCCTACATTTGTGGATGACAGGCTTTGAGTATTCGCCTATTCTTCTCCCATGTCAATGCACTACTGCCAACAGGGAGCGGTCAAGCCAAACATCTACGTGGTGACGTGCAAGAAATGCACCCGCAGCATCCCAGCCGGCGCTCAGGAGTTCCCCAGAGGCAATCTGGTGGTCCAATGCCCGCTGTGTGGTGAGCTACGCCGCTACCGGCCCTCTGAGGTCTATCTGGGCTTCCCTGACAGCCATCTCGTACAGCAACAGGTCTCCATCACGCGGAGACGGAAGGGGAGCTGGTGAGCAGTGCC
>Ga0181518_10002638_pt1 | contig 17124 bp, 19 predicted proteins | sample PEATcosm2014_Bin_28_FD_119751 | JGI IMG/M metagenome (GOLD analysis project Ga0181518, IMG submission 119751) | Peatland microbial communities from MTU Mesocosm Facility, Houghton, MI, USA - PEATcosm2014_Bin01_60_metaG | ecosystem: Environmental > Terrestrial > Soil > Wetlands > Peat | place... | reverse complement strand
GGGGGCCGGCTGGGCGCGGTCCAGATCCTGCCCCGGGTCAGCCATGCGCGGCTCTTGCTGGCGAGTGTCGCGGCGGCGCTGTTCGGCTGCCTGGTTCTCTATTTCACGAACAACGGATTCGGGGCGGCTACCGGCGCGATGCTCGTCGGCGGCGGCTACGCCAGCATCTTTCCTTTGGTGGCGGAAGCCATCGGCCACCGTTTCGCTTATTACCATCCGGGCTTCTTCAACGGCATCTTTTCGGTGGCGCTGGTGGGCGGTTTGCTGGCGCCGGCTACGCTGGGCTACGCGGCCTCGGCGCTGGGCGTGGGCGTGGTGGTAGGGATCCCGCTGGCAGGCACGTGCCTGGTGATGATTCTGATTCCCTTAATCTGGCTGGAAGCGAAGGTTACCGGCCGATGAGATTACTCCGTCTGGCGCCGGCGTTGCTTCTGGCTGGTTGCTTATCGGCTGCTTCCCTGGCTGAAAATATCGAACGTCTGATTGCCGCTTCACCGGCCGCGCGCACTGCCTTCTGGGGCATTCGCATCGTCGATCTGGCGAGCGGAACGACGCTGTACGAGGCGAACCCCGACCACTTCTTCGTTCCCGCGTCCAACACCAAGCTGTTTACCACGGCCATGGCGCTCGAGCGGCTCGGGCCGGATTTTACTTTTCGGACGCGGGTCGTGGCGGATGGCCCGCCGGACGCCGAAGGGCGTATCCACGGCGAGTTGCGGCTGGTGGGCGGCGGCGATCCCAACCTTTCGGCGCGCGCTATCCCTTACCGCATTGGCCCGGTGACGGGCAATCCTTTGGCGGCGATTGAAGACCTGGCCGATCAAGTGGCCGCGCGCGGCGTCAAGCGCATCGAGGGCGACGTGGTGGGCGACGACACCTGGTACGTCTGGGAGCCTTACGCCGTGGGTTGGTCGATTGACGATCCGCGCTCCGACGACGGGCCGCCGATTTCCGCTCTCACCCTCAACGACAATACCTTGACCCTCAACATCCGTCCGGGTGCGGCCGTAGGCGACCCGGCCGTGCTCGCGCTCAACCCACCCGTGGAATACTACCTGCTGGAAAACCGCGTCCGCACGGTAGCCGCCGGAGGCGACCGCAGGGTCCGCATGGAGAGAATTCCGGGCAGCCGGGACGTGCGGTTATGGGGCACGCTGCCGTTGCGCGACCGCGGGCAGGAGATGCTGCTGGGAATCGAAGATCCGGCGCTCTATGCGGCGGCGGCGTTGCGGCAGGCTCTCGAAGAGCGCGGCATCGCGGTGGCCGGAAGCGTGCGGGCCAGGCATTTGTACCCCGACCAGGCGATGGAACCCGCCCCCGCGCCGGCTGAAGACCTGGGGATTGAGTTGGCATCGCGCATGTCGGCGCCGCTTCTGGAAGACCTGCGGATCACCGACAAAGTGAGCCAGAATCTGCACGCCGAGCTGGCCCTGCGCGCGGTGGGGCGCGCCCGCCGGGGCATCGGCAGCTTCGAAGCCGCGCGCGAAGAAGAGAAGGTCTTTCTGGCGGAAGCCGGCATCGAGACCGGCGCCTACAATCTGCTGGATGGCTCCGGGCTCTCGCGGCTCAACCTGGTGACGCCCGCGGCGGTGGTCAAGCTGCTGCGTTACCTGTACGATTCGCCGGCGCGCGACAACTGGATCTCGCTGCTGCCGGTGGGCGGCCAGGATGGCACGCTGGCGACGCGGTTCGGCGACGGCGCCGCCGCCGGACACATCCACGCCAAAACCGGTTCGCTCTCCCACGCGAGCGCGCTTTCGGGCTACGCGGAGAAGCCCGGCGGCCAGTGGGTGGCGTTTTCGATCCTGGTGAACAACTACAACGGCTCCGCCGCCGAAGTGCGCGGCGTCATGGATGGCATCTGTTCTCTTATAATGGAGTAAGCCAATATGCCGATTTTTGAATATCGCTGTGACGATTGCGGGACGAAGTTCGAGAAGCTGGTACGCCGCGCCGGCGACGCACCGGGCGTGGAGTGCCCTTCATGCGGCCAGAAGCACTTGAAGCAGGAGCATTCCACTTTCGCCGCGCACGTCTCCAGCGGCTCGAAGTCGGCCGAGATGCCCAGGTGCCCTAGCGGCGGGATGTGCGGCAATCCGGGCATGTGCGGGATGAATTAGCCCCGCGCTGACGGCTGTTGCGGTTCCCGCCAATTCTCAAGCGCCGGTCGGCTCCTCTTCGGTTCCACCTGAGATGATGTCCAGCAAGCGCCTGGCTGTAACGATTCGCGTCCCTGACCACGACGTGGGGAAGTGCTTGAGATTGCCGGTCACCAAGTAGTTTGCTTGGGCGGCGCGGGCACATTCCAGGAAAATATCGTCGTCCGGGTCGGAACAAGCCCGTATGGCTTCCGTAGGCCGAACCCAAAAGCCTTTCTCGCGAATGGCGTGAAGCGCGGCGGCTACGATCTCTTCACTCCGTTGAAGCCGGGGACGGCTGATAACCCTCTTCGTACTCGGCATAAACGCTCCCACTGATGCATAGTTGAATCGAGCCGCCGATAGAAAGCACGAATACCCGCGCGGGAGGTCCGAGGGGCTGCAACAACGCCGAGACAATAATGTTCGTGTCGAGAACGACCCGGATCATGCGCCCGGTTGCAATCGGGATTCACGCCGTGCCTTCCGCGCCGCGGCAATCTCCGCTTCGATCTCGTCCATCGAAAGCCGATCCAGGCCGGCTTGTTTGGAACTCTCCCACGACTTCTGAAGCCATTCCGGCGCGAGGTCATGTTCCAGCACCTGCCGGGCGTATTCTTCCGCGGAGAGACCGCGCGCGCGTGCCTTAGCCGCAAGAGCTACGGTCTGCTCGTCCGGGAGGTGAATGGTCAACGTCATGGAGGTCTCGCCTCTATCGTATCAGTTTGCCAAACGCGCAGGCCAGGATGGCCTGTCCTACTCCGGCGTCAGATCTTCCACGGCGTAGGAACCGGGAGCGAAGGGTCGCGTGCCGTGCTGGTAGCAGTGGTTGATCACGCCTTCCACCTGGCTGCGTTCCTCCGCATTCAGATCGGTACCAAAGGCAAAACCGCAACTTCGTTCGGGGATGGCGACGCGGCAGCCCTTCGGGAAAAACCTCGACAGCGTCCCGCGAAAGAGCAGGCGCGAGGGGCCCAGGCCGTCCTCATAGAGGAAAGCTACCGCGAAGACTTCGCCGTTGACGCGCCGAAGCATGCGCGGACCGGGCTGGTTCTCGGTGTGGCGCGAGAGGTTGGCCATGGCCAGGGCTTTCCAATCGAGCCCTCGCTCTTCCCAATGCGACTGGATGGCACGGTCGACGTAGCGCAGGCTGCCACCAGGCATGAGCACGGCCCATGTCAGGCCGATTTCGGCGGCGCGCAAGCGAGTGAAGGGGCCGCACCATTTGCCGGCGGCGAAGAACGAAGCGGGAAGCAACACGGGCAGCAGTTCCCGCGTGTCCAACTCCGCCGGGGATAAGTCCATGCCGGCGACGATTTCCCCCAGTTGGGTTTGGATGTCCACGTCCATGGATAAGAAATATCATGTGCGGCGCGCGGCGATATAGCTATCCACCGGCCAAAAAACGGATACTACTGGGTGCCTAACAGGTTCTGTACGAATTCGCGGGGAACCGGCCAGACGCCGGCCACGTGAGCGCCTTCCGCGTGGAAGGCGCCGGCAGCCAGGACGCCGCTGGGGTCGGCGGGGTTGGGCTTGAGGTTTTCCCGCGCGATCAGGCTCCTTAACAACTGCGTAGCTTCGGTGAGTTGCGCGGCGGCCGCGGCGGCCTCACGGTCGCTGTTGGATCGCACGTCGAGGCGGGCCGCCAGGCGGTCGCCCTCCGGTGCGATGGAAATGGTCACACTGAGCGCGCTTTCCATGGCGCGCGCGAAGGGGCGGGCGCCGTCCGGCAGATTCTTGCCGGACTTCAGCAAGGAGCCGGGGAAGGCAATCCATACCGGCGCATTGGGAACGGGCGGATCCGGCCCCGGGCGCGCGCTGGACAGCCGTAAGGCGGCATAGTCATCGGGGCTGGCAGCCATGGCCATCAGGTCGCGGTGAACCGGAAAAAAAGAAATACGGCGGTCAGGTCCGCTTCCCTTCACGCGGCAGAGCGTGTTCACGCAGTTGCCGTTCACCTGCTCCACATAATTCTGGATGCTCTTCCAATCGAACCGGCCCCTCACCAGGAAAAAGTTTCCCGTCGGGGCGAAGGCCACCATGACGGAATCCAGGTCGTGCATGTAATCGAAGCGGGTCTGGCGGACGAAGGTCTGGTATTCGGGATCTTGTCCGGCTTTGGCGCCGTCGAGCAACTGCAGAAGGCCGTCGCCGCGGAGCGCCGCGAAATCGATCCACAGCACCAGCGTATCCTCCATGGGCATGCGCCGGAGGCTCGCGGAGGGAGTGAGCGCGCGCGAGCGGTACCACACCATCCCTCCCACCGTGACGCCGCATAGCAGGGCGATCAGCAGGATGAGTTGCCAGGGCCGTGGTTTGTAGTCCACACCCGCAGTATCACACAGGCAGGGCGGAACGGGCGACTTGCGAATCGCGCGCTTCCTTCCACAGGCGAAGGTAAGGCGCCAGAGACCGCATCATTTCGGCGAAAGACTCCAGCGTCAAGGACTGCGCGCCATCGCTGGCGGCCTTCTCCGGGCAGGGATGCACTTCCACCAGCAGGCCGTCGGCGCCGATCGCCACGGCCGCCCGCGCCAGCGCCGGCACCAGGCTGCGTTTGCCGGTGGCATGGCTGGGGTCGAGCATCACCGGCAGGTGCGTCAGTTCGTTCAGCACCGGCACGGCCGCGATATCGCAGGTGTTGCGCGTGGCGGTTTCAAACGTGCGGATGCCGCGCTCGCACAGAATCACATTGGGGTTGCCGTGCGCCACCACGTATTCGGCGGACATCAGCAGTTCCTTGATGGTGGAGCTCATACCGCGCTTGAGCAGCACGGGCCGGCCGCAGCCGCCCAGCGATTTCAGCAGCGCGAAGTTCTGCATATTGCGCGCGCCCACCTGCATGACGTCGGTGTACTCCGCCACCATTTCCACGTCGCGGTCGCTCATGATTTCGGTGACGATTCCGAGGCCGGTGGCTTGCTTGGCTTTGCGCAGCAGCTTGAGTCCCTCCAGTTCCAGCCCCTGGAAATCGTAGGGCGAGGTGCGCGGCTTGAATGCGCCGCCGCGGAGCATGCGCGCGCCCGCCGCGGCCACGCCTTCGGCCGTCTCCAGGATCTGCTTTTCGCTCTCCACGGAGCACGGACCGGCCACCACCATGAATTCGCCGCCACCGATCTCGAGGCCGTTCGCCTTGATGGCGGAGCGTTCCCTCTTGAACTCCTTGCTGACGAACTTATAGGGCGCCGAAATCCGCATGGCTCTCTCTACGCCGGGCGTGGCTTCGAGCGATTCCAGGCAGCCCGTTACGTCGCCCACTCCCACCACTCCGATCACCACCCGCTCTTCGCCCTCGATGGAGTGCACCTTGTAGCCGAATTCGCGGATGCGCTCGCAAACATGGTCGATTTCCTGTCGGGTGGCATGAGGCCGCATCGAAATGATCATAAGTTCATTTATACACCAATAGGATTACTGGTTTCAAATTAACAGCTTTTAATTGTGTCAATTGGAGATGCCACTATTGAAAGGTGGCTTCGACCGCCGTCGAGCGCTCGCTCTCATTCGGCGGGGTGGAGCGGTCGAACGCGGTGATGGCATAGCGGTAGGTCTTGCCGTGCTCGACGGCGCGGTCGGAGTAGTTGGGAATCTCGTTCGATTCGGCGAGCTTTTCCAAGGGACCGTCGCCGGTGGAGCGGTAGATGCGGTAGCCGGCCAGATCCGGTTCGGTGTTGCGGTCCCAGACCAATTCGATGGAACCCGGCGCCGCGTCGGCGCGCAGGCCGGTGGGAACGGCCGGCGGAAAGACATCCACGGGAGTAATGTCGCCGGGCGCCGTGAGATCGCTTTCCGCGAACTTCCGGTCACCTACATCCACCAGGCTCTGCACTTCGTAAGAGTACGGCTTGCCGAATTCGGTGCTGGTGTCGGTCCACTCGTGGCTGTCCAGCGTGGCCACCACGGCCCAGGCATCGGCAGAGCCGCTGCGGCGGACGACGCGAAACTGATTGCCGCTCCCGTACCAGCTCATGTGCACGCCTTCCGCCCGGTTGTCGAGTTTGAAGTTGACGGGCACCTGGGGCGCGGGCACCACGCGGATGGCCTGATAGTTCGACCAGCCGGCGTCTTTTCCATTGGCGCCCACCACGCGCACGCCGAGGACGGCTTGCTTGCCGGTCCATTCCGCGATGGGGATTTCGAGCGTGGCGATTCCCTGGTCGACGCGAATGCCGCCGAGCGGTTTGGCGTGGTCCAGCCACTGCGCCTGGTTGAAAGGCTCGGGCGTCGAGCCGATGCGCAGATCGAGCTTCACGGGCTTGCCGATCGGTCGTGCCTCGGTGGTCTGTTGCGGGACCGTGAAATGGACGATGATGATGGAGCCGCGCTGGACCGCGGCCAGGTTGGCGACCTTGGCGGGAACATTCGCCAGCGGCTTCAAAGGGCCGCCGACGTATCCGCAGCCCGCGGAGAGAAGAAGAACGGCCGCGGCGAGCGCGGCAGGAATTCGGCGCATCAAACGACTAGCGTAGCAGGGCGGGGCGTGGTGTTGCGGTGCGGTGCGGGTGTGGTGGGGCAGGCGGTGCTCGCCTGCCCAGGCCGGTTCGCGCGCAGGCGAGTACCGCCTGCCCCACCCCTGCATTTACCTACCACTCGGCGTAAGGTCTGCCGTCCAGGCCGGTTTTTTCCGAATTGCTGTGCACTTCCCAGATGCCGGGCTCCTGCTGGTTGACGCTTTGCGTGGCATCCTCCATCTCGACCTTCCAGTCGGCGGCATTGGTCATGGGGTCGATGGGCACGGCCCGCAGGTAGCCTTCGGTCACCAGGTCCTGCAGGGCCTGGGGGCACTTGGCCTTGTCGTAGCAGTAATTGTCGAGCACCGTGCGGATGGTGAACAGGTTGTTGTGCAGCACGCTCTCTTTGGAGCGGATGATGGCGCGGGTGTAGATGGGGATGGCCATCGAGATGAGGATGACGATAATGGTGATCACCACCATCATCTCGACGAATGTGAAGCCCCTCCGCTGTTGGCGGCTACCACTCTGCATAGGGCGTTCCATCGGGTGCCTTCTCCTCGCTCTTGGTGAAAACTTCGAATACCGCCTGGCCGCCCCAGCTCTTGGACTTGGGATCGTCCTCGGTGCTGCGCATTCCCCATTCGAATTTGTTGGTGAAAGGATCGCGGGGAATGCGGCGCAGGAATTTCAGCTTGGTACCGTTGGGGTCCTGCGCGAGCTTCATGCCTTCCACCAGGATTTCCAGCGATTCCGGGTAGCAGTTCGAACCGATTTTAGGCGGGCCGAAGTAGCCCTGGTCGCAGTTGTCCTTGTACTTGTCGATAGCCAGGCGCATCTGGGTGAGGTCGTAGCGCAGGTCGCGCTCGCGCCCGGTGCGGATCTTCAGGCTGGCGAGCGGCAGCGCCAAGGTGGAGAGCACCGCCAGGATGGCGCAGGCCACGATCAGCTCCACCAGCGACAATCCTCTCTGGTTGCGGCGTTTCATCTGCTTACCATTCCGAATACGGCTTGCCGTCTTTGTCCCGCTCGCGGGTCTTGGTGTAGACGTCGAACACGTTCTCTTTGCCCCAGGTTTCGGCCTTGGAGTCGTCCTGCATGCTGCGCAGGCCCCAGTCGGTGCCGTTGGTGAAGGGATCGCGCGGGATGCTGCGGAGGAATTTCATTTTCTTCCCGTCGGCGGTTTGCGTCTTGACGCCTTCCACCAGGATCTCCAGCGATTCCGGATAGCAGAAGGTGCCTTGCTTGGTGGCGCCGAAGACTCCCAGGTCGCAAGCGTCCTTGTACTTGTCGATGGCGGTGTACATTTCCCGCAGGGCGTATTTCAGATCCACTTCCCGCTGCATACGGATTTTGGCGCGCGCCAGCGGGATGGCCATCATCGAGAGAATCAGCATGATGGTGAAGGTCACCACCAGTTCCACCAGCGTCAAGCCCCTTTGGTTCTTGCGTTTCATGCCCGCGTTACTTCACGTTGACGGTTACCTGCGCGCTGCCCGACGCCGGCGGCCCATGGAAAGCCTGGAGCGTCACGCTGCTGGCGCGGATGATGGTGGCGCCGCGCGCCAGGGTCTTGAAAGTCAAACTGATCAACGGTCCGCTGCCGGTGATGCCGGCGGAGCCTTCCTTGCGCAGCACCCGGATGGCGGCCGTGCCGCTATCGTTGAGCACGTTCTTGGTCAGCGTGGGCTCCTCGCCTTCGCCTCCCCAGAAACTGCCGCGGGCGACGTCGGTCAAGCTGACGGCTTTGGGGTCGAACTGGATCTGGATGGGAGCGCCGATGACATCCTTGGCGCCATCCACCTGCAACGATATGGTGAAGCTGTCGGACAGGCTCTTTTCGAGTTGGGTGGCGTCGAAGCGCACGGTAGCCGCGCCGGCTACCGGCTGCGGAGCGCCGGCGCCGGCTTCCGGAGGAGCGGTGGCGGGCGGGCCGAATCCGCCCGGAGCGGTGGCCGGTGGCGCTACGGGGTTGACGGCGGACTGCGGAGTTGCGGGTGCAGCCAGGCGAACGGCCGTGGCCGGCGGCGTTTCGGCGGGAGCGGCCGGAGCTTCCTTCGGCGCCGCAGTTCCCTCCACCGGCTTGGGTCCGTAGGAAACGTGGATGACCGTCTGGTTGCCCGATGCTACGCTGCGCAGGTTTTCTGCGGTGATCTCGGGGCGGCGCACCACGTGCGGGACCAGCGCGATCATCAGCTCGTCGCGTTCGTTGTCGATGCTATCCCCGCTGAACAGGCGGCCCAGAATCGGAATATTGGCCAGCCCGGGAATGCCCGTCTTGGTCTTGGTGTTCGACTGGTTGAGCAGGCCGCCCAGCAGGCTGACCTCGCCTTCCCGCAGGCGGATGTCGTGCTCCATCTTGCGCTGGCCGATGATGGGCTGATTGATGCCGCCCAGATTCACATTGCCCGTGACATTGGAGATGTCCAGGCTGACGTGCAGGGAAACCTCTCCGTTGTCGTGCACGTGGGGCGTGATTTCCACGTTCACGCCCACGTCGATGTACTGGAATTGGGTGTTGACCAGCGGGCTGATGCCGGCCCCCGCCACGGCGCCCAGCGTGGAGCCGAAACTGCCGCTGGCGGTGGGCTCGCGTTCGCCGATCTTCATGGTGGCTTTCTGGCCATCCACCGAGCGCATTTGCGGAGATTGCAGAACCTTAGTGCGGGTGTCGCTCAAAGTGGCCTGCAAGAGCGCGTTGGGCAGCGTGGTGGAGAAATCCGCACTGGCCAGGTGGCCCAGGCTGGAAAGCGGGATGGCCGCGCCGGTGGTGCTGCTGGCGCCGGTAGTGCTGGTTCCCGTGGTGGTTGTGGTAGTGCCGGTTGTGGTGGTTCCGGTGGTTGTGCCGCTGGTGCTCGAACTGGTGCTGCCTTGCACCTGGATGCTGGTGCGCGGCGTGAAATTGAACGGAACGTTGAGTCCGGTGCTGGCCAGCGCGGCGGTCAGGCTGCGGAGATAACTGGAACTGACTTCCATTACGAAGATATCCACCACCACTTCGGACCTGGGCTTGTCCAGATCGTGAACGATCTTGTCCGCCAGCGCCATCTTGTCGGCGGTGCACTTGGCGACGATGGCGTTCTGCGACTGGGACGAAAAGAGGCGCGTGCAATCGGCCACCGTGCGCACGGCGGTCAGGACATCGTTCATGTCCTGTTGCGAGGTAACGTTGGTGAGGTAGAAAATCTTGGTGACTTCTTCTTCGTAGTCGCGGCGCTTATTCTGGGTGTCGATGGTGACGAAGATGGTGTTGGAAGAAAGCGGCTTCCAGTAGGACTTGGTGATCACCGCCAGGTAATCCAGCGCCTGCTCGACGGTGGTGTTGTCGAAATCGACGTTGAGGCGGTCTTTGCCGCTGGGCAGCGGCGAGGCGTACTCCGGATCAAACAGGACATTCAACCCGGCGTACTTGGCTACCGTTTCGAACAGCACCTTGGGAGTCTGGTTGTTGATTTTGAAACCGATCAGGGTGGGCAGGAGCGGCTTGAGCTCGGGAACGCCCAGCATGCGGTCGATTTTTTCAGCGTTCTCTTTTTTGGACAGCTCGCTGGGGGTGAGCCCACGCACTTCGGGGGGGGCTTCCGCGCCGGTCGATTCCACTCTCTTGCGCTCCCGCAGAATCATCTGCTGGGTGCGCAGGATTTCCTGCTCGGCGACCATGGAACTGGGGTTTAGCGCGTAGGCCTTCTGGAATTCGAGCAGGGCTTCGCCCAATTGTCCCTGGGTGCGGACTTTAGTGGCATTGGTGACGTGCGTGGCGGAGGCTTCGAAGCGGGCTTTCTGGGCGGCAATCTGATAGATCAGTTCGCCGGGGTCCTCGGAGAGCGCCTTTTCATAGGAGTCGAGGGCGGCGTCCCATTCCTTTTTCTGCTCGTAGGCACGGCCTTCGGCCAGGTACCTGTCGCCTTTCTTGGTCTTGGCCTGGAGGGGGAGCGGCACGCCGACCAGCGCAAAGGCGAGCAAGATTGCCGATAAACGTTTGAAAAACAGCATGTTAGTGGTTTCCCGCGCTCCGGACTTCCGGCGCCTCTATGCTAAAATGAGATCGAAATGGGCCCTCTCGGGTCATCTAAAGTCATTGACGACGTTAGGCTTCCGGACGTGGAAGCGAAAATCGCGGGACGGCACCTTGGCGGAACGGGATACAGCCTTTAAGATATTGAGCGATAACCGGCAAGCCGGCCACAACTACTTCCTGATGGAGCGGTTCGAGGCGGGCCTGGTGCTGACCGGCACCGAGGTCAAGGCCGCCAAGGACAGCAAGGTCCAGCTCAAAGACGCCTACGGGGCGGTGATCGGCAACGAGGCATGGCTGGTGAATGCTCACATCAGCCAGTATTCGCACGGCAACCGCGAAAACCACCCGCCGGTACGCAACCGGAAGTTGCTGCTGCACCGCCGCGAGATCGACAAGCTGTTGGGGTACACGCGGGAAAAGGGCCTGTCGCTGATTCCGACGAAGATTTATCTGAAGAAGGGGCGGATCAAGTGCGAGCTGGCGCTGGCGAAAGGCAAGAAGCTGCACGACAAGCGGGAAGCCGAGAGGAAGCGCACGGCGGAGGATGAGGCAAAGGCGGAGATGCGGAGACGGGCGTAACCGGAAGAGTTGGCAGGCGAAAGCGCCGGCCCCACCTTTGGGGCGGCCGCCGGTTGGATGATAATAGGTTGGACGGGCCATGCGCCATGCAATCTCTCGAGGAGTTCGAGTGGCAGAGAGAGTTTGAGGCTGCCGCGCGAAGGCCGCTGGAACAACGTTTGCGCTACGCGTTTATCCATACCTACAAACCCATCCTGGACGACGCGGAATTCCGCTCATTCGACACCATGGCGGAATATCGAGCCTTCTGCCGCAGCTTGCCAGACTGGCTGGGATACGGCGATTAGAACGATGGCCGCGTTTGACTACAGACAAGCATTGGAGATCCGGGATGCATTCCATGTTCACGAAATCCGGTATCTCTTCATCGGGAAATCCGGCGCCATCCTGCTGGGCTTTCCCGACACCACGCAGGACGCCGACCTTTTTGTTGAAAAAAGTGTCATCAACGGCGAACGTCTGGTGGCGGCGCTTCACGATCTCGGTTTCCGGCTGACCGATCAGGAGGCGGAGGAGGTGCGCCGGGGCAAGGACTTCATCCAGCTCAAGAACGGCCCATTCGACCTGGATCTGATCTTCGCGCCCGACGGGATCGAGAGGTTCGAGAATGCGTGGCAGCGCCGGGTTGAGGTCGAAGGTTTCCCGGTCTGCCACATCGACGACATCATTGCCAGCAAGCAAGCCACGAATCGCCGAAAGGACCGGGAGTCGCTGCCGCGCCTGCTTTCTTTTCGGGAGTGGTGGAAGCAGAACCGACGTTAGGCCCAATACGGTTCCCTGAAACGGGCTCCGAAGCTGGACAGGCCAGGAGGCTCGCTCATCTCGCTTTGGCGGGCGCCGGCAGCACGGTTGTGCCGGGCGTCCGGCCGGAATCGTTGAAGGCGTCCACCGTGAAACTGTAATCCACATCCGCGTTGAGGCCGTTCAGGGTGATTTCCGTCTGGCCGCGCACTTCGTAGTTCTGGTAGAGTTTGCCGGGCGCGATGCCGTAGCGCACCACGTAGCCTTCGGCGCCGGGCGCGGGCTGCCAGCGGACGACGGCGGTGCGCGGGTCGGCGGGCGAGCGGCGGACTTCGAAATGCGGCGCGGCGGCCGGCGGCTTTCCGCCACCATTGCCGAAAACGCGGAGGCCGCGAAGGGAAAACGGCCCGCCGCCGGGCATGGCGACGTTGGTGATGCGAATGTACCGCGCCTTCACGGGCGATGACAGCTCCACGTAATCGTGCGGAGCGTCGTGCAGCGCGGCGCCGCGATCGGCCAACATGGACCAGCGCCGGCCGTCGGTGGAGGCTTCCAGCAGGTAGCGGCTGAACTGGTCCGGCTGGCGTCCGATCACGGTGGAATCCTGCTCGGCGTAGTTCACCTGCACGGCATGGATGAGACAGGGCTTCAACAGATCGACGCTCAGCCACTCGCCGCGATTGGCGGTGCGCGCGCTCCACCAGGTGCGGACGTCTTCGTCGAAGGCCTTTTCGGGCGGGAAGCCGTCCAGGCTGGAAGAGGCCTGCGCCGGCTTGCCGAAGGAGAGCAGCATACATCCGGCAAAGTTCTCCGCGCCCGCGCCGGAGCGTGCGGCGGGCAGCATTTGCGGATAGTCGCCGAACAGGGTGTTGGCGTGCAGCACGCCATCGGAGTCGAAAGCGGCCGGGAAGAGTCCGAGCCGCCGCTCGAACTGGTGCGTCACCGAGATGGTCATGGTGGCGATGTGCCAGTAGCGGCCTTGCTTGTCCTGGAAGGTGGCGCTGTGGCCGGCGCCGCCGATGAAGCCGGTGGGCTTGTGTGAAAACGGGCTCGAAGGCGCGTAGGTGAACGGCCCGCGCGGCGATGGGGCGGTGTAGACGCCGTCCGCGTAGGTCTTGTATTCCGTGCCCGGAGCGGCGTATTGCAGGTAGTAGACGCCGTTGTGTTTGGTCATCCACGAGCCTTCGATCCACGGGCCGTCGCCCAGATTGTCTTCGCCGCGGCGTTCCCATCCGTGGAGCGCGGGATCGGCGCGGAAGCACTCGAACGGCTCGCCGAGCGGGCGGAACGCGTTCTTGGGATCGAGCTCCAGACCGGAAATGGCGCCGTTGTGGGAGAGGCCGTAATACAGGTAGACGCGGCCATCGTCGTCGGCGAAGAGATCGGGGTCGCCGACTTTGAAGGCTTCGTTGACCAGCTCCCATTGGCCGGCTTTGGGATTGGTGGTGCGATAGAGGCCGATGTCGCAGGCGGTGTAATAGAGGGCGCCGCGGTATGCCATGACGGCCGGGGCGTAGGCTTCGATGGGCAGGCCCCGGGGGGTGACGAAGGCCCACGCGGCCATATCGCTGGAATACCAGTAGCCGCCGGATTTCGATGCGAACAGGTAATAGTCGCCGCCGAAGAGGACCACGGCCGGGTCGGCGGCTTCGCGGCGGCTGGGCGGCTCCGTCATGAAGCGGTAGTCGATGTTGAGGGGGTTGGCAAAGGTACGCGGGGATGGAACGGCGGAACCGCGGAGGGCGATGGTGGAGGCCAGCAGGAGAATGGCTGCGGCGGCGGTAAGGGCCTTGCCGCGCGGCGTAGTTAAGGTGCGGGGCACGAACAGATCATTCTAATGCACGGATCGGGGCGCTAAGCAGGCATGGGCAGGCGAGCAACGCCTGCCCCACCTTACAATCGAATCGCTCGCCGGGCCGATCAGTTGTACGTCGAGTTGACCGTGATCGCGACCCCGCCAAGCGCGAAGCCGGAAGTGAGGCCCGTAGCGGTAAAGCTTTGGTAACTCGAGGTGTTCTCCAGTGTTGAGTTCCCGGTGCCGGCCGGCAGAGCGGACAACACATAAGAAGGCACCGTGAACGACCCGGCGGAGACGGGAGCAATGCAAGTGTAATTGGCGAACGCGCCGGTTGTGGTACCCGTCGAGCTTCCGGCCATGATGACGTACGTGCCCGGAGTGCCCCCCGTCCATTGAAACGTCGCTCCCGATCCGCGGGTGACGGTCGCGAAGTTGGCGGTGTTGCTCCAAACGAGCGGCGGGTTGGTAAAAGTCACCGAGGTGGAGAAGGGGCCGTCGCTGGCCGCGCCGGTTCCGCCCGTTCCCTTGAAGGTATATGTTCCGCCGGGGGAAATGAATCCGCTCGCCAGTTGTGCTTCGTAGAGTCCCATAGTAGGCTCAGGCATGGCAACCGTGCCGGATGGTCCGGTGACGCTGAGGGAGCCGGCATCCAGGTAGGTGACGGTAGGAAGCGAGCCAGACGTAGAGACCGACTGGACGACGACGCAGCCTCCGATGGAAACCGAGCCGCTGCTCGATCCGTACGATGCGCCCGTTACGCTTTCAAAAATGCCGATCGCCAGGTTGCTGGTCTGAGTGCCGCTGCCGCTGGTTGCCGGCCCAGTCTCCTGAAACATCTCCACGAATCCGGTATTGACGGTGGTTTGTCCGCTCCCGTTCTGGAGTTGTGTGCCGGTGGTGCCAAAGACAGAGTCGGAACAGACGCCGTTGCCGATGGGGAGGCTGAGGAAATTGGTGGGCACGCCGGAGGAGCTTACGCCCACCAGCGAGACGTTGCAGCCCGGCGCGACACCCTGGGGAATGGTGACATTCACCTGGTTCAAGCCGGGATAGCCGGACGGCCCCTGGTAGGCGATGGTAGCGTCCAGGCCGCCGATGTAGATATGCGAAAGACCGAGGATCTGGTTGATATTCGAGGTGCTGTAGGTGGTATCTCTGGTGGGATCGGCGCCCAGTCCGGAACCCCAGAGCACAACGGTGGTGCCGGGCGGGATGGAGCTGGTGTAGTTGTACAGGGCCCCGGAGGCGTTATTGGTGGCAACGCCCAAGCCGCTGCCGGTGCCGAAGTAGGCGTCGAAACCCATGGCGCTCTGGACTACCTGGAACGCTGCCGGAGAGCTGGTCTGGCCGTTGTAGCTGACGGTGAGCGTGGCGTTGCCGACGGGTGTGTTGGACGGCAGCACCAAGGCCAGTTGCGAGGCGATGGCGTAGTAAAACACAGGCGTGGTAGTGGTGCTGCCCACGGTGACTTTCACGCTCGCGCCATTCAAGGTGGCGGGCAGGCCCTTCGAAGAGTCTTGCAGCGGGAGTGCTTGCGCGGCGGGGTCGGCCAGGCCGGAGCCCTTGATGATGAACAGCGATCCCTGTGCGATGCCGGAGTTTGTGAAGCCCGCCGGGACCAGGCCGTAGTTGTTCAGGATTTGGGTGATGGTGGGCACTCCGGGCCCGCCCGAAGTTCCGAATGTATCGAACTGCAGGCTGATCGAGGTTCCGCTCACGGCTGTCACGAGCACCTTGGCGTAGTTGCCGCCGTTGGTCTTCACGGCGAGGATTGTTCCGACCGTGAGCGGGCTGATCGCAGCTTTCGTGTAAAGCGAACCTAGGGCAGAGAGGACCGCTTGGGTGTACGTGGCGTATGCGGCGGCGCCACTCTGTTGAGTCGTGGCGGTAATGTTAAGAGCCGCTGCGCTGCCTTGCGGAGTCATGCTGGTTCCGCTCCACAGGATGTCTCCGCCGGAAGTGCTGGTCGTGCCAGTGTCGAAGCTCAAAGCGGTGTTGGCCGCCAGGGTTGGGGTACCGGTTACATCGGCCAGTGCGGCGATGGGCAACGCCAGGGCCAGTGCGATAACGGTGATCGCGATCGTCGGAATTCGGTTGAGTTTCATATCTCCTCCTGAAAGGCTTGCCAGGCTGCCTGAGAGTATACACTGAAAGCCGTCTTTAATCTACGCAGCAAAGCGGATTGAAATGGCTCATCCATCACCGGCGCGGCTGGGCGGCGGTGCGGCGATTCACACTTTTTGCGGATCGCGCCGATAAGGGAAGATGTAGCCCAAACAGCCCATGCTGGCCGTGATCGGTATTGCCGTCGTATTTCTCGCCGTTTTCGGCGGCTTTCTGATGGAACAGGGCAACCCCTGGGTGCTGATGCAGCCGGCCGAGCTGCTGATTGTGGGAGGGGCGGCGGCGGGAATCATCCTGGTGGCCAATCCACCGTCGCTGATCCGCAAAATGGTTCGCGGCGCGCGCGACGCCTTCCGCGAAGCGGCCTACGGGCGGCAGGTCTTCCTGCTGCATTTGCGGATGCTCTACGAGGTGTTCGGCTACGTGCAGCGGGCCGGCGTTATCGCGCTGGAAGCGGATGTGGAGAACCCGGCGCGAAGCCCCATCTTTTCCCGCTATCCGGGTTTCCTGCGGGATGCGGAGACGCGAGACCTGGTTTGCGATTCGTTGCGCATGATGGTGATTGGAGCCACCACGCCGCAAGAGCTCGATCAATTGATGGACCTGGACATCGATGTGCAGCGGCGCGGCCGGCATGAACCGGTGAGCGCCCTGAGCACGGTGGCGGATGCGCTGCCGGGGCTGGGCATCGTGGCGGCGGTTCTGGGGGTGGTCATCACCATGCAAGCCATCGGCGGGTCGCCCGAAACCGTGGGCCAGAAAGTGGCGGCGGCGCTGGTGGGGACGTTCCTGGGAATCCTGCTGTGTTACGGATTTGTGGGTCCGGTGGCGGCGCGCCTGGAAATCATGAGCGAGGCGCAGGCGCAATTCCTGCAAGTGCTGCGCATCGCGCTGGTGGCGTTTTTCCGCGGCGCGTCTCCCATCCTGGCGGTGGAATACGCGCGGCGCTCCATTCCGGTCGAATTGAGGCCATCGTTCCTGGCTTTGGAGACCTCCATCCGGCGCGACGCCAGAATACCGCCCATCCCCAAACCGGGCGATGGGAGTCAACCGGGAGATGTCTCAGCCGATGCTCCTCCAGCCGAGCCAGCCCAAACCGCCTGAAGCACAGCCAGGCCCGGGCCTGCTGATGCTGCCCCGCACGCGGCGCATTTTTCAGAAGAAGCACGGCGGCGCGTGGAAAGTGGCGTATGCGGACTTCGTTACCGCCCTGATGGCGCTGTTCATCGTGCTGTGGATGATGAACTCGACGGCGCGCGTCAAGGCTTCGGT
>Ga0181518_10002630_pt1 | contig 17143 bp, 8 predicted proteins | sample PEATcosm2014_Bin_28_FD_119751 | JGI IMG/M metagenome (GOLD analysis project Ga0181518, IMG submission 119751) | Peatland microbial communities from MTU Mesocosm Facility, Houghton, MI, USA - PEATcosm2014_Bin01_60_metaG | ecosystem: Environmental > Terrestrial > Soil > Wetlands > Peat | place... | reverse complement strand
TCTATACCAGCTCTGACGGCCAGATTTGGCAACACAAATAGTACTGCTCCAACGCGCGCCTTTGCGCGTCAGATCATCGATCCAACGCTCTTAGTGGCACAATCACGCAGAAACGGCCCGAAACGCTGGGCAGGTATCGTTATCGAACCGCGAGGTTTCCGGAGTTGGCTCTATGGCGCCATGCTAGGATGACTTGCCATGAAAAGACGACTGCTTCTCGTTTGGACGTTTGTGGGAATGATGCTGGCCGGCACTGCGGTTGTTGATGCGCAGACTGCAACAGCGCCGGTGGAGGTGCGCGAGAGCGGCGCACGGGCGGTTCTGGCGGGCGATTCGATTCGACTTCAGCTTCCGTTTGCGGCACCGGCCACGCAGGGAGGGCGCGCGGCGGTGTGGACGCTGTCGCCGACGGGCGCGAAGTCGGCGGAGAGGGAGGTGGAGTTTGCGGCGGGCGCGCGGCTGGTCAGTGCTGGCCTTCCCTGGCCCAGGGACGAGAAAGGGAAGAAGGCGGATGAGATTGGCTGGTACCGGATTGGGTATTGCATCGGGACGGCGAATGCGGGAGTGCTGTCGATTGGGGCGATTGCTCCGAATCTGCTGACGTTGCGGCTGGCGCTCGATGAGAGGCCAGTGACAGGCAGGCCGCTGACGGTGCGGGTGTATGCGGTGAATCCGGTGACAGGGCGGAGCTTCCGCGGAGTGCGCGTGGAAGGGACGCTGGAGTACAACGTCGACGCCAAAGAGGGCGCGAAGGCGGTCCCACACAAGGTGTTGCGCGCTGCGGTGACGGGACTCGGCGGGGAAGCGGCGCTGGTGGTTCCCATTACGGGAGCGCCGGGCGATTCGGCGACGCTGACCATGACGGGCACCCTGGTTGGAGAGGATGGCGCGCGTGCGAGCGCGTCGATGGATGCGGATATTTCGATCATGGACCGCGCAACGGTCCGCATCGAGACCGACAAGATGCTGCACAAGCCGGGAGAGACGGTGCATCTGCGGGCGCTGCTGTTGGACGACGCGGGGCGGGCCGCGGCGGGCAAGTCGCTGAAGATGACGATCCAGGACAGCGAGTGGAAGGAGTTGCTGGAAGAGCCGCTGGTGACGAACCGGTTCGGGATCGTGAGCTACGACTGGAAGACGGGACCGCAGTTGGCGCCAGGGGACTATCACGCGACCTTTGCTGTGGATGATTCGACGCAGTGGGCCGGGATGAATTCGATTGTCCTTGAGGTGCGGCGCTACGATCTGCCGGAGTTTGCGGTGAGCGCGGCACTGGACCGGGGGTTCTACCTGGATGGGCAGACGCCGGTGGTGCATCTGCATGCGGGATATCTGTTCGGCAAGGCGGTGGCGGCGGGAACAGTTCTGGTTGCGCGGATGGAAACGGATCGCTGGGACCAGACGACGAAGAAGATGGTTGCGGTGGCGAAGACGGAGCAGGCGGCGGTGCTGGATGAGCATGGCGATGCGGAGGTGAAGCTGGATGTCGCCGACGAGTTCGCCGACCTGAAGAGCGCCGATCCCAATATTGATCGCTATCGCGACGTTCAGTATCGCGCGTATGTGACCGATGCCAGCACGGGACGGACGGAGCCGCGCAACTTCACGATGCGGCTGACGCGCTACCCGGTGCATATCTATTTGAACCGGATAGACGGGAACGACCGCGAAGGGGACTACATCGTCAGCACAACGTATGCGGATGGAGAGCCTGCGGCGTGCAGGGTGACCCTGGACTGGATGGACGCGAAGTCTCATGGGATGCGCGCGGTGATGGTGAGCACGAGCCGGTATGGACTGGCGCGGGTGCATCTGCGTTTTCCCTCGGCGGGCGACGATCTGAAGTGGAAGGTTCGCCTGACGGCGCGGGATGCGGAACAGCGGACTTCCGTGTTCGAGGACACGGTGAATGTTGGTAATGCGAAGAGTATGTGGTTCTCGGTTGGCGCGACGCTGATGAAGCCGGGGCAGAACATCGAGGCAGCGGTGCATGGGCCGCCGGGCAGCGTGATCGATGTGGATGCAATTTCGGCACAGGGAGTGATGAGCCATCAGCAGGTGCACATGCTGCACGCGGCCGAGCCGTTTACGGTGACGATGGGGGACGATTTCCGCGGTGTGGTGACATTGATGGCATACTCCATGAACGGAGATTCGGGGAGCGGTTACGGGTGGCAAGGCTGGAGCGTGTATAAGTCGGTGCTCTATCCGGAGGACCGCCAGTTAAAGCTGAAGTTAACAGGACTGCGGGCTTCGTATGCTCCGGGAGCGGAGGTGGATGCAGACGTGGATGTGCACGCGGCGGGAGGATTTGCAGCGCCGGGAGCGTTGGGAGTTTCAGTGGCGGACGCCGCGGTTGAGCAGCGCGCGGTGACCGAGGAAGACGCGAACCAGCGCTGGTGGGGGTGGAATTGGTGGCGGAATTCCGCGAGCATTGGCGGCGTGAGTCTGGAGGACCTCGAGAAGACGGACATGTCGAAGCCGGTCTCCGACGATTTGCAGGTGGTGGCGGAGGCGGGGCTGCAAAGAAACCTTCCGTTCATTCTGGATCTCGAATCGGAGGACTATGACGATGCGCGGAGCGACTATATTGCGTTGATTCAAGAACAGCTGAAGCCGGTTCGCGATGCGATTCTGGCGGCGCGACCAGCGCAGCTGCCAGCGACGCTGGATGGAGTAAGGGCGATTACGGATGCGGCAGGGCTGGATGTGGCGCTGCTGCTGGACCCATGGGAGACGCCGTACAAGGTGCAGGTGTCGACGGACTGGAATACGGCGATTCTGTGCGTGCTGAGCGCCGGGCCGGACAAGCGGTTTGGGACGGATGACGACCTCTCGGTGGTTGTGGTGCAGCGGAATCTCTTCGCGCTGGCGGGCGAGCGGCTGAGCAAGATGCTCGAGGACGCGGGGAGTGCTGGCGAACCGCTGCCCGGAACCGTGGATGAGTTGAAGCGAATGGCGCGGGCGGGCGGGCTCGATTTGGATGCGACGTTCGATCCCGACGGGAATCCGTTTCAGTACCAGATTTCGGTTGGGTCGCGATCGTATGCCGTGCAGGTGTTCCGGCACGATGCGAAGCCGCTGGAGAATGGACGGCTGCAATGGCCGGTAGTGTGGGTAAGCCCGTATATCGACTACTTCTCGCATACAGAGGCGCGGATGGAGGCTGCGATCAATGCGTGGACGGACGCGGGCCACGTATTTCCGGGAACGGAGGCGGAGGCGCGCGCGGCGTTCGCGGCGGCGGGAATCGACTTCGACGCGCTGCGCGATCCGCTGGGCCAGCCCTACGAGCTGCGCATCAACGAGCTGATGAGTTACACGCGGGTGGAGGCGGTGAAGGCCGGCGGCAGGCTGGAGGAGAAAAGCACGCCGGTGACGCATGTGTATCGCGCCATCCAGGTACTGCGCGCCGCCAGCGTAGTGAATGACAAGGTAACGAATCAGGTGGTGGCGCAGTTCCTGCATCCGGTGACGGAGCAGAGCGGCAGCGATGCGAAGCCCGAAGCTGTGAGTGGAGGAACGTTCAAGGGCAACATGGGCGCGATCGGCGGAACGGTGACGGACGCGAGCGGGGCGGTGATTGCGGGCGCGACGGTGACGATCAAGAGGGCGAACGGCGATACGGTGGTGACGGTGAAGTCGATGGCGAATGGGGTTTATCTCGCGGCCGATCTGGATGGCGGGTTCTACACGGTAGAGATTGCCGCAGGCGGGTTCCAGTACTGCACTGTGCGGGAGGTGCATGTTGCGCCGGTGGCGCTGACGACGTTGGATGTGGAGCTGAAGGTTGGCGCGGCGAGTGAGACCGTGACGGTCACGGATGCGGCGCCGTTGTTGGAAACAACCGATGCGACGCTGGGCGGCACCACCGAAAATGAGTTGTACTCTTCGCTTCCGCTCTCGATGAATGGCGGGCCGCGCGATCCGACGGCGTTCCAATATCTGATGCCTGGGGTGCAGGCGAACGCGGCGAAGCAGAGTGCGACCGGCGGCGGGCAGGCGACGGCGTCTGAGCCGCTGTTTACGCCACGGCTGCGGCATGTGTTCGAGGAGACGGCGTACTGGGCGCCGTCGCTCGAGACGACGGCGAACGGCCGTGCGAGCCTGCACTTCACGCTGCCGGACAGCCTGACGACGTGGAAGCTGCATGCGCTGGCGTCGACGACGGATGGAAGGATTGGCGTGCTGGACCAGATGTTCCGGACGTTTCAACCGCTGTTTGTGGATGCGGACCTGCCGCAGGTGCTGACGGTGGGCGACGAGATCGGGCTGCCGGTGAATTTGCGGAATTACACGGACCACAGCGTTTCGCTTCCGGTGGCGGTCGATCCTGCGGAGTGGCTGACGCTGCTGACTCCGGCGAAGGTGGAGGCCAACGTGGCGGCGGGGGGATCGGCGCCGGTGGCGTTTGGGTTCAAGGCGAAGAGCGCGGTGGAGGCGGGGGCGTTGCGCATCGATGCGTCGAATGGGCATGAAGGCGATGCAGTGGAGCGGACGGTGATGGTGCATCCGGACGGTGAGCCGCGCGCGGTGACGGCGGCGGGACTGCTGACGCGGGATGCGAGGACACTGACGCTCGAGCTGCCGGCGGATGCGATTCCGGGGTCGATCCATGCGGAGCTGCGGCTATATCCGAATCTGGGCGCGCATGTGCTGCACGCAATGAAGGCGGTGCTGGAGCGGCCGTACGGATGCGCGGAGCAGACGATCTCTTCCGCCTATCCGAGCCTGCTGTACCTGGAGCTGGCGAAGGCCGGAGGCGCGCAGAATGCGGCGAGCGATCTGGTTGCTGTGGAGGCGCAGACCTATCTGCAACTGGGGTACGACCGCCTGAAAGACTACTTCGACGCGAGCGGAGGGCTGACCTACTGGGGCGGCCGCGATCATGATCCCGACCCTGCGCTGACTGCGTACGGGATTGAGTTCTTGAGTGAGGCGAGCGCGAATATCCCGGTGGACCGCAGCGAGATTAACGGGGCGATTGACTGGCTGATTAAGAACCAGAAGGCGGACGGCAGTTGGGCACCGCGGTACGGAAACACGGGCGCGGAACTCAACCTATATATTGCGGCGGTGCTGGCGCAGACTTCTAGCGGCACGGCTGGGCAGGCTTCGCCCCCGGAGATGCGCGACCGGGTGAATCGCGCGGTTGCGGGTACGACGGCGTGGGCTGCGAGTTCGGCGGCGGCAGTGCATGATGCGTATGCGAACGCGCTGCGGCTGCGGCTGGCGGAGATGCGGCCCGGCGATGGAGCGGCGGTGAGCCGTCTGCGCGCGGAGCTGGCATCGACGGCGGCGCACGATCGCGAGGGAGTGCACTGGACACCCGCGGGCTTCTCGCCGTTTTATGGTTGGGGCCATGCGGGCGAGCTGGAGACAACGGCGGTGGTGCTGGGCGCGCTGCGGCAGGGCACTGCGGCAGGCGCGGAGAGTGGGCTGTTGAACGAAGCGCTGTTCTTCCTGATGAGGAACGAGGACCGGTACGGCGTCTGGTACAGTGGCCAGGCGACAGTGCGCGTGCTACAGGCATTGCTGCCCGTGGCCATCGCACAGATGGAGGCGACTGCGCAGGCGCAGAGCTTCGAGTTGACGGTGAATGGGGTGCCGCTGAGCGGCAGCAATACGGAGGCGCTGCGCACGGATCCACGGCTGACGGCGGCCCCGCGCACGGTTGACCTGACGGCGATGCTGAAGCCGGGCGTGAATACGTTGGTGTTCTCCGCGGCGGGGGATGCATCACTGGCGAGCGCGGAGGCGACGGCGAGTTTCTATGTGCCGTGGCAGGGCGAGGCGGCGACCAGCAAGACACAGACGGGGAGCGATGCGGGGCTGGACTTCGGCTACAGCTGCGCCTCGGAGGACGCGCATGTGGGCAAGGCGATGGAGTGCACGGTGGAGGCGCGGCGCTTCGGATCGCAGAGCTACGGAATGATGCTGGCGGAGGTGGGTTTGCCGCCGGGCGCGGAGGTGGACCGCGCATCGCTGGCGCGGCTGCTGGATGCGGGGACGATCTCGCGGTATGAACTGCAGCCGGACCGCATTGTCTTTTACCTGTGGTCGCCCCAGGCGGCGGGATCGCACTTCACCTTTCGCTTTACACCGCGATACGCAATTCACGCCAAAGCCGCGCCGGCGATCCTGTCCGATTACTACAATCCGGATCTGAGCGTTATCTTGGCTCCCAATCTGTTTTCTGTGGCCGGGCCATCTCAGAAGTAGCAGGATCTGGGGGTGTACCGACTACCTCACCTCCCATCATTCCGCGTGGACTACCGACAATGATTCCCCGCGGTGACGGCATCACGTCAGCTCCTAGTGGCCATCTAATCGCCTGAAACGCTGACCATAAGAGCGCAGGTTTGAATCGTCTTTATTCCGGCCTCATGTTAGTGCACGACTACATTGATCACGGCATTATGCTCAATACCGTTGGCAGTCCCGGTGACCAGCACCGTGTACGCGCCTGGAGGCGTTCCGTTAGCTGGCGGCAGATTCGATCCTCCCCCGCCTCCGCAGCCAGCCAGGAAGAACGCGCCCAGAAGAACTGGCAGGCAGATCAAGCTAATCCACCGCCGCTTGCGCATCGGCAGCACAACGATGAGGCAGAAGGCCACTGCCGATCCACCGCCGAGCCATCCAAGCTCCTGACCGGGTGGTGGCGAGAGTTTCGCAGTTGTGCCAGGTAGCATGGCGGTGATCGTCAATGTGGCCAAAACCGTTCCGCTTAGCGTTGCTGTCGCAGGATTCACGATGCACGAGAACTGGTTCGAGGAGGGTGTGCATGTGAGCGCAACCAAGCCGCTGAAGTTGTTGATCGACTCGAGATTGATGCCTACCGTCCCCACGCTGCCTGACGCTACCGTAGTTTGTGGGCTTAGTGCCGCAAGCGTGAAATCGCTGCCGCCCTGGTCCACGTTGACTGTGGCTGCACTGCTGGTTGAGGGCATGTAGGTACCATCTCCGGAGTAGACCGCCGTGATCTGATTGGCGCCGTTCGCCCAGAAGTACTCGGACGGCAGCGTGAGCGTGAAGCTTGCGCTCGATCCTGAGGACGCCGAAGTCAACTGGTAAAGCCAAAGCCATTCAGTCGCGGCGCCGTTGTCAAAGAAGGTGACGTATCCAGTAGGAGCGACCGTCGCTCCCGCCGGGCCGTTCACTGTGGCTGTCAAGGTCGCCGATTGCCCTATAGGGATACTGCTGGGCGTAATCGTCAGCGCAGTGGTTGAAGCTGCCAGAGGCGCCGTGGGCGCGGAGACGTTGATGTCATTGAGGATGACTTCGCCGACAGATGCCCAGTTCTTGTCGCCGCTGTATTGTGCGCAGAGCATGTAGCCAAAACCGTTGCTGCGGGCAGGAATGTCAGAGAAGACCACCTCGGCCGATGCATATTCACCGTAGAAGCCGCCCGGCGATACCAGAGTGGCCGTCTGGGCGATGCCGGTATTATCTGGCCCACAGCCAATGCCGAGAACGTCAGAGTTATCCCAAACCAGCTTCACGGTAACCGTCCCCGTGGGCGCAAGTGTGCCTGGCGGTGAGGGAGCGGTGTTCGAGAACACCGGTCCATAGATTGTGCCAATCAAAACGCCCACGGATAAGCTGCTGCCGGCGTAGATCGTGGTACCCCAGCCGGCGCTTGAACTAAGGTCTATCCACGGCTCTCCCTGGCCGATGCCAAAGGATTGCGCTTTGGCCGAAGAGGCCTGGAAACTGGCGTCGCCGGAGTAATTGGCATTGGCAGTGTGAGTGCCAATGGTGAGCACGGGAGCGGTCCACGAGGCAATCCCGCCAACATTGAGCGGGGCTGGCGTTGTCACTCCATCCAGCGTGAACGCGATGCTGCCGGTGGCTGCACCATCAGTCGACCCGGTCGGAGAGTTCACGCCCACTGGCTGCGCGCTGAGAATCACCGGCATGCCATAGGTCAGGTAGTCTGCTCCCACCCCGCCGCTGCCTTGAATGTTAAGAGTGAGCGTCGACTGCTCAGGAGTCACCGAGAGCGACTGCGGCGGCGACGTACTGCCGGCGAATACGCCATCCCCGCCGTACTGCGCGGTGATCTGATACGTGCCGCCGGGCAGGTAATTCAAGCCGGAGGAGCCGCCTCCGCCTCTCAGCGTCACAGCGGTCTGGCTTTCATTGGACGGCAAAGTGGAGGTGGTGAGAATGGAGACTGCGCCGGTGGGCGTGCCAGAGCCGGAGGACGGCGCGACGGTCGCGGTCACAGTCACGTTGGTTCCGTGGACCGCAGTGGACGGCGTCACCTGGAGCGCAGTGGATGTGGGGGCGAAGGAGATCGCATTCCAGTTGTTGACCAACTGCGCGGCATCCACGCTGCCCAGACCGCTGGCCTGGTCGTATCCCGGCCCCGCGGAGAAGACTGTCGATTCGCCGGCTTGAGATCCCAGTCCTGCAACATTCAGCGTGCAATCATTGTCACCCTGAATGCAGATATCCCAGTTGCCGCCCAAAGTGATGTCGTGAAACGAGGAGGGCTTCTGCTGAGCCAGCGGGTAGAGCACCGCATCGGCCTGTCCCTGGCGGCCGTACTTCTGCACCACAAGCGCCATGATGCCTGCCATGGCTGGTGCAGAGGTCGAGGTACCGCCTGCAATGTCAAAGCCAAAGTTGCCGCTCGCGTCGGGTGCGCAGGCCCCTTCGTAATCGCAGAACACGTAGCCGGAGTAGTTAGCTCCGTTCGAGGCGAAGAGGGAGACATCGGGCAGGTCGCGTAAGCCATCGGCGGGTACGCCGGTACCGGTTTGCCAGTCCGGCTTGGGATAGCCGCCTACGCAATTGTTCGAAGAGCCGAGGATCGCGCAGTTGCTTGCGCCGCCTCCTCCGGCCCCGTCTTCATTCCGCTGCAATCCGTTGGAGATCGCGTCCAGGCCAAAGGGGTCGTTCCACACCTGCTCGGTAATGGGCGCCTTCAACGAGCCCTTGGTCGCGGGATCGTTGGTGGCGTTCCAATAGGTGGAAGCGCTGGGCGCGCCCGCGGCGTAGTCTGCATAATAGAAATCGGTGCCGCCAACCGCGATGTTCCACGGAGTGGATGCCATTCCACTTACCGCAGGCCCGGGAAACGATCCCAGGATCCAATAGTGCATATCAGGTATCTGTCCGGAGTCTCCGGCAGCCACCAGCACCGTTTGTCCCTGCGCGGCAGCCTCTTCCCAAAGCGCATTCCAGAACTGGTTGCCGGAGTTCCCCAGCTCTGCCTCGCCCGCGCCCCAGCTGAGGCTCAACACGTCGGCTTGGTTGTCTTCCACCGCACGCAATGCGGCCAATTCCAGCGGATCCTGGTACGGCGAGCCGGCGGAGAGATATAGATTCACCGTCGCGCCCGGCGCCGCCGCTCCGGCCAACTCCACGTCCACGTACGATTCCACACCGCTCGTGTTGGTGCCGGGATCGCCGCCGTCCAGCACTACTTCAACCGAGTTGGCCTTGAGACCGAAGACGCTGCGGTAAGCGTTCGCCAGGCTGAGGTCAATATTCGACTCGTCTATGACGCCGATGGCAACACCGGCGCCGGTCACGTTCGCCGAGTAGAGAGGCTTGAGGTCGTACTCCGTGTAGAAGTCCGCCGGAACCACTCCATACAGCAGAGGGGTCCAATCGGAAGGCAGGTTGTACTCGGGTACAAATTGGCGCGCGGCAGCATCGTAGTGTCCCTTGCCGCCCTGGTGCAGTTGCGGTGTGGGGCGAAAGTCATGCAAGGGTGACAAGCCTGCCACGATTCCTGCAAGCGCCTGGGGAATCCGGATTTCGGACGCGTTGGCATGGTGCAGGACACCGTCGACCAGATACTGGTGAATTTGCGTATGGAAGGTGGTGTTGATCTGGCCGACGGTGCCGGAGAACTCAACGAACCGCTGAGCTTTCGAGACTCGGCTTACGCTAAAACCGGATGTGCCGAGCCATCCGACTACGCCATCCACATCCGCATCGGCAGGCCCGAAGCGGCTGCCGATCTCCTCTGGAGTTAACCAATGGTGGTAGCTTGGCGAGCCAGGTGTATGCAGGTCCTTGAGGAGTTGCTGAAAGGCAGCTTCACGTTCCGGCGGGCGATTTAGAATGAGCAGCAGCCGCTCTGCGGGCGTGGACTCATTCACGATTCCGCGATCGTACTGCGCCTGCGCCAGCGGGTGCACGGTGCCGTGCAGGGTAATCAGTTCACTTTCATCGATGGGTTGAGTGATAAGCGGCTTGGGCTGGACTTGCGCAGCAATCGGAAGTGACGCCACACTCCCGAGGAGGAGAAATAACAACAGCTTCTTCATGGCCGGATCCCGTGCCCTATCTGGCTTCCCTCTCCGGCAACTCGGCTGCCATCAGTCGATGACAAAATTCCCGCTCGGGGGCCCAGGAGCATGATACATCCGCCGAGAATTGTGACCGCCTGCTCGTTCCGCAGTCGACAATCTTTTCTTTATCATGCCTAGTGTCCTGTCTCGTAAGTTCGCAGCATAACAAGGCTGTCATCCTGAGCGGAGTTTGGCGCAGTACGTCCGCATGTCGACAGAACATCGACAATACTCACCCGAAAACCAGCTCGACGTGATCCGGCAGTACGCCGCCGGCCACAACATGGACATCGTTCAGGCGTACTCGGATCACGGCCGGAGTGGACTCAACATCGCCGGTCGCGAAGCCCTAAACCAGCTCATGTCGGGCGGCATTCCGGCAGGAGCGGAGATTCTCTGTTGGAAGAAACTCGCAGAAATGTCCCATCAATGCGCGGCTTCTTCGATATAAGCTGGAGAAAATAAATAACTTATGACTACATGGCGGAGAGTGGGGGATTCGAACCCCCGGTAGAGCTTTTGACCCTACAACGGTTTAGCAAACCGCCGCCTTCAGCCTCTCGGCCAACTCTCCAACCCTCCCCGCAACCTCACTTCGAGCGAGCGCCGGGATCTCCCGATTATAGAGCAGTTCCCCATTCCCCGCGTCATGCAGCGGGCCTCCCATTCGATTTTCTTTCTATGAATCGTACACTCTCTCGATTTTCCGCCCATCCCTAGCAATACGCCTTGCTGTGGACCCGCTCTCGCCTGTCCGCCTGCGCTTTCCCGCCCGCTTCAGGTAAATTCTCCTCAACAGCAAATCTTCCCCTGGAGGCTGGCGCGTGCGCAAACCCAACAGCAAGATGCGTCTGCTCCCGCTTATCGCAGCCACTTACTTCATGGTCGCCGGTGGCCCCTACGGTCTGGAAGACATCCTCGGCGACGCGGGCTACGGTCGCGCCCTCCTCCTGCTGCTCCTCATCCCGCTGGTCTGGAGCCTGCCCACCGCGCTGATGGTTGGCGAGCTCGCCTCCGCGCTGCCCGAGGAGGGCGGCTACTACTGCTGGGTGCGCCGCGCTCTCGGCCCCTTCTGGGGATTTCAGGAGGCCTGGCTCTCGCTCGCTGCCAGCATCTTCGACATGGCCATCTACCCCGTCATCTTCGTCCTCTATCTCTCCCGCGTCGCGCCCGCGCTCACCTCCGGCCCGCGCGCCACGCTCTGGGAGCTGGCCGTCGTCCTGGCCTGCGCCGCATGGAACCTGCGCGGCGCCAAGTCCGTCGGCGAGGGCTCCATCGGCTTCTTTGCCGTCCTGCTTGCGCCCTTCGTCGTCCTGGTCGGGATTGGCCTCTGGAAGGGCCTTTTTAGCCACGCTGTCGATCCTCTCACCCTGCACGTCCTCACCTTCCCCGACCACCTCCACCGCTCACTCGCTCTACTCCGCGCCCCGGTTGCCGCGCCCTCGCTGGCCGGCGCCGTCTCCATCGCGCTGTGGAACTACATGGGCTGGGACAACGCCTCCACCGTCGCCCAGGAGGTGGAATCGCCGCAGCGCAACTACCCACGCGCCATGCTGCTCTCCACCGCGCTGGTCGCCCTCACCTACATCGTCCCGCTGGCCGCCGTCGCCATCGCAGGCATTCCCGCCGATCGGTTCACCACCGGCGCGTGGACCGACGCCGCGCGTTCCATCGCCGGCCCCAGCCTCTTCGGGACCATCCTCGCCCTCGCCGTCGTGCTCGGAGGAATGCTCAACGGCGCCGGAATGTTCAACGCCCTCATGCTCAGCTACGCGCGCGTTCCCTACGCGCTGGCCCAGGACGGTCTGCTCCCCCGTTTCCTCACCCGCACCACCCCTGTGCGCCCCAACTGCGCCCCGGTCCCCTGGGCCTCGGTCCTGCTCTGCGCCGCTGCCTGGGCATTGGCGCTTGGCCTCTCCTTCGAGCGCCTCATCTCCATCGACCTCGTCCTCTACGGCGCATCCCTCCTGCTGGAGTTCGTCGCCCTGGTTGTCCTCCGCCTGCGCCAGCCCGCCCTGCCCCGCCCCTTCCGCATCCCCGGCGGGCTAACCACTGCGGTGCTGGCCGGCGTCGGCCCCGCCCTGCTCATCGCCTTTGCCCTCATTGCGGCCCGATCGCAGCGCGTCGGCCCGCTGCCCGCCCTCGTCTTTGCCGCTCTGGTCGCAGCCATTGGCCCACTCCTCTACCGCATGGCCCGCCGCGCCTCGTCCCATCAATCCCAGCCCCCAACCGTGTCGGCAAGATAACTCTGGCGCGTTGTGCCGTCATGGTGGTACATTTCCTCTCTCTAAGCAAATCGGTCGCGGGCAGCCGTGTACAGTTGGGGCCTGCCAGGCGTAAAAAAAGACTTTCGCGAACGCAGATTTTTATATATGCTTCTTCTGGCTCCGCATTACAAAGGATTTCCCCAATGAAACTTTGCTTGAAGATTCTCGCCATCGCAGTCATCGCCGCCTTCACCTATTCCCTGACCGGCTGCGCGTCTCCCCCCAGTTTCACCTATAGCAATGTAAGCATCTCGCTGTCGGAAATTTGCTCCGACTGCCAGGGCGGCGCATCTGCTGGTATATTCCTGCAATATGATGCGTTGAGGCCGGGTGTGTTGTTGGTGGATGGTGGCGGAAATCAGCAGGGCGGCTCTATCCAGTTCACTGCGACCGTCACCAATGCTCCGTCGAACCTCACCTGGACCCTCTACCCAACGCAGGACCTTCTCCAGGTCAATCCGTATCCCACCTGCAGCACCTCGAGCACACCATGTACGCCGGGAGAGCTGGGCAACGGATGGCTGACTGGAACTTTCATTGTGCAGAGCGGCAACACCGCATGGTTCCAAAATGCCGTCATCGGCGGTGTGGAACCGATCTATACCGGCCCGGCCCTGGCTCAGGCAGAGAGCATGCAATACGTCATCACCTACAACCAGCCGGGGGTCTCAACAGTCACCGGATTGCCGACGCTCACACCCATGAGTGTGCCGACGACCGGAATTCCCCAGGGCAGCGTGTTGCTGGGTGTCTCGGTGCCTAGCAATCCGGAGAACCCCTCCCAGGTGGCTACCGCGTACCAGCTCATGGAAATTTACGCCAGTAACCCCGTTGTCTACTTAACGCCGCAAACCCCGCAGCAGCCCTCCGGACTCACCAACAGCGTCTTGACCGTTCCTCGTGGAACCTCCTATCAGTTCTACGGCGGTGCGGCTGGAGCGCCGCCCTGCGAGACCTCGACCACCTGCAACGCGCAAGGAACTCCGCTCATTGGCAGCGTCGATGACACAGTCATCTGGGAGGTGGGTGGCAATGCTACGGCATCGTCCTGCACTTCCTCAGCCATCGCTGGTGGCAATACCACATACGGAACCATCAGCAACGGCCTCTACACCGCTCCGGCCGCCATTCCGCCCGGCTTCGTCTGTGTCGTCATGGCCTCGCACGAACAGCCGTCCAAATCCGCCTTTGCCTTCATCACCATCGATTAGAGCAGTTGTGACGTAGGCTCCGCACTCTTCAACCAAAGCAAAGGGCCGCCCACATGGGTGGCCCTTTCGATTTCGAGAGGCGGCCCTTTTGCTTGCGTGCTACTCCCTAATGCGCCCGGCATCGCGCCTCGCGCGTAGGGTCGAATCCATCCCCGCCCGCGCAAGCTCTCGCGTCCCTCCACTCCATCCGCCCCACCGCCCCTCCATCCGCCCCGCCGCAAGTCTATAATCGGAACCTATGAAAGCCCATGTTTACGTCACGTTGAAGCGCACCGTCCTCGATGCCCAGGGTCAGACCGTAGCCGGAGCGCTCCGGCGCATGGGCTTGAACGGGGTCGCCGACGTCCGCCAGGGAAAGTATTTCCTCCTCACCCTCGAGGATTCGCTCGCATCCAACCCCGCTGCGGCCCAGCTTGAGGTCGAGCGCATCGCCCGCGAGGTCCTCACCAACCCCGTCATCGAAGAGTTCACCCTCCGCCTCGAACCCTGATCGCGCGCCCCCTCCACGCCAAATCGCCCCTCGCACCCCGCGGCGGCGCTCCGAAAGTTGTAGCTCTATGCCGCGAATTGGGGATGCCATCCCCGGTTCGTCGCAGGCAGGATAGACCTACGCAAGTGGCTAGGGCCAGGCGTTCGGCATTCGTGCCCACGCTGGCGCTTGCGGCAGATTTACGCCGGACCCCCGCAGGATGCTACGCTCGAAGGGTTGGGAGATCGAACCCCTTGAGTCAATTTCAGAACGAAGCAACGAACCAGGCTCTGAACCGTGCATCCGTCGCCCCCGGGTCCGATTGCGTCCAAGCTGCGCCTCTGGCCGGGTTCACCCAACTCGATGGACAAAATCGAGCGGCGAACTCCGACGCTGACCCTGTTGCAACCAATCGGGCAGCGGCCCCAGTGGCTCAGGCCGCGGTCCCCCCCGCGGTTCTCCACACTGAAACGGCTGCCGCGTCCTGCGGCAGCCGTTTTGTTCGCGCCTGCCTTCGCCTCCCCACCGACCGCACCCCCGTCTGGTTCCTCCGCCAGGCTGGCCGCTACATGCCGGAGTACCGCGCCGTCCGCCGCCACCACACGCTCCTCGACATCTGCCGCACCCCCGCGCTCGCCGCCGAGGTCACCATCACCGCCGCCGAGCGCCTCGGCGTCGACGCCGCCATCATCTTCGCCGACCTCCTGCTTCCCCTCGCTCCCATGGGCCTCGACTTCGAGTTCGTCGCCGACGAGGGCCCCCGCATCTCCGCTCCCATCCGCTCCGCCGCCCAGGCCCGGGCCCTGCGCACCGACCGCACCGAAGACCTCCTCTACGTCGCCCGCGCCATCGAAATTGTCGCGCGCCACTTCGCCCCGCCCCGCTCTGACGGAGACCAGCTCGGCGTCATCGGCTTCTGCGGCGCGCCCTTCACCCTCGCCAGCTACATGATCGAGGGCGGCAGCTCGCGCAACTACATCGAAACCAAAAAAATGATGTGTGGAGACTCCGCCGCCTGGCCCATCCTCATGTCGAAGCTCGTCACCGTCCTCGCCGACTACGCCGCCCAGCAGGTCGAGGCCGGCGCCGACGTCATCCAGGTATTCGACACCTGGGTAGGCGCGCTCTCCCCCACCGACTACCGCGCCTACGTCCTCGCCCCCACCACCGATCTCATCGCCCGCGTCCGCACCCTCGGCGTCCCCGTCATCTACTTCGGCGTGGACACGGCATCGCTTCTCCCCGCCATGCGAGAGACCGGCGCCGACGTCATCGGCCTCGACTGGCGCATCCCGCTCGATCAGGCCTGGAGCGCCCTCGGCCACTCCGTCGCCGTCCAGGGCAACCTCGACCCCATCGCTCTCTTCGCCCCGCCCGCCGTCCTCCACGCCCGCGTCGCCGAGGTCCTCGCCGCCGCCGCAGGCCGTCCCGGACACATCTTCAACCTCGGCCACGGCATCGTCCCCACCACCCCCGTCGATGCCGTCCTCGCCGTCGTGAACCAAATCAAGAACTCCAGGTAATTGGGTGCCCCATCTTCGCCGCAGCTTTATCGTGGCTAAGGTGGGTATTCGAGCGAAACGCGAACCACGTCACACCCTCGGCCCTCTGCATTACCCATAGAATGGTAGGACGAAGGGGGAGCACAACAGATCAGCATGAGCCATCCCGGAGACAACTCGACCGCCGTTCTCCTGCTCGCCCACGGCACACCAAATGTCCTCGGCGAGATGCCCGAGTACCTCGCCAAAGTCACCGGCGGTCGCGCGCTCCCGCCCTCGGTCGTCACTGAGCTCCAGCACCGCTACGCGCAGATTGGCCTCGGCGAAACCCCCACCCCAGAGCCTCCACCCCTCACCCGCTGGACCTTTGCCCAGGCCCGCCTGCTCGAGTCCGCGCTCGCCGCCGCGGGCAACTCACTCCCCGTCTATGCCGCCATGCGCAACTGGCACCCATTCATCCCCGATGTCGTCCGCTGTATGCGCGCCGACGGCGTCACCCGCGGCATCACGCACATCCTGGCCCTCTGCCTCGCCCCGCAGAACTCCAGCACCAGCACCGGCCTCTACCGCCGCGCCCTCACCTCAGCCATCGAAGCCGAAGCCGCGCAGGACCCCGCCGCCCCCAAGCCCTCCCTCACCTTCATCGAATCCTGGTCCGATGAACCCTCCCTCATTGAAGCCTTCGCCCAACGCCTCATCGACATTTATCCCCGCGCCTGCGCCGAAGCGGGAGCCGAATCCCTCCCTGTCCTCTTCACCGCCCACTCCGTCCCCTGTCGCACCGTCCAGTCCAGCGAATCCAACCCCACACCCGATCCCTACCCCATCGAAGCCAAGCGCACCGCCGAACTTGTCTTCGCCTCCGCCGCCCGCCGTCTTCCCCACCTGAAAAAATGGTTCTTCGCCTTCCAGAGCCAGGGCGTCGCCGGTGGCCCATGGATCGGCCCCACCGTCGAAGAGACCCTCGCCGCCATTCGCGCCGAAGGCCATCCCGCAGTCGTCCTGCAGCCCATCGGCTTCCTCGCCGACCACGTCGAGATTCTCTACGACATCGACATCGCCTTCACCGCCACCGCGCGCACCCTCGGCCTCCGCCTCTTCCGCACCGAGAGCCTCAACGACTCCCCGCTCCTCACCCAGGCCCTCCTCCACGTCGTCACCAGCCAACTCACAACTCACAACTCATAACTCACAACTGTCCTTACCGCACCACCAGCAGAACCACCCCATGGCGCGGCACCGTCACCTTGTAGTCGTCCCCAATCTTGCCCAGCTCCTTCGCCGCCCACACATCCCGAGCCGTCACATGCGCCGCCAATCCAGCCTCCTTCAGGTGCAGCCCGCCTCTGAGCTCGCTCGCCGACTCGCCGAAATTAAAGATCGC
>Ga0181518_10002624_pt1 | contig 17203 bp, 12 predicted proteins | sample PEATcosm2014_Bin_28_FD_119751 | JGI IMG/M metagenome (GOLD analysis project Ga0181518, IMG submission 119751) | Peatland microbial communities from MTU Mesocosm Facility, Houghton, MI, USA - PEATcosm2014_Bin01_60_metaG | ecosystem: Environmental > Terrestrial > Soil > Wetlands > Peat | place... | reverse complement strand
TCTGACGACGGAATGCTCTTTCATGGTCTCATTGCTCTTGAGAAGGCTAACAAGAATCCTTCGTCAGCATTATCGGAAATCTGCCAAAGCCTTCCAGTCACCAAGTCGCGTATGTCCACTCCGCACTGGGGCACGGCCCGGATACTCTGTGAAGCCGGAGTTGTCCTGTCTCTCAATAAGGATGAACGAGCAGTTCGCATTTTCGAAGCAGGAAGGGCAAGCTTGGATCACATTTCCCAGGAGTATCGAGGACGCCACCTTGTTAATCTCGCATCGCTCCGTGCAGAATCTGGAGACTCTGCCGCTGCCCGAGACCTGCTCGCACAAGCCAGAACCTGTTCGCCCGGGAACGAAGATGACGAGATCGCGTTACTGGCGGAAATCGAGAGTGCCGAAGTTCGATACCACCTTGCGACATCATCTGGGCTTCCGGTGGACGGCGTCTTCCAACGCGTGGAAGGAATGGCTAACGACGACTTGGTTCATAAATTAGACCTCTTTTGCCAGCTTGTGTCCCCGTTTGCAGCAGCCAATCGCTGCCGGGATCTGGACGATGTCTGCAGGTTCGCATTCAGCAGACTCGAAGACAGCCGATTCCTGTTGAAGCGCGATAAGCGAAGCCAATTGGCGGCGCGATTCGCAGGTAAACTGAGCAAGTCCGCGCTCAACCTGAACGGTTTTCGTCAGTGGACCGCGCGATTTGTGGGGGTTTGCCGCCAGTTGGAAGCAGAGTACCAAACCAAAATCCCTGCCGAGGCGCTTCGAGCAGAGGCACTAATGCGGGTTGCCGAAGGCGAGTTCGACGAAGCAGTCGCAGCGGCTCAAACAATCGAGGATGGTGAAACACGGAGTGTGGTGTTTCGGGACCTAGCCATTCGGGCGGTTCGCGAGGGACATTGCGAAAGGGCTTTGCACCTTTGCACTCGCATTACCCATGGTCGCAGCCAGCATTTGCCAGACATTGGGCGGGAACTTGTGGAACGAAACGTCACCACCGACGCGCCGCACTTACATCAGCTCATGGCACTTTGTTCGGAGTATTCGGATGCAGCGTACCGAATCGTTTCATCACTGATCCGCTTCCACAAGCCAGAGCCAGACGCACTTCTCGCGCTGCTGAGGGCGTGCGGCCTCTGGCGCGAAGCGCTTCCTTCCCACGCCGAGACATCCGACTCTCCATCCCAGCTAACTAGCGGACTGAGCAATTCAACCAACTGAGCTCCAGATGATTTTGCAAACAAATTCTAACCGAAGAGTGGGAATCGTGGAAATCGGAAGCAGAGCGATTCGCCTCCTCGTTGCGGAAATCGCTGCGAACGGCCGACTAACCACTGTAACCTCTGATTGGCGGGAGACAGGGCTGGCATCGGCCCAATCAGCAGGCGGAGAGGTGCTCGATCAAAAAGTCGATGTGGTCGCCGATGTCGTAAACGCCTTTCAGAGGGAAAGTCAAGTTCGCCAGGTCCAACGAATGTGCATATTCGCTACTGAGGCCGTGCGCAGAATGTCCAAAGAGCACACGGATATACTTCGCCAGCGCATCCCAGGGTTGGAGGTAATTGACAGAAAAACGGAAGCCTGCTGCTCGTTGCTCGGAGCCCTGACTCCTTTTGAAGCTCCACTACCAATGGGTGAGTCATTCATCATTGACCAGGGCGCTGGGAGCATGGAGCTTGCCGTCGGCCACATTTCAGCGCGCGGAGTCGAACTTTCAGCGTATAATAGTTACAGGCTCGGCACCCAGGAGTTGGTCGAAGACCTGAACGCCTGCCGCAAGGACTTTCAAAGGTTTATTACGGGATTGCAGAACAAAGTAAGAAACCTGAAGTTGCTCGCCGTCGATCCGAAGCTTAGCCCTATCATCCTTGGCAGCGCAGCCACGAAGATGGCTTGGATAAGAATCAGAAGAAATCCTTCCGACCGCTACGATCCCGCGAGAGTGCATGGCCAAGTCATCGAAACCCAATCCATCGACAAGTTAGCCGACTTGGCACTTCGAGCGCCCGAGAAGGTGAGGCCGATCATTGATCCTTCGAAACCTGACAGTCCCGAATTTGAGACGGTTATGACAGGCCTCATCGCCCTGAGCTTGTTCCTGAAGCGACTTGGCAAGGCGGAATTCAAAGTCAGCGCGTATGGCCCCCGGTATGGGGTTGTGTGGATGACGGTATTATACAGGAAGCTTGGCTTTGATGTCCCGGCCGGCGCCCAGCTCGGACTGCATGAAGAGTGCGGCGAGTCCGTTACGCTTGCGACCGGCACCGGCGCGAGCTCTCGCTCGAAGCCCGCCGCCGCCACTCGCCCTGCTCACCCGGCAAATCCCCCCGATGGCTAACAAAATGGCTAACGATTTAGGGTGAAACAATCGTGGCAAATAATGGCACAATGTGGTTGAATAGTCCGTAAAATTCGCTGTTTTGCCTGAAATATCGGGCCTAAAAGGTTCGATTCCGACGCTTATGTGAGGATCAAGGGTCGTTACGTGGACTTTGCAGTTATGTGCACATAACTACGAAGTCCACATAACGACCTCCGCCTCCAGTCTTAACTGCTGTGGCAGCAAGGACTTTGGAGTCGCAGGGTCCGCAACGGACACCAGAACGGACACCATTTTTCGTGCTCCGTGAGAAACCGGCGTAACGGGAGCATATCGAAGAGCCCCAACGGAATGTCGCGTGTAGAGAAGGAAGCCATTGGTAAGGCGTTCTTCATCGCACTAGCCCTCGGCATCTTATTCTCCCTGTTCTCCTGCTCCCGAACCCCTGGGCCAGGAACGACCATCCGCATCGGCATCGCCACATGGCCGGGTTTCGCCTCTGGAATGGTGGGCAAAGAAAAAGCCTCTTTGATGGCATAGATCTTCAGTACCGCATCATAGACATCCGCTTCCCGGTTTTTCTCACCCGCGCGGTTTATGACGCTTACGTCACAGTGCCGCCAGGCTTTACGGCCCAGGATGAAGCCGGCCGGCTCTGGGATATTGTCTGGATGCTCCGCTTTGCCATCCGCAAAGCGCAGCCCGGACAAACTCGCTTGCCGTTTGCTCTCTATGTCCGCAACGACAACCACCGCCCCCGCCTGGTCAAGCTGGTCGCCATGTGCGGCCCCCTCGACACGGACGACCCGGCCCCCGCCATCACCGTGATGTTGCCGGACGAAGATTGACCGCCCTGGAAAACACCCACGCGGCTGGACTCGCAACGGTTCAGCCGCTATTTCGCCGTTGGGGACTCGCGCCGTCCCCAAACCCTGGCGCTGGGCTTCACGCCAGCCCAGTCCCGCGCCAGAGGCGGTGCCTCTGGACTCCCTCTCTCCGCTCGCGCTGGCCTTGACGCTGACGCGCACCTTGCCGCGCATGCCGATTATGGGATCTGGGACAGCTTTCCCGGTGCCGGGGCGGCCTTAGCTCCGCGGCCGGCCGCGGCGTGGGGCACGCAACGGGATCGGTTTGAAAGCAGCGATGCGATGGCGGCCTATAGTGGCATTGCCCCCGTCAAGCGGGCCAGTGGTCGCAGCGTCTGGATTCACATGCGCTGGGCTTGTCCCAAGTTCCTGCGCTAAACCTTCCACAAACTGGCGCGCACCTCGCTCTCGTTTTGCGTCTGGGCCCAGTGCTATTATCAGATGCAACTCCAACGCGGCAAAGGCCGCCAGGCCGCCTTCCGCGCCCTCGCCTTCAAATGGCAACGCATCATGTGGCGCTGCTGGCAGGACCGCGTGTCTTATGACGACACGACGGTTGATCTGTCGCACTGCTTGCTGAGAAAAGCCGCCCCGCCACAAACCGGCGCAGTCGATCCAGCCACCCGCTCTGCAGAACCCGCCTTGGTACATCATGCAGCAGACCTGCTCCGACTTCGTCTTCCGCGAAGGAACCTCACCCCGCAATCCGCTAAGGGCGTCCTCAACTTCGTTGTCACCCTCAAGGCCCACAAGGACGTCCGCTCGTACCCCTGCCGCTCCATGGGAAGCGCGATCAAGCTGGTCGAGCGTTTCATCGCAGCCAACCCGCACCAGTACGACGGCCCGCCGCGCACCGCCGAACAAGTGGCGGCCTAAGTCACCTCCCCGGCTTCGGTCGGGGATTATTTCTGCTCGCGACCCCAGCCCCGCGGACCCCGCGACGCAGGCACGCCCCCACGCGTTACCCTCACCCCCGAACGCTTCCGTCGGCTGCCAGCCCGAAGTACTCGTAAATCGCCCGCGTCCGTTGTTCGATCCGGTCCTCAAACAATTCAGCCTGCGCACAAAGCCTCTTCATCGGGACAAGGTCGTCCCTCACGAAGTCCCTCATCTCGACCGGGTCGTACGTAATCGCAACGGCATCTTGCCCGTCCATTTTCATCTCGGTCAGCGAAGACAGGCAGCAGAACGCCATCGCCTTCAGCGTGCCGCCGCCTTCTTTCAGGCTGCAGAAGTACAGCCAGTACGGCCAGGCCCCATGAAATGCATTATAAAACCGCCGGATCTCGGGAATGGCGTGGATCTCACGAGGGTCATCGTCATACCCTTCGATGCAGAAAACCATTCGGTCCACCATCTCCCGCAGCCGTCGGCCGCTCGGCAACTTTTCCGGCCCGTAAATGCTCAGGAAGTGCCTGAAATCGCAGCGCTCAACCTTGCCGCGGCTGAATTGGTAAAAAGCCAGGTCATCCATCTCTTCAAATGCTACAGGTTCCCCGCACTCACTCCACGCCGAAAAAGCCCTCCCTCAAACCTGCGCTCCATTCCTCATTACGACAGAACAACCCCCACCGTCACAATAAATTCTGCGTGCAATTCCTCGTCGCCACTCCCATCCTCTCGGGAAGGTGTGCTATGGCAACAAACCTCCAGCAGCCGCAATCGGTCAGGACGTACCCTCCCCGGGACCCCGCCACGGGTCCACCGGACCTGACCCCGTGCCCCTTTTCCAGCCCGTGAATCTCACCCCGCAAGATGCCTAAGCTCACCCTCGCCAAACTCGAAGGCCACCTCTACATCGCCGCCGACATCTTGCGCGGCAAGATGGAGGCCTCCGAGTTCAAGGGCTTCATCTTTGGGATGCTGTTTCTCAAACGCTGCTCCGACGTGTTCGAAGCCGAGCGCGAGAAATTCGTGAAGTCGGAGGTCGAGGCTTCCTTGAAATTCGGTGAACTGCGCGACCAGGCCGAAAAGGACGCCGCCGAGGAAGCCGAGAGTCCCAAGAACTACACCGGATTCTTCGTCCCCAAACCCGCGCGCTGGAGCGAGCTCCGCGATAATCTCCACGTCAACGTCGGCGACGGCCTGAACAAAGCCTTGGCGGCGCTGGAAACAAAAAACCCGACCATGCTCGACGGTGTGCTCCAGCACATTAACTTCTGCGAGAAGGTCGGCAAATCGCCCCTGCCCGACATCAAGCTCCGCAAGCTCATCACCCACTTCAACAAATACCGCCTTCGCACGGAGAACTTTGAGAACGATGCCCTTCTCGGCTCGGCTTACGAATTTCTCATCAAGATGTTCGCCGACTCAGCCGGCAAGAAGGGCGGCGAGTTCTACACTCCGCGCGAAGTCGTGCGCCTCATGGTTCGCCTGGTGAATCCGCGTCCCGGACAGCGCGTGTATGACCCAGCGTGCGGCTCTGGCGGCATGTTGATCTACGCCCGCAAGCACGTCGAGGAACACGGCGGCGATGTGCAAAACCTCTCCCTCTACGGCAACGATGCCGGCGGCAGCGCCTGGGTCACCTCCATAGAGGAGGAAAAGGCAGCGTTCGAGCGTGGCCCGGAGGATGGTGGCACGGACGGTTCGTCCGGCGGCGACGGTGAGGGCGAGGAAGCGGAGGAACGCAACTACGCCAAGGATCTCAAAGACGAGTTGAAGGAGTTGAAGAACTCCATCGCCGAACAACTCGACCGCATCAAAGCCCTCAAGGCCGGTAGGAAGGAAAAGGAATCCATCATCGCCACCGAACTTTCAGGCAAGGGCGCCGCCGCATTGCGCGCCGAACTTGCGAAACTGGAGGCGGAGATTGCCCCCATCCTGGTGGAGATGAATGGCACCAAGGCTAAGCTCGCGCCTTACGAGGAGAGCTGTGACAGGCTGTCTGACGCCCGCAAGAAGCTCCGTGATCTGGAGGAAGTCCTACTCGAACAGTTGGAATCCGACCGCGCCATGCTCACCGCCGACCAGACACGGGACCTAGTGCTTGACCTTGCTCGTGAAGCCCTCGTGCGCGTGTTGAGCGCGGGCGTGACGAAGCAAATCGTTCAGAATGTCCCCATCCCACTCCCGCACCCCAACGAGCAGGGGCGAATTGCCGAGATCATCGACACACTGGACGCAACGATTCGCGAGACGGAGGCGGTGGTAGGAAAACTGCGGCTGGGCAGGTCAGGGCTGCTCCACGATCTCCTGAACTGCGGCCTGGACCAACACGGCCAGCTCCGAAACCATGCTCGCCACGCCGAACAATTCCAAGACTCGCCAATCGGCCGCATTCCGAAAGCGTGGGACACAATCACAGTGCAACAAGTAGGCAGTGTCACCCTTGGACGCCAACGCTCGCCACAGCTCGAGCGGGGACTGCATTTGAAGCCGTATCTCCGTGTCGCCAACGTGTTTGATGGCTGGATTGATTACTCCGACGTGCTGTGCATGAATTTCAACCCCGCTGAGCAAGCGGTGTTCGGGCTGGTGCCCGGCGATATTCTGCTGAATGATGGCCAGAGCTTGGAGCTAGTCGGACGAAGCGCCATCTGCGACGGCCCACCCGACACGCATTGCTTCCAGAACACACTCGTCCGCTTCCGCTGCTTCCCGGATTCCATCCCTGAGTTTTGCCAAGCCGTTTTCAAATATTGGCTCGACACCCGCCGCTTTACCGCACTCGGCTCATCGCAGACGAAACTGGCGATGCCGTGCGCGTTCTGATTTGGAAGATCGGAAGTATGGGCAAACGGACAACATTCAATCACGCCGTAACTTGGTGACGACATGAAGCAGAATCTATTTCCAAGCCTGGAGGATTTACGTGCCGAACACGTGCTCGTGCAGGCGTGGAAGAAGACCGCCACCTATCTTCGCCAGCACAGTTGGTATGCGGACACGCTGGAGTTGGACTACCAGTCGCTCCGTCTCCCTGACTTCATCAGCGAGCTCCAAGAGCGGCTGAAGTCACCCGCGTCCTGGGAATCCACCCCGCTCGCCATCGTTCCCGCCCCCAAAAGCCAGCACTGGAAACTCGAAAAGGACGGAAACGGCGAGGACGTTTGGAACCCTGTGGGTAGCGCGCACAAGAAGATTCGTCCACTCGCGCACGTCGCGATGCAAGATCAGGTGTTGGCCACGGCCATGCTGCTCTGTCTGGCCGACCAGGTGGAACGGAGCATGGGCGATCCATTGCTCTCCATCGAGCATCGCGAAAATCGCAAAAGGGTGCTCGCATACGGCCACCGGCTTTTCTGCGACCCAACGGGCGGCGACCTCCGGCATCGCTGGGGCAGCAGCAAGCTCTACCGCCTCTACTACCGTGACTACCAGACGTTCCTGCGACGTCCCGAGGTCGTCGCGGGCCAGCTCAAGTCCGAGGCCAATGGTCGCGAGGTCGCCATCGTTCAGAGTGACCTGTCCAAGTTTTATGACCGGGTTCGTCCAGCGATGCTCCACGAAAAAGTGAAGCCGCTGGCAGACGACGCAGAATTCTTCGCCCTCTTTCAAAAGCTCTTTGCCTGGGGCTGGAAGGATCAGAAGCGGGCTCTGGATTACAGCCACTGCCATGACGTTCCGGGCTTCGAGCTCGTGTCGCTTCCGCAAGGATTGGTCGCCTCCGGCTTTTTTGCCAACGTCGCCATCCGTCACTTCGGTGCGGCGCTGCGGTACAGCTTTGACCAACCCATTGACGCCGAGGGAGATTTCATCCTGAAGGACGCGTGCTACTACGTGGATGACTTGCGTCTGGTCCTCCTGGTGAAACAGGGATCAGAGGAAACCAAGATCCAGCAAGCAGTGCATGACTGGTTGCAGCGGCTGCTGAAGGAACACGCGCCCGGCCTGACCGTTGAACAAAAGAAAACCAAAGCCACAGTTGTAAATCGTAAAGAGCGCTTTCTTGTCCAGCAGTCCAAGACGGCCAAACGGATTCAGCGCGACGTGTCGGGCGTCTTCGATATGCTGCATGGCACGGAATTGATCGGCGCAATCGAGGGGTTTTTCCACACGCAGAAGCGCTATTCGTCGCAGACGGGCGGCGACACCACTGCTTCCACCGGCTTGATTGTCGGCATTTCCGACATGCGAGACGATACCGCCGCCCGCTTCGCCGCCGGAAGGTATCGGCGCACATTCCGTTCCCTCCGTCCGCTGCTGCAGGATGAAGAACCGCCACTGGATGTCGCCACGGCTGACCTCACCAAGATTAAATTGACCGACGCCCGCCCCGCGCATCTGGTGCTCTCCAAGCAGCAGTTGGATGAGCGCGGACAACTCTTTTCCGCGACCTTGATCGAGGAATGGGTGTGCGATCCCGGCAACGTGCGTCTGTTGCGCATTGCCCTGGACCTTTATCCCGACGTCCGATTCCTCGACAAGATCCTCAAGCTGCTTGAGCCGGGCTGGAAAGATGGCGGCTCGCGGGGCGCAAATCGCGAAGTGCGGCTTTACTGTCTCGCGGAAATCTTTCGGGCCGGGGCAACCGAGACCGGCATGGTCACCGATCAGGAGTGCCTTCCGGCTGGACTGGATATGGGCGCGTATCACGCGCGATTGCGCAAGGAAGCAACCGACATCCTCCTCGCCAGCCTTGCCTCGCCCTCAGCCAAGAAGTGTTTTCCATGGTATCTGTTGCAACAAGTTTTCCTCTACCTCGCGGCGCAAAAGCACATTCCAGAACAAATCTCCTCCCCGTCCCAGCCGAAACACCGCGAACTCGTCCGCCATCAACGATTCGCCCGGTTCATCACCGGTCAAATGCCCGCATCCCTTAAAGAGCGCGCCATTTTCCTGATTCTCGCGCACTCGGCGTTCGGCCATGTGGACACCCTCCAGCGCATCGCCTCCGGGCGGGTGTCAGCCGAGTTCCTGCGCACGGTTTGTGGGATTTCGCCGGAAACCGCGCGGGCGCTGTGGGAACGGATGAAAGATTTAGCGACCTCTTCGCAGCAGCAAATGGCCCGGTCGTTGGGCCTTGAACCAGCCAGCACCGGCCCGACGACGCAGTCGTTGGCCGAACTGGTCGTTCACGAATACAACTCCTTCTGGCAGGAAGATAATCTGCTGGGTCTCGCCATCGGCCTGATCGACCGTTTGTCCGAATGGCCAGAGTTGCTGAGTCCCTGGCAGGTGCAATGCACCGTTGCCGCTTCAACCGGCTCGCTGTTCGGGCATTTGCATAAGTCCTCCGTCACGATCAGCAGTTCCACACCCCGGGCGAGTCACCTGTTCTCTGTCCCTTCGTGGTGCGAATCGCGTGACGAACGGCAGCGATTCCAATTGGGCATGCTACTTCGCTTCGCGCTCCGCGGTTCGGTGGATTTTTACAGCAGCATCCCCAAACGGCGCGAGATGCCCTTTCCCCGCTACCGGCTTCCCGTCTCGCATTGGGAAAAGCAGCGTTATGCCACCTTCCAGGGGCGCTCAGCTTTCGGCCCGCCATGGATTCCGATTTCTTCGTGGGTCGAGGATTTTCTTTTTGATCTGCTGCGCTGGCCGGGATCGGGCATTTCGACGCCGGTTCGCACCCTGGCCGAATGGGCCGACCGGTTGAAAAAGCGAGCCGTTCAACTTAGGGGTCTCCACGGGCCGGCGGCTCAGGTTTGTTTCCTGGAACAGGCCGCGTCATGGCCGGTCATGCCGCCCAAGGAATGGCAAAGACCGCTCCGCGTTGGCATCGTCCAATCGGTCATCCCGGATATGGCGGACTATGGCAATCATTTGAACGATTCCGAGTTGCTTGGCGACCCCGCCTTCCGTGCCCGGCAGCGACGTCACTTGGCTTCTGTGATGGAGGCCGTCAATCAGATGCTCCAACTGCGGGAAACGCACCAGGCGCAGTTACGAACGGACGGATGCGTAGTGGATCTGCTGGTCTTTCCCGAATTGGCGGTCCATCCGCTGGACATTGATACCCTCATTCTACCCTTCGTTCGCACGCACAAGTGCATGGCGCTGTTCGGGCAGGTGTATCATCGGGCCAGTTCCGTTCCGGGTGCTCCATTGATCAACAGTTGTCTCTGGATGATTCCGGAGTGGAGTATTACGGCTGGATTTCAAGTGAAGCTTGTCGAACAAGGGAAGGCACATCTGACAAACTTGGAGTCGGGGTTCACGCCTCCACCGTCTTCGTTCCGCCCGGCCCAATGGATTATCGAGTATCAATGGGATAGCAACCCGGCCTATCGGCCTTTGAAGTTGAGCGCCTCCATTTGCTACGACGCGACCGACCTCGCTCTTGCGTCTGACCTCAAAACTCGAAACGACGTTTATATCGTTTGCGCGTTGAACCAGGATGTCGGCACGTTTGACCGGATGTCCGAGGGCCTTCACTACCACCTGTATCAGGGCGTGATCGTGGTGAACAACGGCCAGTTTGGGGGCAGCAGCTTTTACATGCCTTTCAGCGAGTCCTTCCGTCGGCAGGTGTTTCATCTGCATGGACAGCCGCAGGCCAGTATCGCGTTCGCGGAAATCATGCCGGAGAAACTGACCAATCGGCCCAACCAAGCCAAAGATTCTCCGCCCATCGGCGAGTGGAAAACGCCGCCGGCCAACTGGACTCAGCCATAACCACACTTTTAACGCACGCATTTATGTCAAAGCATCTTTCAGCGCGGCTTGCCTGGCACATGAATGGTTGGAACGGCCGCATCTGTCAGAAACCCGGCAGCAACACCTTTTGTGTCGGACCGCACTCCTATCCCGGCGACAAGATCAAGGGCGGACGTGACCTGGTTTGGGAACAGTCAAAGGGGGTCGCTGGTGAGTGTTGCTCCAAACTCGACCGCATCCCGCCCTGCATTTACAGCATCAACGCTTTCGGACCTGAACCGTTGACGGCGGCTGACGAACCGCCGGATTTTTTCCCCACGGGCACGCGCACGTCGTGGCACCTGCCACCGGCCACGGTCTGCGTTTGGCCCTACGAGGCGATGTATGACGAGGCCACCAAGGTGGACGGTTACGTGAACAATGAGAAGCGGCTCGAACTGGCTAAGGCATTCTTCGCTGAAATCATACCTCACGAAAGTCTCGTTTTCCACTACGCCAATTTTAGCAACCCGTTGAGCACAGAGGACTCCAAGCGTTACGTGGTCGTGGGCCTGTCGCGGGTCAAGGCGCTCGGTAACATTGAGTATTACGAGGGCACGGACGACGCGACTAAAAAGCAATATGCCGGCGGCTTCGTCTGGCAGCGCAACGTGGAAACGCATTACCCGGATCAGGGCCTGCGCATCCCATACCATCTTTACCTGAATGAGCCAGAGGTGCTGGAGAAGATCGCCCTCATCCCTGAAAACGCGCGCTGCTTCAAATACGGCGCGCGCCACCTCAGCGATGACGAAGCACTCTCACTTGTGGAGCGGTTTGTCGAGATCGCGACCTATCTGCGCGACAAGGGCGATACCTCAGAAAACTGGACTGTCCGCCTTGAATGGTTGAATAGCCTCTTGGCGGAGTTATGGAAGGGACGCGGCCTGTTCCCTGGCTTGGCTCGCGCAATGGATCTGCTGGGTTTGTCCGTCGGCGTTACCGCGTTCCGCGCCGCCGCCGGCGCAGGTAAGGAAAAGGAGTTTTGTCAGGCGGTTTTCAGTTGGCTCGACGAAAAGCTCGCGGCCATCCCCGGCGTGACCTTGTCTCCGGCAGACGCTGCGAAAGTGCGGCGCCAATGGAAGCTCCGCACGGCCGGTGAGCGCCGCGTGTTGTCCTCGCTTCTGCCGCGCTTCGACCTGCCCAAGGAACAAATGGAGCGGATTCTCTCGGACAAGCGCGCGGATAATTGCCTCGAAGTCGGGTTGGCTGAAATCTGCGCTAATCCTTACGTCCTGTCCGAGCAGTTCATTGGGGACGACCCGGACGACATCATTCCGTTCAGCCGCATTGATCACGGCGTGTTTCCCTCGCCGGAACTCGGGGGCAAGTTCCTTTACGATAACGATGATTGGCGGCGGCTGCGCGCGATGTGCGTTGACCGCCTGCGCTATGAGACCAAGCACACGTTCCTCAGTTGCGGGCAGTTGTTGCAGGACGTGAACCACCGCTTCGCTTTGCTGCCAGAATGGAAGAGGGTCGAGTTCAGGGAAACCTATCTGGAGGTGGATCGCGAGAATCTGGAAAAGGCGATGGTGTTCCGAAAAGAAGGCGCGCGGGAGTACGCGTATCTGCGCCGCGTGTATGAGGCGGAACGCGAGATTGAAGGACGGCTGCGCAAGCTCGCGGCCTACGCCGACATCACTTTCAAATCGCCGGTCACGGAAAAGCATTGGCGGGACTTGCTGCTGGATTCCAACAGCCCTCTGGCCGCCAGAAATCGCGCGGAATACGAACAGGCGCTCGAAGCGCAGGGTGCGGTGTGCGGTAAAATCTTCCGGCGACCGTTGTCGGTGGTGTGCGGTGCGGCGGGCACTGGCAAGACGACCATCATCCGGGCGATCTTGCAGGCGATTGAAAAGGCTCACGGAGCGGACGCGACCTTCCTGCTGCTCGCTCCCACCGGTAAAGCTGCCGACCGCATCCGGGAAAAAACCGGGAAGGACGCGAGCACCATTCATTCATTCTTGGCGCGGCGCGGCTGGTTGAATCCGAACCTCACGCTGAGAGCGGTCGGCGGTCAGCGCGAAGAAAAGGTGACCACCTATGTCATCGACGAAGCCTCCATGCTCGACCTTGAGCTGACGGCGGCATTGTTCCGCGCGATCAACTGGAGCACGGTGCAGCGCGTCATCCTGGTCGGCGATCCGAATCAACTTCCGCCCATTGGTCGTGGCAAGGTGTTTGCCGATATCATCGACTGGCTGAAAGCGAATCACCCGCATTGCGTCGGCGAACTGACCGTGAATCTCCGCCAGATGGAAAACCTTCTTGACAGGCGCGGCACCGGCATCCTCGAACTCGCCTCGGTTTATGTGCGCCGGGCGGACCGCTCCCAAAAGGATGAGGAAGAGTCGTTGCGCGCAGAGGAAATGTTCCAGCGCTTGCAGGATTTGCCGCTGGACGGCGCGGTGGACAAGGACTTGCGGGTGATCTTCTGGAAGGATGCCGATGACCTAATGACCAAATTGGTTGCGCGGCTGCTGGCGGACATGGAGGAGGACGCTGGGAAGAAGCGCGATCCCGAAGCCCCGCACAAACTCTGGCTTGAGGCCGCCAAAACAGAGGAAGGCGGTTTCCGCCCGGACTATCACCAGGTCATTTCTCCTTACATCCATGAGGATTTCGGCACGGAAGCGGTTAACCTGCGTTTGCAGAAGGAAGCACGCGGCGAATCACTCCGCCGCGTTGGCGCGATTTCCGGTATCACTCTTTTCGACAAGGTAATTCAGATTCGCAACCGGGGGGCTTCCGACCCGTTGCGCGCATGGAATTTCAAAACTAAGGCCAGCGAGCCGTGCGAGGTTTTTAATGGCGAGCTCGGCTATGTTCGCCCGCACGGTTTTGACAAGAATTGGAAATGGGAAGGTTTCAGGTTGAAGCGTTTTTGGGTCACTTTTTCCCGCAAGGAGCACTTGGCCGTTGGCTATGGTAAAAAACTCGGTTCTTACAAGGAAAATGGGCGGGAGAAGTGGATCAAGGAGGAGAAGCCGGAAGATAACTTGGAGCTGGCCTATGCCATCTCGGTCCACAAATCCCAGGGCAGCGAGTTCGACCGCATCTACTTCGTCGTGCCCCGCCAGAAAACCGCACTCCTGTCTCCTGAACTGTTCTATACCGGAATTACGCGGGCGACCCGGCATTGCACGTTGCTGATTGAGCAGGACATTTCTCCGCTCTTGAAAATACGCCGGCCAGACAGTTCCCACCTCGTCGGTATCAACTGCTCCCTGTTCGATTTCACGCCCGCGCCAGACGGTTTTGAACTGCTTCGGCGCGAGGGATACTTGGAAGACCGCAAAATCCACCGGACGCTGGCGGACGTCATGGTCCGGTCCAAGTCAGAGGTCATCATCGCCAACCTGCTGTTTGACCGCGAGGTGGCGTTTGAATACGAAAAGCCGCTTTATGCTCCAGACGGCTCCTTCTACCTGCCGGATTTTACCATCAACTGGCGGGGCGAGCGCTTCTTCTGGGAGCATTTGGGGCTCCTGGTGCGCGACGAGTATCGCCGCAAGTGGCAGACCAAAAGGGAGTGGTATGAGGAACATTTCCCCGGCAGGCTGGTCACAACCGAGGAAGGTTCGAACTTGTCGAAAGATGCCCAGGCTCTCATCAACTCGCAATTCACTTAAGAAATAACGGAGCACAAATATGCCCCCCATGCCGATTGCCGAAGTTGATCCGTCGTCGAGCGCCCGCTCCTCGCGCAACTCGTCGGCATGGGCCGGGATTACGTTCAAGGCGATCTCGAATATCCGGCCAAGACGTCCCGTACCAGTTTCCGCGAGACGGTCCTCGAACCGCGCTTGAAGGCGGCCATCCCCCTCGTCGTGGTGGGTTCACCAGCCCTCAACATTTCTTGGCGAATGATTCTGACCCTTGCTGGCAACCACAGACACCGCCGGATAGTCACCGATGCCGGCACCGAAACCATTCCGCACCTGAAGAAGCTAAGCTGCGCATTCGGTGTGCCCATAACTGATGTGGTATTTCGAAGGGGTTGCCACATACACAAGCGTGTTTGGACCGCCGAAGCCACCGGTATCGAGCAGATCAACGGCCAGCGTTGTGCCGTACCGCACCGGGAGGTATTGATGAGGGATCGTTTTGAGCGGGCTAGTGGTTTCGAGACCGCACAAGGCAAGGTCCAGTTTCATACCGGTTAAGGCGGGCAGGAGCCTGTTGCGGACAAGATTGCCGGCTCCAACGATAACGACCTTTTTGATTTTTGGCGGAGTGGTTGAAGCCCTGGTCGCGGGTGAGGCGAAGTTCAGGATGTTTGACACGGGTTGAGGGGACAAGTTTGCATTCATATTATTTGTTTGTTGCTCCGCGCGGTGCGAAGCATTGCTCGCGCCGTATCGGACTCTGATCTTGATTGCCAAAATCAAGGGCCGCAGTTACACAATTCTGCCAACGAAAAGCACTTCTACCTGTGCCTGCTTGTTCGCATAATTGGCACCGCTCTGCATTCGATAAGGATCGATCTGGAGTGGTGCCAAACCCTGCGTGCCGTTGGAGAATTGTGAAGACTTTGAGCTTTTCGAGTATCGAGGCTTTGCTTTTGGCAGCCCGTGCGATGGTCGCATGTCGGAATCGGAGTTTTCCTGGTATTCATGGCACCACAAGGAGTCCTTTCTTCAGCAAGCGGTTGCCAAAATCGAGGCTTACACCCAAAACCCGGAAATCACGAAATTGTTGGCTCGGTTGAATCGGGAAACAGGTCAGTCGGCTCCTTCCCCCCATCAAAGGCCATGTAAAAGGCCTCGACAAACACCTTTTCAATCTCGCTCCTTGGCAAGCCTTCTATTGCTTTGGCCAGTTGAACGGGCACACTTTGACACCGTGATTAAGAACGAAGGGTAATCGGTTCCGCTAACCAATGAGCCGGGATACTGATTTACCTTGGCGTTCTCAACCAGACGACTGAGCCCCTCTCCATTCAATTGGAACCTGCCATGTGAGGAGCGGATTAACCACCGGAATTGCCGTTGGCGGCACCCAACCAGCCGGCCCCCCCGGGCCCACAGGGCCGCGCTGCTTCGCCACGTTTTGCGCCGTATAACAGGGCAAGGACGCGACCACTTTAACCTGATGATCTGCCAGATAATCCGGCCGGTCCTCATAGTCTGACTCTGCGATAAGGGTCGGGTTGCAGCGGTCAACTACCTGGGCGCTTGCGGTTTGCGCCGTCTCGACGAAATAACGGAAAAACTCATTCGGTTCGGGTGCGCCGACCGTGCTGTCCACCCTCGCGGGATGATACCGCTGAATCTAGTCCCCGATGCGACGCGCTAACTTCTTGCTGACCATCTCGGTTCGCCACGGGCCGGCGTCCATATGGCAATGACGGCAGGCTTGATTGCACTTGCGGCCGACACTGATTTGGAGAGTTTGCAGCCGCGCGCGATGCAGCGCCAGCCCACGCTGTGCTAACTTGTCTTCAAACCGATTCATGCCCCAGCCGTGAGAGGAAGTTCGCCGCCAGACTACCCCGCTCAAACTGGTTTTCAACGTGATCCGGTGTGGCGTCCAAAAACATGACTGCAACGGCGAGGCACTTTGTCAGGCAAGGCCCTAAAATGGAGTAGGCGAAAATAAGGCTCGGAACCGATGCGCAAGCCAAAACAAGACTGGCAAGGGGGGGTTACCTCGTTACGTTCCTTTCCGGCAAGAACGCTTCAACTCGCGTCGCGTTGCAGGGCGGACAAGCGCGCCAAACTAAAGGGCGACATGCGAGCGCTTTACATCCACGCCTGGTCAAAGCAAGCTCAGGTCGGGGACGAGGAACCGGCGTGGGTCAACCCTTTCTACGCCCAGATATTTGGCATCTACACGATCGGGGAGTTGAACACGCAACCGACCGCCCTGGTGGCCGCCCCGGAGCAGAAACGGGAATTGCCCGGAGTCAATCTTGTCTGCTGCCGGAACGAGGCCGAAATGCTGAAGCAATTCTGGACGCTGTACAAGTCGGGGCCGCCGGAAACCCTCGCAACCTACAACGGACGCAAATACACGATCCCGTGCCTCTACTGGCGCAGCGCCCTGCACGGAGTCGAAATCGCCAACCCGGATTTGCTGCACGACCGTTACAAGCCAGGTCCGCACGTGGACCTGGCCGACGTGCTGACGTATCACGGGCTTCTGCGAATCCCAACGCTGGCGGTTCTGGCCGGCCAGCTTAACATCCCGCTGCCCTCGCTGGCCGAGGGCGATACCATTCAACAGATGATCAATGCCGCCCTCGCGGCGCCCAACCCAGCCATGCTGCAGATGCTCGCGAAGAACGGCATCGAGTATGCCGGAGTGATTGCGCAAATCGGCGCGCATTGGCGGAAACATCTGAACAAAACAGCGTATCGATGAAGCTTAAAAACAAAGGGTTTACTTTGGTCGAGGTGGTCGTCGTCGTGGTCGTGGTCCTCATCCTGGT
>Ga0181518_10002619_pt1 | contig 17220 bp, 14 predicted proteins | sample PEATcosm2014_Bin_28_FD_119751 | JGI IMG/M metagenome (GOLD analysis project Ga0181518, IMG submission 119751) | Peatland microbial communities from MTU Mesocosm Facility, Houghton, MI, USA - PEATcosm2014_Bin01_60_metaG | ecosystem: Environmental > Terrestrial > Soil > Wetlands > Peat | place... | reverse complement strand
GCCCGCGGTGCGTCACACGCAGCCCGCGGATAAACACGCCGACGATCCGGGCAGGGAGCCCGAGCACCCTGCCAACGACACCGAACGCCACCCCGGTCCGGGAAACCCGCGCCTTTGGATGGTCGATGTCAGGAAGCTCTCCCGCGATCGCTCCCCACGCGATACCGACCGCCAGGGCCCACGCCGGCGCGTGCATCCAGCCGGCGGCGTTTGCCGCTCCTAACCCTGCCGCCGTGAACAAAGCACCACCGGCAACGTGCGTCTGGCTGGTCACGATGTATTCATGCCCCCTCCTCCCCATCGCCCCGCTGCAATCCAATCACGGCGGCGATGTTGGCGTAGCTGGAGGATGGATCACGGAGGATGCTCGGTGCCTGGTTCGACGTCGTACGGCCACGTCCTGCCTTGACGGCGAACGCGGAGACTCGCGCTGGAGTGCGTTCGCCGATCTGCTCGGGCGTTGCTGACGCGTCGACATGACGCACTTGACGCCCGGGGTCCGGGCTAGCTTCATATGCTCTTACCGTGAACTGCAAGCATCTGTGCGCGAGTCTGGCGCGACGCGTGGCAGAGGCGGCGCCCAATCGGGTGCGCTGGTGAGCGTCTCATCAGGGGTGACCGTTGGGCGGTTGTTAGAGCGCGAGGTCGCGCTGGCGCATGTCGATCGCGTCTTTGGCCAAGTAGCGGCTGGTGTCGGGGCGGTCGTTGTAGTGGAGGGTCCTGCTGGGATTGGCAAGAGCGAGCTGGTGGCGGCGGCGCGAGCGGGCGCGCAGGAGCGTGGGTTTGAAGTGCTGCGGGCGCGCGGGTCGGAGCTTGAGGAGGAGATCGCGTTCGGGGTTGCACGTCAGCTATTGGAGCCGATGTTGCGGGCAGCTTCGCCCGGGGAGCGGCGTCGGCTGCTCATGGGGGTTGCGGGGGTGGGTGCGCGGGCATTGGGAGTGGAGCCTGGTGAGCCGCCGGCGGACAGGTTCGCGGCGCTTCACGGGCTGTTTTGGTTGTGCGCGAATCGGGCTGAGCGCGGTCCGCTGGTCGTAATGGCTGAGGATGTGCAGTGGGTTGATGATCCATCACTGGCGTGGCTTGGCGGCTTGGCGGCTTGGCTATCTGGCGCGGCGCGCGGGGGATCTGGCCGTGCTGTTGGTGTTGGGTTTGCGCTCGGGCGATCCGGGTGGCGAGCGCAGCGAGCTAAAGCAGCTCGTGGGTGACATTGGGGTTGATCGGATCGTGCTTGGGCCGTTGACCGCGGCGGGTGTCGGCGCGATCGTGCGCGCGCAGCTGGACCAGGATGCCGACGACATGTTCTGCACGGGGTGCTGGGAGTTGAGCGGCGGGAATCCGTTGTTTGTGCGCGAGCTGATGGCGGCGTCACGTGAAGGGGGGTTCAGTGCTCGTGCTGAGAGCGTGTCGGCATTGGACTCGGTTGCGCCGGCGGCGGTCGGGACTTCGGTGCTCGCGCGGCTCGGGCGGTTGGGCGCCGACGCAGTCGCGCTCGCGCGTGCGGTCGCGGTGCTCGGCGCCGGCGCCGAGGTCGTGCTCGCGGCACGGCTCGCCGAGCTTGATCCGGAGTTTGCCGAGTTGACCGCGGATCGGCTCGCGGCGGCGCAGATCCTCGCGCCGATCAGGCCGCTTGAGTTCTTTCATCCGCTTATCGGCGCAGCGGTCCGCGAGGACATCGCGCCGGGCGCGCGTCGCGTCGCGCATCGGCGTGCCGCAGCGCTCCTCGACGAGGGTGGGGGTGAGGGGTCGCTGGCGCGGGTCGCGGCGCACCTGCTCGCTTGTGGCCCGGCCGCGGATGGCTGGGTGCTGCAGCGGCTGCGCGACGCGACAGTCGAGGCGCTTGACCGGGGCGCGCCTGAGATCGCCGCGAGCTATGTGCGGCGCGCGCTGGCGGAGCCGCCTGCTACGGGGGAGCGCGCAGCATTGCTGTTCTTGTTGGGGACCGCCGAGTGGCGCGCCGGCCAGCCGGACGCGATCGCGCACCTTGAGCAGACACTCGCCGCGGCCGGCGAAGATCCCCGCACGCTGATCGCCGCCACCGTTCTGCTGGCGCTTGCGTATTACGTGACTGATCGCGCCGAGCGCGCAGTCGAGGTGCTCGAGCGCGCATTGGCAGCGGTCGGCGACAGGAAGGCGACACTGGCGCTAACCGAGCGGCTGGGCACAATCGAGCCCGAGCCGCTCAGGGATGCTCGGTTGGCGTTGACGCTGGAGTCCGGGATCGCCGTCATCGGGTCGACGGACGAGCGGACAGCGCCGGCTGCGTTGCGTCGTGCTGAGGGGTTGCGCGGTCGCCTAAGGATCCTGGCCGACCCACCCGTCTATCTACTCGCGATGCTGGCCTACCGCGCGACGCGTGCAAACCGCGCGGCCGAGGCGCAAGAGCTCGCGGAGCGGGCGCTGGCGTGCGAGCCGTATCCGCCGCCGCTCGACATCTCCGAGGTACTGATCGCGACGCTCACGCTCCTCGAGTGCTACGACATGGTTCAGCGGCTGTGCGAGGACTGGCTTGCGGCCGCGCGGCGTCACGGCGCGATGCAGGAGACGATCGGGATCCTGGTGGCTCGAGCGTCGGCGTCGTGCGACCGAGGCGCGTTGGCCGACGCCGAGGCCGACGCACGCTGGGTACTGGACCGCGCCGACGGGGTCCGCCGGATCCACTACTCGATGCCGCAGATCGTCGTCCAAGCGCATACGCCCGACGGCTCACCCTTAGTTCTAGGACGCTGGACCGGGCTGTCAAGCCCCCGAGCGCTCGTTGGCCGGACCCGGGCGGCCTGTAGAGGATTCGACGCCTGATATCAGCAGGCTGCGTCAGTCAGGCGGGTTTTGCCCGCCTTGAGCGTCACTCGCTCCTCGCCGAACGCGATCGTGACCGGCGCGTCGGCGTAGACGGTGAGGGCGTCCGGCGTGGCGCGCATGTGGACCGGCGTGTCGCGGTAGCGTACACGCACCTCGAGCGCCTCCCAGCCGGACGGGAGCCGCGGGGCGACGCGGAGCGCGTCGGCAGTGGGCCAAAGGCCCATCAGCCCGAACGCGACGGCTCGCCACGTGTTGCCGAGCGCGGCGGTGTGCAGCCCGGCGCGGGCGGGCGCGGCGTCCTCGGCGAGGTCGAGCGTCGCGCCGAGCCGCAGCCACGCGAGGGCCTCGTCGGGGCGGCCCGCGCGAGCGAGCGCCTCGGCGCTCGACCCGGCCGAGAGCGAGCTCTCGTGCGTGGTCCGCGGCTCGTAGAACTCGAGGTTCGGCGCAAGCGACCCCGGCGCGACCTCATCGGGGACGTTGAGGTGGAGCATCAGCACGTCGGTCTGCTTGACCAGCTGGCCGCCGTGCGTTGCGTCGTAGCCGACGATCGCGGGCGCCGAGAGCGGGCGCGCGCCGAGGTCGGTGGCGAGCAGCGGCTCGAGGTCGAAGAACCCGGCGAACTGTTCGTACAGGCGCGTGTTCGCGTCGAAGCCGTCGATCAGCGCGTCTGCGATCTCGAGCCACCCCTGCGCCTCAGTGCGCAGGGCGTCAGCTGCATAACGCTCGACGTGCGAGGCTGCCGCGCGCAGGTTCCACCGCGCCATCACGTTCGTGTACGCGTTGTCGTCGACGTCCTCGTGGTACTCGTCAGGCCCGATCACATGCCGGATGTGACCCGCCCCAGCGGTATCGCGCTGCACCCGCGACGCCCAGTAGCGGGCCGTCTCGACCAGCAGCGCAAGCCCGCCGCCGCGTGCGAACTGCTCATCACCGGTCCAGGCCAGGAAGTGCGTGACCGCCCACGCGATGTCAGCGGTCACGTGTTCCTCCAACTCGCCCGTCAGCACGCGCACGACTTCGCCCGTGTGGTCCTGCATCGCTGTCGGGGTGACCTCGTCGCCGCCCGCCGCCGACTCCCATGGGAAGCGCGCGCCGCGGTGGCCGGTGCGCGCGGCGTTGGCGCGTGCGGCGTGCAACCGCCGAGCGCGATACCGCAGCATCGCCCGCGCCGCCTGAGGATGGGTGGCGGCGAAGAAAGGCAGCACGAACACGTCGGCGTCCCAGAACACGTGGCCGCGATAGGCGTGCCCGGTCGTCCCGCGGGCGCCCAGTCCCGCCTCGCCCTGCGATGCGACCAGCGCGTTGAGGTGAAACAGTGCGAACCGCACCGCGTGCTGCAGCTCGTCGTCGCCCTCGATCGTGACCTCACAACCCGCCCATCGCTGCGCCCACGCTTCGCGCTGCTCGGCCACAAGCGCGGAGAACCCAGCCCGCTGCGCCTCGTGCAGTGGCGCAACCGCCTCGCCCGTATCCGGCGCCCGGTACAGATCGATCGCGAAGAACGCCAGCCGCTCGAGCCGCCGCGCGTCGCGCTCCTGGGCGGCCGCGACGACCGCGCCGCCCGGAACTCCCGCCACGCTGAGGATCTGCAGTCCCTGCGGCGCGGGCTCCTCCCACGCTTCGGCGGACGGCGACGCCGGCGCTGGAGCTCGCAGCGGCGGCCCGTCGCCAAGCAGAGCAGCGTCGCCGTCGGCTCGTAGCACGTAGGTGCCCGGCCGCGCCAGGCAGCAGAAACTTCTCACCACAGCAGACGCATCGCCGTCGGCGATCCGCTGCTGCAGGACGCCGGTGCGCAGATCGAGCTCTCGCGCAACAGTCATCCCGTCACGCCAAGGCAGGCCGAGGCGACTCGGGTCCGGCAGCGCGAGCAGGTCGCTGTCGGGGCCGGTATGCCCGAACAGGCCGGGAGCCTTCGCGCCCGGGGAGCACGCGGGATGCTCGAGCGCCGGCGCGCCGGCGATGCTGATTCGCCCGTCGCCGTGCTCCAACCTCGCCTCGTCCGCGACCTCGCGGCCCAGGCGCGACTCAGGGATGGACACGGTCCACGACACAGCTCGCAACAGCCTATCGCCTCGGTCGCCAACAATCCCCTGACCCCCGGCTAGCCCCGTTTTCCGCAGGGGCTAGCTCGCAGCCGGCCCGCTCAGCCAACCCGCGTCTGTCGGGGTGACTGCTCCAGTGTTAGCGAGCAAGGGTTGCCCGCGGCATGCGAGACGCCTATTGGCGGTCACGCCGCCGCAGCCGCGGGCCTGTTCACGCGCCCGCGGATCAGATCCGCAGCGCGCTCTGCGACCATGATCGTCGGCGCGTTGGTGTTGCCCCCAGGGATCACCGGAAAGACGCTCGCGTCGACGACGCGCAGCCCCGCCAGGCCTCTGACGCGCAGCTCGGGATCGAGAACGGCGCGCTCGCCAGACCCCATCGCGCACGTGCCGACCGGGTGGTAGATCAGCTCGACCCGCTCGCGCAGCGACTGCTCGAGGTCGGCGTCTGAGACGTCCGGGCCCGGCGTGAGCTCGCGCACCACCTTCTCCTTGAAGGGGGACGTCGCCGCGATCTCCCGAGCCATCCGCATCCCGGCGAGCATCGAGGTCACATCCTCGGGCTCGGTCAGCGAGTTGGTGAGGATCTTGGGCTTGGCCGCCGGGTCGGCGCTGCGCAGTGTAACCTCCCCCCGCGCTCGGGGGCTGACCAGCGTCGGCGCGATCGTGGCGCAGTCGGCGTCGTACTCGACGGACCCGTGCTGTTCGTAGAACGCCGCGCCGATGTGAAGCTGGATGTCGGCCGCGGGCAGGCCGGGGCGAGTCCTCACGAAGGCGCAGACCTCGGCGACGGTCGAGGTGAGCTTGCCCGAGCGTCGCAGCAACCATTCCGCCAGCTGCTTGGGCGCGTCGGCCTTGTAGAGGGTGTCGGAGTCGCGGACCTCGTAGTTCATCGTCGTGAACGGGTGGTCGTGGAGGTTCTTGCCCACGCCGGAGAGCTCGTGCCTGGCGTGGACTCCGGCGGCTGACAGTTCGTCGGCGGGGCCGATCCCGGACAGCAGCAAAAGCTGCGGGGAGCCGATCGCCCCGGCGCTGAGGATCACCTCGCGCTCGGCACGGGCTCGCTGCTGGTGGCCACGGGCGTCGAGGTAGCGCACGCCGGTGACGCGGTCGCCGTCGAGCTCCAGGCCGAGCACCATCGTGCCGGGGATGAGCTTCAGGTTCGAGCGCTCAAGCGCCGGTCGCAGATATGCGTCTGCGGCGCTCCAGCGGCGGCCGTCCTTCTGGGTCACCTGGAACATCGAGACGCCGTCCTGCTCCGGACCGTTGTGGTCATCGACGTACGGGATCCCAACCGCCTCGCAGGAGGCGATCAGCTCCTGCGCCAGCGGGCGCGGCGAGCGCTGGTTGGCGACGTTCAGCGGACCGCCGATCGCGTGAAACTCAGAGGCGCCGCGCTCATTGTGCTCGGCGCGCAAAAAGTACGGCAGCACGTCCGCCCACCCCCAGCCCTCGGCGCCGGCCTTGACCCATAGGTCGTAGTCCAGCGGGCGGCCGCGGACGTAGAGCATCGCGTTCATCGAGCTCGAGCCGCCGAGCATCTTGCCGCGCGGGACGTACAGCCGGCGGCCCGCACAACCGGGCTCGGGCTCGGTCTCAAAGTCCCAGTCGAGCTTTCGGTCGTGAAACAGCTTGCCGAACGCGGCCGGGATCTTGATGTTGGGACTGCGGTCCTTCGGTCCGGCCTCGAGCAGTGTGACGCGGCTCTGGGGGTCTTCGCTGAGACGGGCCGCGAGCACGCACCCGGCCGAGCCCGCCCCGATGATCAGGTAGTCAGCAGTGGCCATGGACCGATCCTGACAGCTTCGAGCGGTTTCCGCGGTAGTTGATGCTCATAAACGATGACAGCTGACTGGTACCCGACGGCGGCGCGACCGCATAAGTGCTCGGTTGACGGTTCACGGTATGGGTGCTGAGGCGATTTCACTGTTTGCGCGCGACGAGGGAATCTGAGTGCTTGTAGCCTGAGCCTGAGTCACGTAGCCCGGCCCCGCGAGCGGTCGGGGCGCGACTCGAGGGAGCACGCGCCGCTGCAACGGCAGCTCAACGAAGTGGTGGAGAGCCACGGCCGCCGCGCTGGCGATGATCAGGCAGAGCAGCGCCCCTGGCGGCCCGTCGACGATCTGGCGGACGTTGATGATGACGATCTCGTGGACTAAGTAGAAGCAGAAGGAGACCTGGCCGGCATAGACCAGCCAAGGATGGGATAGCCAGCCTTGAGCTCCGATCAGATCGTCGGTCGCGGCGGCGAGCACGATGGCGACGAACAACAGCGGCGTGACAGCGTCGAGCAGCGGTCCGGGCGCTTGCACGAGACACAGGACGACATACAGTCCGGCTAGCGCCGCGACGGCGTTTCGCAGGCTGATCCGAGGGCGCCAACCTTCTGCGAAGGCGATCCCAGCCGCCATGCCGAGCAGGAACTCCGGCAGGCGGATCAGGGGATCGGTGTAGACCAGATTGTTGAGAGCGCCATCACCGGTGATTTGGCTGGCCACAGCGCCGGCGATGACCAGGACGGCCGCCACACCATAGATGCCTGTAACCCAGGTCAGGAGCCGGCGACGCGTAGTTCTGCGCATGATCTGGAGGATGATCGGAAAGAGCGCGTAGAAGAACGCTTCGCAGCTCAGCGACCATGCGATGTCGTTGCATCCGAACGCGACGGTCGAGGAGGTCGACCACGCCTGTAGGAGCAGCACTCCCAGTAGCACCGCCGGCACCCCGCGGCCGGCTGCCACGACCGGGACGAGCAGCGTAAAGGTGAGGGTGACGAGATAGGCGGGGTAAATCCGCGCAAAGCGACGACGGTAGAACCTGGCCTGGGCGACCCGGGACGGGGTCGACCACGCCAAGACAAAGCCTGAGAGCACAAAGAAGAAGCTCACGGCGACGTAGCCTCCGCTGGTAAGGCGACTTGCACCAAGGAGATGCCAGCGTCCTACGTGAAATGCGAACACGGCCAGCGCCGCGAACGCGCGAAGGCTGGTCAGGCGGTTCAGCGGGATCGCTTCGCGCGGGCCCGCGTTCGGCCGCGCCGGAGCCAGGCTAACGGTCTTCGGACTCTCGACAAGGCAGCTGGGCGCCGCCGTGTTTGATGCGCTTGCCGTCTGATGTCGCAAGATGCTGTCGCCGACCGATTGTTTAGCCAGGGCGGATATCGGCACTCTTAAGCGCCGACGTGAGCGACCCAGCCTGGATCTCGTGCTGACTGATGCGAAGAAAGAGGACCGAGCGACGCGCGATCGCTTAGACGCAGCGGGTCTTGCGACAGCCGAGCGTTCGCTGGACGTCGCGCATTGAGACGCGCCGATGCCCAGCGCCGGACGGTCCGCCGAGTGGGTCAGACCGCGTCGCGGTCGCGGCGCCTGGGTTATGCTTTCAGGCGATTCAGGTCGTGTTTGGCGTTGCAGACAACGCCGACGGTGGACGTCAGCGTCAGGTGCTCCGCTTGGAAGCCTCGCGGGCGCGATCTGCGATCGCGTGCGCTTTGCCGTTGACCTTCGCGAGATCGGCGATGACCTCGGCGAGGGGTCGACGCCCCGTCGCATAGCTCCACGCCTCGAGGATCAGCGGTCGGGCCGCGATAGCCGGCTGTAGCCGGTCGAGCTCGGCCGGGTCGAGCCAGACGTGCTGCCGGTACCCCTGGACCGCGGCGTCGATGTGCTGCGGCCCAGACAGGCCCGCCGACCAGAGCAGGAAGGCAAGCGCCCAAAGCCTCGGCGCGACACCCGCACCGGCCCAGTCAAGGATCACCGGGGCGCCGTCGGGCGTGAGGACCGCGTTGGCGATGACGAAGTCTGGGTGGGTGAACGCGACCGGCAGCTGGTGCAAGTCGTCGAGTGCGGTGACCTGCTCGCGAAGATCCGCGAGCATTTCGCGCTGCTCGTCCGGGACGTGGGTCCGGGCGTCGAGCAGGGTGTGCAGTTCGGCGATCTCCGCGGCCGGCCCGCCCTCGAACGCGAGGTGGTGCCAGGCGCCTCCCGGCCGCGTCGGCGGGTCAGGCAGCGTGTGCAGCCGGCCCAGGAGCTCGCCCAACTGCCGGAAAGTCGCCTGCGTGCTCGGCGGTACCTTGCCCTCGACAAACTGGGTCACCAACACCGCCTGGCCATCGTGCTCAGACACGGCTTGCGGTGCGGCGAGTCGTTCGGCTGGGTAGCCGGAGGCGGCGAGGTAGGACAGGACCTCGGCGTCCCCACGGGTTACGTGCCACGGACGCTCCGCGGCGAAAATCCGCGCTACCCAGGCCGGTCCATCCGCGCGATCGACTCGCAGGACCCCCACGTCCAGGTTATGAGTGCCAATAACCGGTATGTCGTAAGTCCTGCTGAGATGTTCAGCCAGGCTGTGCAGTCCGCGGCGGTAACAGGTCCGCTCGAGGTAGGCGCCGATGCGGCTGATCGTCGGTGGCGCGCTCGGCTCCCATATCGGGACACCGACGAGCATGCCCGCCCGTCGTGCCCGCTCGCCAAGTTCAGTGCTCCGCCAGCGCGCCGCCGCCAGCAGCCGCCCGACGTCGACGTCCGCGAGCGCCAGCGACTCGCCCAGCCCGGCGACATGCGCCGCGAAGCTCTCTCGGCGCGCCGGGTCGGCGCCCGGGATTCCGGTCGACATCGCCAGCCGGGTTCCTGCGGTCGCGACTGACCGAAGCTGCGAGAGCAACCCCGCGAGCACCGCCGCCGCGAGATAGGCCGCAACTCCTTCGCACAGCAGCAGCGACGGAGCGTCCGGCTCAAAACCGGCGCCGATCAACGCAGCGGCCACATCGTCGCGGACGAGATCGGCGGCGACAAATACCACGTCCGGCGTCGGGATCGCGAGCCGCTGCAAACGCTGGCGCTTGTCACGCTGAGTCACGGGATGATCGACCTCAAACCAGCGCACCCCCGGTTTGGCATAGCGCAGCGCACGACCGTCGTAGCCGGCGCCGATCGCCGCGACCTGGGTGGTCCCGCGCTCGAGCGCGTTGAGCACAACGCGGTCAAAGAACGATGTGCGCACCCGCAGGTAACCGGCCATCCGTTCCTGCGGCTCAAACTCGAACTCGGCCATAAGGTCACGCGCGAGCCGCTCATCGGATTCGGGGTCTCCGACTGGCGCCGGCAAGCGTTCAAAGCCGAGCCGGTAGGCGGCGACGTGCTGCGCCGTGCGTGACGGCCCGTCGTCACGCATCGGTGATCAGCCTGGTGAGGGTGGCACGAGTGTGGGCGACGTAGTCGGCGCCGACCCGCGCGACCAGCCAAGCATCCACCTCCTCAACAGCCTGCCGGATCACCGACGCCGCCCCCTCCCCTCGGGCGGTGAGCGTGATACGAAGCCGGCGCCTGTCGTCCGGATCGATTTCGCGATCGAGGTAGCTGCGGCTCACCAGAATGTCGACAAGCGCGCCGCCGGCCTGCTTGGAGACGCCAAGACCCTCGATCACATCGCTCAGCGGCACGCCACCCCGCGCAATCCCGCCAAGCACGAAGGCACCGTTGCCCGGCAGGTCGTCACACCCAACCTCGGCCAGCGCCGATCTGATCGCCTCGCCATACGTTCTCCGTGCGGCCCGCATCAACGCGGGCAGAGCCACATCGCCGGACTCCACCCCTCCAGTATAAGACAATTCTCAGGACTGTCAACTTGCAGTACTAACCTGCCCCCCGCTGCGATTCTGCGCGCGGTAGCAGAACCGCGACGCCATTTAGTTAGCCAGGATCCCGCCGAGGCGCCGATCCGATCAGGAACTTCGCTGCTCGATCAGGCCGGCGCTGCGCAGTGCCGGTGGCTCGGTCGTGGCCGCGGGCCGCTCGGCGGCTGCTCAGGAGGCTGGTGCTGGCTCTCTTCGGGACCGATCGCGCTGAAGGGCGCGCCGGCTGCGCATCGTGCCAACCGCGATCACCGCGGCCAGGGAGCCAACGAGCCACAGGGTCTCGATCACGATCGGCGCGAGATGCTGGTGATCCGGGAAGTAGGCGATCGTGCGCGTCACGTCTGCAGTCGCGCCATCCGGCAGCCAGCGTCCGATCGCGCGGTAGAACGCCGGTAGGAGCGGGCGGCCCACCGCGGCTCCGGATGAAGGAATCCCGAGTATCACGATGAACGCGACCGTCGGCACGGCCGCGAAACGGCCGACGAGCGCCAGCATCGTGCGCGCGATCAGCGAACAGATCGCGACCCAGCCTGCGAGCGCCGCCCAAAGTGCCGGAAACGATCCCGGCAGCCCCCCCAAGATCGGACCCACGATCAGCGTGACGGCCAGGCTCCCGAAGACCGCGAGGAAGGCGGCGCATCCCAGCCACTGCGCCAGCGCGAGCTCCGGCGCGTTGATCTGGATCAGGAACGTGGTCACGAATCCGAGCAGCATGGTGGCGATGAGCGCGTACAGGAGTACGAGGCCCTGTGGGTCACCGGCCGGGAGCGGATGCAGGTCATCGACGGCGAGCTTCAACGCGGATCGAGCCGCCAGTCCCTCCGCCACCGCCTTGAGGGCGTCCGCAACAGAGCCGCTCGACGCACTTGAGACCAGCAGCTTCGGGACACGCTCGCTCGAGATCACGGCGCCGTACACGCGCTGGTTCGTGATCGCTCTGACGGCCCCGAGCTCCGTAGCATAGATGCGGATCTCGATTCCCCCGCCTGCTGCCTTCTCGAAGGCGCGAGTGATGGCGTGACGCGCGCCGGCCCCTCCGACCGCGGCGATCGGAACTCCCCGAGGCCGGGGTCGTCCGACGGCGACCACCAGCGATGCCGCGAACAGGCTCGCCAGCACTATCCCGATCAAACCCACCGCGAGCGCTGTCCGCGTCTCGTCCCGAATGAGGGGTGCCGGGCGGGCTTGACTCCCGCCGGGGCGGGGCACGAGCTGTGGTAGTTGCTGGTCCGCAGTTTGAGCCATTGGTCCCCCGCGATTCTGAGCCCGCTGGTCGATGTCGTGGCCGGAACTTTCCCTCGCGCGGGGCTTGCTCGCGCCTGGCGACTCACGGGTCAGGCCATTGGTCGGAGACTGACCGGGTACCCACCAGTGGACTCCCGGGCAAGGAGACCGCGCGGAAGCCAAGCCGGTTCATAGGTCTGGTGTTCGGATCGACACATAGGGGTACACAGGGACCGCGACCACATACCAGGGCATTTGACCAGGGCTTCCATGGGCGACGGGGCACCGAAAGGGCGACGGTGGTGCGCACGCCCAAACGTTCGGATGTCAAGTCGCCTGGCCTCGCGCAACCCCTCAAACCGACAACTCATCGGCAGCTCGCGGTGCCCCGAGGGCCTGTTCAAGCGCGAACTTTCGCCCTCCCGGACCGCGCTGGTCAACAACGTCACGCACTGGCCGCACGAAAGGAGCCGCTGTGCCATCTACAGTTGCTGATGTCGTAGTGGCGACGCTCAAGGCGTCCGGCGTGCGCCGGGTGTACGGGCTGCCAGGAGATTCGCTCAATGGGTTCACCGACGCGCTCCGTCGCGACGGCGAGATCGTCTGGGAGCACGTTCGTCACGAGGAGGCAGCGGCGTTCGCGGCCGCGGGCGAGGCGGGGATGACGGGGCAGCTCGCCGTCTGCGCGGCGAGCTGCGGTCCCGGCAACCTCCATCTGCGAGCATCCGTGCGCATGCCTAGGCTAGTTGGGGTGGCCTTCGGCCGTACGCGGATCGGTGAAATACCGGAAGCTGGTGAAGCAGTTGTGACGGGGTATTTCCCATCAGGCGATCGGGCAACGGGAACCAGGGCATCGGGCCAGGGATCTGAGTGATGCGACGGCTGGCCCGGTGCGGGACGTTGACCGAGGCACACAAGCTGCGCGCTGCGCCCTGCGGCGCTCGGAATCACAACGTTAGCTCGTCCGCATCGCCTGACCCGGCGTGCATTTCGCAGACCAACCGGCGCCGGCAGGCGCCAAAGGAGCAGATCCGCATGACTACCACGATTGACGCAGCGACCGCGACACATCCGCCGTTGGAGGCGGAGGCCCAGGCGTTTGCGGACGCGTCGGCCAATCCGCCGTTCCTGTATGACCTCGGACCCGAGAAGGGCAGAGAGGCCGTCAACCAGACCCAGGCCGGCCCGATCGCAAAACCCGACGTCACCGACGAGTGGACCAAGGTCCCAGGGGGACCGAACGGCGACGTGCCCGTACGGATCGTCCGGCCCGCTGGCCTGACCGGCACCCTTCCGGCGATCCTCTACATCCACGGCGCCGGCTGGGTGTTCGGCAACGCGGGCACCCACGACCGGCTCGTCCGTGAGCTCGCCGTCGGGGCGCAGGCCGCCGCGGTCTTTCCCGAGTACAGCCTCTCGCCCGAGGTCCACTACCCCGTGGCGGTCGAGGAGATCTACGCCGTCGCCCGCTGGCTGGCGCAAGGCGCCCACGGGCAGGGGCTGGACGCGTCCCGGGTCGCGGTCGCCGGCGACTCGGTCGGCGGCAACATGACAATCGCTACCACGATGCTGGCCAAACGGCGCGGGGATATCACGTTCGTCGGCCAGCTGCTGTTCTACCCGGTCACCGACGCGAGCTTCGACACGGACTCCTACCACCAGTTCGCCGATGGCTTCTGGCTGACCCGCACGGGGATGCAGTGGTATTGGGATCAGTACACGACTGATCCGGACGAGCGCGCGCTCAGCACGGTAAGCCCGCTCAGAGCAAGCATCGACGAGCTGAAAGGGCTACCTAAGGCGTTGGTCATCAACGGCGAGTGCGATGTTTTGCGCGATGAGGGGGAGGCCTACGCGCGCAACCTGCGCCGCGCGGGGGTCGACGTGACCGCGATCCGCTATGCCGGGACGATCCACGACTTCGTGATGGTCAACGCGCTGGCCAACACCAACACTGCGCGGGGTGCCACCGCCCAGGCGGCCAGGTTCCTACGCGAGGCGCTCCTTTGAGCCATTGAGCCCGTGTGTTGAGGCGGTGCCGGCGCGTCCGGCACCGCCCCCCGCTCACGGCGCCGCGCAGACACACCGGGCACTGACTGGGGCATACACGGGCGCGACGGACGGCTCCAACCACGACCCTAAGATCCACACGTCGACCATAGGAGTAGAGAATGTCCGTACGCAATGTTGGCCTCCAAGACGTGACTGACACTGAGGGCGGCAACGAGACGACGAGCATGCCGGGGCTCGAGACGATGCAGATTGGGTTCCGGACTGTTGATGGAGTCAGGATCCGCTACGCCGACAGCGGCGGGCGCGCAGAGCAGTCGATCCTGCTGACGAATCCGTGGCCCGAGAGCGTGTATGCCTTCGCGCCGATCTGGTCAGGGCTCGCGCACTACGGCCGCCTGTACGCCGTCGATCTCCCTGGCTTCGGCGGCTCAGAGCGCAGGGCCGACCTTCTGTCTCCCCGGGCGATGGGCGAGTTCCTCGTGCGCCTGATCGACGAGTGCGGGCTGGGCAATCCGCACGTCGTCGGCCCGGACATCGGCACGTCGGCTGCGCTGTTCGCTGCCGCCGACCGCCCGGGGCTGCTCTCCAGCGTGGTGGTGGGCAGCGGTGGAGCGGCCGTCCCGATCCAGCTGGGCGGCGCGCTCGAGCAGTGGACGCTCGCGGGCGACCTCGACCGCTTCCGGGCGATGGACCCGCGCGCGATCGTGAGCGCGGCGCTCGACACGATCGAGGGCCACACGTTGCCCGCCGAGATCCGCGAGGACTACCTGCGCTCCTACGAGGGCGATCGGTTCGTGGAGTCGATGCGCTACGTGCGCAGCTACCCGGTGGAGCTGCCGATCCTCGCCCAGCAGCTCCCGGAGATCGACACGCCCGTCCAGATCATCGCCGGCCGGCGAGACAGGGCCGTCCCGCTCGCCAATGCCGAGTTCCTCGACGCGCGTCTGCCGACCAGCACGCTCGTGATCATCGACGCCGGACACTTCGTGTGGGAAGAAGCAGCCGGCGAGTACGGATCCGTCATCGCAGACTGGGTGAGGGGCGGTTATCGCGCCGCGGCGGACAGGGCGCATCGGTGAGCAAGAGCGTCGAGCGGATGTCGCTACCGATCTACGAGGTCAACACGACCAGCATCGGCGTGAGCAGTGAGACCTCGCCCCAGGCTCGCGAAACATGCGTCTGTCGAGTTCGGTTGCTCGGAGCATGCGCCTATTCCTTCTCGCCGCCGAATAGCTGCAGGAAGAACAGAAAGACGTTCAGGATGTCGAGAAAGATCGATGCAGCGATCGGGACCGCGTTCTCGAGCCCGGTGCGACGGAGCCGATTGAAGTCAAAGATCGTGAAGCCGCCGAAGATCACCAGGCCCGCGACCGACCAGATGAGGTTCACGTGCGGGATCGACACGAACAGCGCCACGATCCCGAACACGAGCAGGGCGACGAGCGCCCAGAACAGCGTGCGCGACCATGACGAGAGGTCCCGGCGGATCGCGTAGCCGACCGCGCCAAGAGCCGCGACGAACCCGCCCGTTGCGCCGGCGGCCTGCCATAGCGCCGACGGGTCGGCTTTCGCATAGCTGTTGATGACCGGACCGATCGCGAGGCCAAGAGTGAGGCCGAGTCCAAACAGCAGTGTGATCGCTAGTTGCTGCCTGGCGCGAGCGGAGGCGAGGTTGAGACCGATCACACACGCGAACGAGACGATGAAGAACACGATCCCCGCGCCGCCGCTGAGATCGCGGCCGATGTACGCCCCGAGCGCGAGGCAGCCGAGCGTCAGGGCAACCAGTCCCATGACCTGGCCAAATACAGTCCGGGCGCGGTCGCCGACCACCGCGGGCGACCGGGCTACGGTCAGGTCGGGAAAGGCACGGGCGCGGGCTGAACCCTGGTCTGAGGAGGGAGGGGCCATGGTGCTGCTCCTCGGTCGGTGTTGAATGACCCGCGACGGGTCCACTCGCGCCGTTTCCCCGGGTCAGGTCCCTGTCCGGATACCACCCCGAGTGCGCACCGGAAGGTCCGTCGCGGGCCAGGAGGACGATCTGCCGCTCCCGAGCGGTGAGTTCATCGCGCGTCTCGACCGTACGCTTGCGCACCCTTCTCGCCCGTGGCCAACAGTTCCCCTCGGGCACGCTCGGCGAACGCCCCGACGCCCATCTCGGCCAGCACGTCGTGGGCAACGCGTAGCTGCTCGCGCGCGTCGACCCGGCGGTCCTCGCGTCGCAGCGACGGCCTCGAGGGCGTCGACGACGTCCTCGAGGCCGATCTTCCAGGGTTTGATCGCTGTCGATGCGGGCAGCCTCGGCTGAGGAGAGAAGAGAGGATTGACCGCATTCGAGGGAGGTCAGCATGACCGAGGATCACCACATCGTCGGCCGGGCTCGGGGTGAGCCGCTGCCGGCAGGCCGCGTTGGCATACGCGTCCGCGTTCGGCTGTCCGGCTGCCCGAGCCGCCGGTGGTCGCGCACGCTCAGCGCACGCCTGGCGGTGGAGCTGGTCGGCCACGCGGCCGTCGGGCACCTGCGCCTCAGCGACCTCGTCCAGGGAGACCAGGTCGTTCTCGAGGGCGTCGAGGCGACCGAGGCATCGTCCCTGACCAAAGCCCTGCAGCGTGCGGTAGATGCCGCCAACCACGCGTCAACCGAACCGCCGGATCGCGGCCAGAACGTGACGCAGCAAGAGGCCGACGCGATCGCCAACGATATCGACGTCAGCTGACGCAGGCGTCAGCTGAGCATCCGGCGAGTGGGTTCTCGCCGGGCGGGTAACGGAGGTGAAGCGGCCCGGGCCGAGGGGCGGTGAGCCCTTCGCGAAGACATGACGTTTGAACGCAGATGACAAATCGCCCGCGCGCGACGATCGAATCCTACGAGCGCAGGCAAGAGAATCGCAGCACGGTGCTGGACCGCATCGACGTGCTTCGGCGCGAGGAGCCCTGGCCTGGCTACGACGAACTCACGGTCGCCGAGATCCAAGGCGTCCTCCACGATGGGGATGCGCACCAGGCCAAGGATGTGGTCGCCGTCTAGTGACGCCCCTGGCCATACTGACGCGCATGACGAGCATCGAGCCGGAGCTGTGGATCGACCGCGCCAGCGCGGCTGTCGCTTTCTACGAGGCGGCTTTTGGAGCTGTCGTCATTCACCGCGTCGGTCACGAGGATGACATCCTCGCGCAGTTGGCCATCGGCAACGCACGCTTTTGGGTGGCATCGGCTGACGCGAGCATCCATCGCTTCAGTCCGGCGGCGATCGGGGGCGCCACAGGCCGAACGCTGCTGATCGTAGATGACCCTCAGGCAGTGGTGAAGCGGGCGGTTGCCGCCGGCGCCAGCGAGACATCTTCGGTAAGAGTGGAGCATGGCTGGTTGCTCGGGCGGATCGTCGACCCGTTCGGGCACGAGTGGGAGATCGGCACACCGGCCCGCGTGTGGCCGCCGGTCTGAGCCAGCAACGGCCGTCCTCGCTCCCGACCGCTCGCAGCGGCCGCCCACGATTGCTGCTTGCGG
>Ga0181518_10002614_pt1 | contig 17246 bp, 15 predicted proteins | sample PEATcosm2014_Bin_28_FD_119751 | JGI IMG/M metagenome (GOLD analysis project Ga0181518, IMG submission 119751) | Peatland microbial communities from MTU Mesocosm Facility, Houghton, MI, USA - PEATcosm2014_Bin01_60_metaG | ecosystem: Environmental > Terrestrial > Soil > Wetlands > Peat | place... | reverse complement strand
CCGGCGGCCATCAGGAATTTATCGCTGTAAGGATGCTTGGGCCGGCGGTAGTCGTAGCGCAGGCCGCCCAATTGGGGTCCGGCCAGGTGGCAAGCCACGTTGTAAGGGGTATAAGCCAGCGGCCCACCGAAGTGGCCGGTCTGCGCATAGTTGCCCAGCAGCACCAGGGTCATGCAGGTGAGAAAGCCGGTATCTTCCATCCCGGCCAGATCGCGCGAAGACACCGGCGGTTGCGCGGGCGAGCGCAAAGTTTCGATTCCTGAACCCAAAGTGAAACCCTCCCGAGCGGGCACCGCAGCCTCTACTGCTTCGCCCACGCTTGAACAGTCATCATAAGACACTGCGCGGGGGAACGGGCGTGACCCGGTGGCGGATGGCACGGTATATCCGCCGCAGCGGTGTTTTTCCGGTTTCGCTTGGATTTTCCGTTTGATAAGTGTTAAGCTACAGGCTACAGCCTGCCCATGAAGATACGGAACATCGCCCACAAGGGACTGAAACGGCTTTACACGGAAGGCAGCGCGAAAGGCGTTCCAGCCGATGCGGTGGACAAGCTACGGAAGATGCTCGCCTATCTCGACAACATGGAAGACCCGGAGGAATTGCGAGCGCTCTCGACATGGAAGGTGCATATGCTCACCGGCGACCGTGCCGGAACATGGAGCCTGAGCGTCACTCGGAACCGCCGTCTGACGTTCCGCATGGACACCGCCGAGCGCGAAATCGTCGATATGAATTTGGAAGACTACCACTAGAGGACAGGAGCAAAAGCCGATGCCTATGAAGAACCCGCCTCATCCCGGAGATTTCGTCCGGACCGAGATCATCGAACCCTCGGGCCTGTCCGTGACGGCAGCCGCTACGGCGCTTCAGGTTTCCCGCCCTGCCCTGTCCAGTTTGCTCAACGGCAAGGCCGACCTGTCCGGCAATATGGCGCTGCGCATCGAGAAGGCTTTCGGTGTGAAGATGGACACGCTCATGCGGATGCAAGCCTCATACAACATTGCGCAAATCCGCAAGGGTGAAAGGGAAATCCGCGTGCGACGGTTTTACGCCCCTGCGGAAGTTCGCTCCCCGGGCGGCCGTGTGTTTCCCAAAGGGTAGTTTCGGGACGCCGTGCGGCCCTTGACACCGCCGCCGCTCGCTTGCCATACTCCCGGCGTGATCTGGGAACCGTCTCGCGAGTTCGCGGAGCAGACCAACGCCTGGCGCTTCATGACCCGGCTGGGGTTTCACCGCCTGGAAGACTTCCTGGCTTTCAGCCGCGACAACCCCGAACGCTTCTGGGACGAGATGATGCGTGAAATGGGCGTCGAGTGGTTCGAGCCCTATCAGCAAGTGCTGGATGCTTCGCGCGGGCCGGAGTGGGCGCAATGGTTCGTGGGCGGCCGCCTCAACATCGCGCACAACTGCCTGGATCGCTGGGCGGCATCGGATCGCGTGGCCTGCATTTGGGAGGGCGAAAACGGCGCCACCCGCACCATTACCTTCCGCGAATTGCGCGAGGAAGCCAATCGCGTCGCCAATGGATTGGTGGCGCTCGGTCTCGAGCCCGGCGACCGCGTGGCCCTGTGCATGCCCATGGCGCCGGAAATCCTGTCGATCCTCTACGGCTGTTTCAAGGCCGGGCTCACCGTGGTTCCCATCTTCGCCGGCTTCGGATCGGGCGCCATTGCGACGCGCCTGGAAGATTCCGGCGCGCGCGTGCTCTTCACCGCACATCACTTCGAGCGCCGCGGCAAGCCGATTCCGCTGCTGGAAAAAATGCCGCGCGATATTCACTCGATTCGCACTATCGTCGTGGGTGATGATCCGCTCTTCGCCGATCAACCCTCCGAAGCGCCCACCGCATCCCTCGATTCCGAAGCCCGCGCTTTCATCCTCTATACTTCCGGCACCACCGGCAAACCCAAAGGCGCGGTCCACACGCACGCCGGCTGCCTGGCGCAAATGGGGAAGGAAATCTGGCTGGCTTTCGACCACCAGCCGGCCGACCGCTTTTTCTGGCTCTCCGATATCGGCTGGATGATGGGCCCGTGGAGCATTCTCGGCAACCACCTTTTCGGCGGCACTATCTTCATGTACGACGGCGCGCCCGATTTCCCCGGCCCCATGCGCCTTTGGGAGATGATCGAGCGCCACGGCATCACCACCTTCGGTGTCTCCCCGACCGCCATCCGCGTCTTGAGCAAGGCCGCCGGCAACCCGCCCGCCATGACCTCGCTGCGGCTGCTCGGTTCCACCGGCGAGCCGTGGGACGAAGCTTCCTGGCTCTGGTTCTTCGAGCGGGTGGGCCACCGCCGCTGTCCCATCATCAACATTTCCGGGGGCACCGAAATCGTCGGCTGCTTCCTGTTCCCGCTGCCCATTCAGGCGCTAAAGCCCTGCACGCTGGGCGGGCCAGCGCCCGGCATGGCCACCGAAGTGGTGGACGAAAACGGCGCACCCGTGCGTGGCCGCAAAGGCTACCTGGTCTGCACGCGCCCATCGCCTTCCATGACACGCGGCCTCTGGAACGACCCGCAGCGGTACCTCGATACCTACTGGTCGCGATTCCCCGGCATGTGGTATCACGGCGATTGGGCCAGCGTGGATGAAGACGGCCACTGGTTCCTGCACGGCCGCGCCGATGAATCCATGAACGTGGCCGGCCGCAAAGTGGGTCCCGCGGAAGTGGAAGCAGCCATGATGCTGCACCCCGGGGTGGCCGAAGCCGCCGTCATCGGCGTGCCCGACGAACTGAAGGGCGAAGCCATTGTGGGCTATGCCGTGGCCAGGCGCGGCGTAGTGGTGGATGGCGCGGCTGTCTGCCGCACCGTGGTGGAATCGCTCGGTCCTATTTTCCGGCTGCGCGAAGTGATCGTGGTGGCCGAGCTGCCGAAGACACAGAGCGGGAAAATTGTGCGCCGCCTCATCCGTTCGAAGTACATCGGCGAGCCGCTGGGCGACCTTTCCGCCGTGGCGAACCCCTGGGCACTGGAATAACATCGCAGGCGGCACCGCCTGCGCCACCAAAACAGATCCTGCGCTCTCAGTGGTGGGGCAGGCGGCGCCGCCTGCCGAGATCTACGGCTCCAGAAACATCTCGCCGCAAACCGCGTCCCAGTTGGCTTCCGGATACGCCGCCGCGATATCTTTTACCGGCACACCGCCGTCCGCCAGCGTGGCTGCCGCGCCTGCTTCGGCGGAGAGCGCGATTTGCAGCCGCTCCATTTCGCGCATCAGCCACGGCCACACTTCGGCGCCGCGCAGCAGGTGGCGGAAGTCCATCTCGCCATGGCCCGCGGGCTTGACCCGCAGATACCAGCCGCCGCCCGGCGTTCCCGTCTCCACCACTTCACCGTCCACCGGCGAAAGCACGCGCACGCTGGCGTCGCGCTTGCGCACCCGGAACGCCGTGCCGTTCACCGAAACCCGTGTGCCCGGCGGCGGCAATTCCACCGCGTCCGGAACGCCCAGCAGCCGCTCGCCCAGATCGTCCAGTCCCACCGTCACCGTGCCATCCGGCTCCACGCGGGCCCAGGTGTGGCCGCGATGGTAGAAGCGGTCCAGCGGAAACGTCATGCCCAGAATCTCTTCTTCCGCCGCTTGCGCCTCCGGAACCGGGCGCAGCGCGATCAGCTTCGCGTGCGTCTCGCAGTGCCGGCAATCGAAAGCGTTGGCGCACTCCCGGCTTTGGAATTCGCCCGTCAACACGTGGCGGCACACGCGGTCCTGCGGCGGCAGATCGTGGAAGTCCGAATGCCAGCCGATATCCTCCGCGCGGTGCTCCACGAGCGCCCGCCGCGAACGCCGCGCCGCCACAATCAGGGTGGTCGCCACAGCCGCGAGCACCGTGTAGAAAGCCCCCAGGAAGATAATGTGTCCCGCGTTCCAATGAAATCCATAAATCCAAGGCAACATGATTAGTACCTCCGCGCCATTTCGAGCGGCTCTTCCACTTCTTCTGTTTTCACTTCCGTTTGCAACATCCGCTCGTCCGGGAAAAGCCGGAAATAGCGGAACGAGAAACTGTACACCAGCACGCCATAGGCCACAACCGCCAGGAACGTGCCGGTCTCCTGCCAGCTTGGCGTGTACCAGAGGAATTTATCGAACGAAAGCGTCGGCAGCGCCAGCGTTTGTACCGTCATGACGAACCGGTTCAGCGCCACTCCCAGGCACGCCATGGCCGCCGCCGAGACCAACCAGCCGCGGCGCCGCCGCAGCGCCGGCATCAGCAGAATCAAGGCCGGCGCCAACCCGAAGATGACGATTTCCGAGAAGAGAATCCACGTGCCGAAGGGATTCCAACTGTAGTATTGCCACGCCGGGAAACCGACCCCCGGCGAAGTCCGGTTGATCCAGATCAACGTGTCCACGCTCTTGGCCAGCACATAAACCGCCAGCATCAGACCGGAGATCCGTCCCAGCAGCTCGAGCACTTCCGGCCGCACCAGCCGCTTCCTGGTGATCTTTTCCACCATCCAGGTGGTCAGCAGGATGAAGCTCGGGCCCACCGCCGCCGCTGAAATAATGAACAAGAAGAACGTGGAGGGCCACAACGCCAGGCCTTCGCGAAAGGCGAACGGCCGCCCCCGCAGTACGCCGTACAGGCCGCCGAGCGACCCCTGGTGGAAGAACGAAAGGAACGTCCCCACGCCCGCCAGCACATAAACCAGCTTGTGCAGCTCAAATTCGAACACCAGGAATGACGGCACCTGGCGCAGCTTGCGGTTCTTGAGCACAATCGGCAGATATTCGATGGCCAGCACCGCCAGGTAGCAACTGATGCAGAACGTCACTTCCGTCAGCATGGAATGCACGTTCGGGTACCAGAACGTGAACCACGCGCGCAGCGGCTGGCCCACATCCACCATCAGGACGCACACCGCGCCGCTATAGCAGACCAGGCCGATGACCACGGCGCTGTTGATGACGGCCTTCAGCTCGTGGAGCTTCAGAATGTACACCAGGAACCCGGTGAAGAATGCGCCCGCTCCCAGCGCGATGACCGTCAGGTCGAGAAAGATCCACAGCCCGAAGGCGAAGCGATTGTCCATGTTGGTCTGGTTCAGGCCCTTGACCAGGCACAAACCGGCCGAGTAAAGCCCGAATCCGAGCATCGCCACCCACGGCGCCATCCACAAAAAGAACCGGTTGGGGGAGCACCGCCGCACACCGCGTGTTATGAAATCCTTATCCACGGGCGATCTCCTTTCCGCTCTGCTCCGGCCGGGGCGCCTGCGCCATCTCCCGCACCCACTGGCGCTTCGACCGGTAATAAACCTTGGTCTCGGTGCCCAGCTTTTCGAGCAGCCGGAAGCTCTCCGCCTGCTTGGCCGCCCGCGCCGGCTCGCTCGCCGGGTGGTTCAGATCGCCGAAGCGGATGGCGCCCGCCGGGCAGGCCTCCACGCAGGCCGGCGTGTACTCCACCGGCTCTCCAGCCGGCTTCCCCGCGGCCGCCGCAAGCTGTTTGGCCGCGTGCCATCGCCCGTGGCAGAAATTGCACTTCTCGACGACGCCCCGCATGCGCGGCGTCACATCGGGATTCAGCGTCTTCTCCATGCCTTTCGGCCAGGCCGGATCCCACCAGTTGAAGTAACGCGCGTGATACGGGCAGGCCGCCATGCAATACCGGCAACCCAGGCACCGTTCCGCCATCTGTCCCACCACGCCCGTGGCCGGGTCCAGATCCACCGCCTGTTGCGGGCACACGTGGACGCACGGCGTATCGTGGTCGCACTGCTGGCACATCACCGGCACAAAGGCCGTGCGACGGTTGGGATACTCTTCCCCGTTATCCACCTTGTAGACGCGCAGCCAGGTCAAGCCTTTGCGGTCGTTGGCGCCCTGGTGCGCGGGCGGGACGTTGTTCTCCACGGCGCAGGCCACCATGCAGGCCCCGCACCCGTTGCAGCTGTCGACGTCGATGGTCATCCCGTACCTGGCCGGATGAATCGGTTTGATTTCGGAGATCATGCCCGCACCACCTTTGCCCCCACGCCGGCGCCGCACACGTCCAGCACCGCCGGCCGCGATGCCACCAGCACCGCGCCGAGCGGAACGCCCGCATCCACTCTCACTTCCACATCGATTCGGCCCGCCAGCGTCTCAAGCACCGCCCGTGCGCCATCCTCGACTCCCGCCGCGCGGGCTTCGAGGGGATGAATCGCCACCTGTTCCGGCCCGAGCTTGAGGTTCGATTCCTGGTAAATTTTGGAAAGCAGCGGCGAGGAGGGCGCTTCCGTGAGGACCACCACCAGCGGCAGGTCGTCCGTCAAGTCCGCCGCCTGGCGCGTTGTTCCCGCGGCCACCTTGACGGCTGCCGGCCGCCTGGCCGGTTCCACTTCATCCATCCAGCACGCGCCGGCCTGAAGCGCCTTCCAGAAGTCGTCGATCTTCACGTCTTTGGCCGCCACCGATTTTCCGCCGGCATAGGTGAACAGCGTGCCGCGGCCGGCTCGGTGGATGGCGTCGGCGCGTTCCCGCAGCGTGTCGCCCACTTGCAGGCCGGCCGCCCTGGCGATCCACTCTTCCGGTTTCACTACGCCTTCCGGCGCCTGGACCAGCGGGACGGACATGCGGAACGTAGCCGCTACAGAATCCACCGCCGGCGGGATGTCGTCCGTCACTTCCGGGTAAACCCCGGCCGGCACCAGGTATTGCGCGTGCCGCCCGTAGCCTTCGCGCGTCCAGCCCAGCGTCACCACCACGGGATTGTCCCGCACCAGCTTGGGCTCAACGGCGCTCCACGGCAGGTAGGCTCCCGGCGCCGATTCATCGATGAGCAGCACGCGAATCGACCCGTCTTCCACCGACGCCAGATCCACCGCCGGCGCCGCTTTTTTCCACGCGTCCGGCACCGGCGCCTCGCGACGCGCCACGATGGTGCGCCCCAGCGCGCCCAGCGCGTCATTCAACTGCGCCGCGCTCTTCGACCGCGCGCCGCCCAGCACCAACGCCGGCCCGTTCTCCCGCAACTCGCCGGCGAGCAGCAAAAACTGTTGCTCGGCAATTCCCGTGGCTTCCGCTGCCGCTACCGGCGTTTGCCCGGCCAGCGCCTGCAGGATGCCCTGCCCCAGCGCTTCTTCCGAGCCCGCTTTGATCCGCAGCCACTGGTCGGCCATGGCCGCCGTGCGCGATTCCACGGCATCCGCCTGGATCAGATGAAAGCCGGCGCGCGCCGCCATCACGTTGCCGGGCGTGCCCCAATCTTCGAGCAGCGGCACACCCAGGCTCAGCACCGTGCGGGCCTTCGAGAGGTCGATGGCGGCATTTGGCAGCGCGCCGCCGGCCGCCACGTACACACCGTTCTTCACCGCCGCCATGGCTCGCCGGGAGGTCCACGACGTCGTCCGTCCCGGCCGCAAGTCGAGCACGGCCATGTGTTCGTTCCCGGCCAGGCGGTCCATGGCGGCCGTCACCGCCGCCATGGCTTCCCGCGCCGATCCCCGCGTGACCCGCGCCGGATGATATGGCAGATGATGTCCCGCCAGGCCATACGCGCAGAGCGCCCCATGGCTCAGCGGGTGTCCCGCCACTCCCGCCAGCGACACCGGCTGTTCGGCCACGCACCTGGCCCGCACCGCGCAGCCCGCCGCGCATAACGCGCAGTTGGTGTACCTGGCGGTGATGGCGCCACGCGCCGGCCGCGGAATCCCCGGCCAGTTTTCCGACCACAACGCCGAATCGGTGACCAGCCTCCACGGAGCCGGAGTCATCAGGATGCCCACGGCCGAGCCGCCTGCGAACAACAGTATGTCTCTGCGAGTGGTTTTCATTTGTGGCAATCCAGGCAACTTTGTTCCATCCGCTTGGCGCGGTGGCAATCCACGCAGTCCGCCATTTTCATTCCGTGATTGGTGCCGCTTACCTTCCAGATATCCGCCGAATAACCGCTGATCCGGTCCTCCCGGTACACGCGGAGTGAATCGCTCGCGCCGGTCGGGCCGTGGCAGCTCTCGCACGTCATTCCCGCCCGCTTCACGTGCACGCTGTGCGAAAAGAAAACGTTTTCCGGCTGCCGCGCGTAGTCCGCCCACTGCGGCTCGCGGTTGGGCGTCACGTATTGATCGATAAAGCTTTTCTCCGCCGCGGTGGTTCCCATGGGCGCCGCGTGGCAGCCCGAGCACTTGTCGAGCGTGGGAATGCCCGCGAACGTTCCGTCTTCGCGGAACGCGTGGCAATCCTCGCATTTCGCGCCGGCCTTATCCGCGTGGACCTTATGGCTGAAGTCCACCGGCTGCGGCCGGCGCAGGTTGATGGCGTAGGGAAAGCCGACCCAGCCCAAGCCCAGGGCCATCAGCGTCCCAGCCAGAAACGGGATTTTTCCGCGTATCGTCACGGCTTTATTTCCTGGAAAAGAATTCGTAAAACAGCCCCAGCATCTGGTCTCGTTCCAGACGCCCCGCGAGGCCGGCGGCAAACATTCCACCGTCCGCCACGCAGCCGGTCTGCTGCTGCAAATACTCGTTGATCCTCTTTTGCTCCCGCTCCATCCACTGCCGCGCTTCCCCGCCGTCCATCAGCTCGCACCCGGTTCCGGCCTGCAGCTGCCCTTCGAACAACCAGCCTCGCGTATACGGCTCGGCCGTCAACCGGTCCGGGTTGGCGCGCAAGTACAAATTGCAACCCGTCAGCAGGAAGGGGTTCGGAAAGACGACTTCCAGATCCATCCCCGCCGCCGTCAGCACCGCCGCCGCCCGGTGCACGCCCTTCTGCCAGACGTAGCTGATGCGCTCCACGGCGCCCAGAACACGGCTCAGAAAACCGTCGATGCCCACGTGGCAAACTCCGTCCTCGCTCTCGTCCAGCCACATGTGGTTGCCGGAGTACCGAAGCCCGGCGGGAAACTCGATGCCGTCCACTTCTTCCGCCTCGAGGCCGGGATGCGCCATCGCCCGGTACAACTCGCAATATTTGTAGCTGTCGTTCCCGCACCGCGAGAGCAGCGACTCGCTGTAGGGCACCAGCTTGGCCACCGATGCCGCCCCGCAATACTGCATCAGCGATTCCCGCAAGTACGGGCACGGCCCGCAGGCTGTTTCCTCAAGCGCTTCCGGCTGCCGCCGCCAGACGGCGCACGAGCGGTGTTCCGCCGAAGAACACTTGTCTTCGGTCCGACCGGTTTGCGCCAAGGGAATCAGCTTGCGGACCGTGGCCGTCCCGCAATACTTGACCTCAATCTCTTTCAAGAAAGGGCACGTCATGGAAGCTACCGCTTGTCTTTCTTCCCTAGCTCCTCGCCGCCATCGGCCATCGTGACGCCGAGCGTGGGGATGTGAAAGGCGTGCCCGTCGTAGGAAGTAACCAGATTGGCCACTTCGCCGTCGAGCCTGGACAGCGCCGTCTTCTTTTTCCATCTGGCGGCCAGTTCCTGCGCAACGCCGATGCCTACGGCGACGCAGCAAATCAGAGTAACCAGCCCCAGTGCAATGTTGGTGATTGTCAACCAGTATGTCGATGGATCGTTCATAGGGGGACTTCTTCCTTCAGCCACCTTTGTGCACGAAGGATGCCACGCACAAAAGAAGGGAGTTGCTCCGCATCGGGCGTTGTTTGTGCCGGGAATTCAGACAGAAAAATCTGAAATCCGGACAGGGCGGCCGGTTCGACGCCATTCCGTTCCGCAAAGCCACCCAGGTGCCCGGCTGCACGTTGCGGCCAGCCCCTCACTGTCACATAATAAGCGGATACAACCTTTCATCAGCGTGTTTCCGAGGTAGCCGGCAATGGTATGTCCCGGGTGTAATGCCGACAATCCCGACAAGGTGCGATTCTGCCATCAGTGTGGGCGTTCCTTCCAGGCGGCCGATGACGCACAAACGGTCATGCTCGACGGCTTTGCCGGCAGCCCCGGCGAACCGCCGGGCGCATCGCGATCCGGCACCTGGGCTCTTCCCGCGGCGCCGGGCGCTCGTCCCGTCATGCCCACCAACCTGGAGCCCGGCACGGCTTTCGGCAGCCGCTATCGCATCGAGGGCCTGCTGGGTGAAGGCGGCATGGGTGCGGTCTACAAGGCCTACGACACCGAACTCGGCCGCACCGTCGCGCTGAAACTGGTGCGGCCGGAACTGGCCGCCAGCCCCGAGACCATGCAGCGTTTCAAGCAGGAGTTGCTGCTCGCCAGCAAAATATCGCACAAAAACATCCTGCGCATTCACGATCTCGGCGATGCCGGCGGCGTCAAGTTCATCACCATGGCCCTGGTGGAAGGCACGGATCTTGCCGGCCTCATGGAAAAAGGCGGCCGCCTGCCCTTCGACCGCGCCCTCAAGTTCACCCGCCAGTTGTGCTCGGCCCTGGAAGCCGCCCACAACGAGGGCGTGGTCCACCGCGATCTCAAGCCGCAGAACATCCTGATCGATCAGTCCGACAACATTTACGTCTCCGATTTCGGCCTCGCCAAATCGCTGGAATCGGAAGCCACCATGATGACGCGCACGGGCCAGATCCTCGGTACCCCGCGCTACATGTCTCCGGAACAGGTGGAAGCCCGCGAAGTGGATCATCGCGCCGACATCTATTCCATGGGCCTGATCGTCTATGAGATGTTCACCGCGGATATTCCCTTCCGCGGCGAATCGGCGATGCAGCTCATGTACCAGCGCGTGACCGCGGCGCCACGGGATCCCCGGACGATTTTCCCGGAGATACCCGATTACCTCGCCAACATCATTCTGAAGTGCCTGGAGCGGGATCCCGCCAAGCGTTACCAGACCGCTCGCGAGGTGCTCGACGATCTGGACGCGCAAAACATCCCTGCCCTCAGCCCCTCCGCCACTACCACTGTCACGACGACCACCACCACTACCACTTCCACGCCCAAAGCCGGCCCCAAACCCGGTTCCGCCACCATCAGCATCGAAATCCCCAGACCTACCGGGCGCTGGGGCCTGGCGATCGGCGCTCTGGCGCTGGCGGTGGCGCTGTTCTTCGGGATCCCCGCGACGCGCCACCTGATCCTGGGCGGGCCCAAGGGCGCCGCGGTCTCCAGCCAGCCCACCCATTACATTGCCGTCCTGCCCGTCAACTACCAGGGAGATGAGGCGCTCAGCTATATCGGGGACGGCGTCGTCGACACTCTCTCGGCGAAGCTGGCCGGGCTGAAAAACATGTACGTGGCAACCGGCAAGATTGTCGATACCGCCGCCAGACAGAAGGACGACGCCCAGATCGCCAAGATGCTGGGCGTCACTCTTCTGGTCCGCACCACCGTGCAGGTTTCCGGCGACCAGGTTTCGGTCATCGTCTCCATGGACAAGGCCGGTAAGGACGGCGGCAATCTTCTCAAACGCCAGAAAGACGGCTCGCGCCAGAATCTCATCACCCTCGAAAACGAAGCTTTCAATGTGCTGGTCGGCGGCCTGCAGATCCAGGAGACCAAGGAGGAGCTGGCGCGCACCGGCGCCCGGCCTACCGATAGCAGCGACGCCTACGACGCCTATCTGCGCGGCCGCAATCTGCTGCGTGTCAAGCGCGATCCAGAGAGCCTGAAGAGCGCCCTCGCCTTGTTCGACGCCGCCATCCAGCACGACCCCCGGTTCGCCCTGGCGCTCACCGGCCGCGCGGATGCCTGCATGATGATGTACGACGCGACCAAAGACTCGTCCTGGACCGATAAAGCCCTGACGGCTGCGCTGGCCGCGGATGGCATCAACGAAAGCCTCCCGGAGGTGCACAATTCCCTGGGAAGCATCTACACTGCTACCGGAAAAGGTCCCGAAGCCATCGCCGAACTGAAGCGCGCTCTCGACCTGGTCCCAACTTCGGACGATTGCATGCGCCGCCTCGGTGTCGCCTATGCCGCGGCCGGCGACCGGCAGAAGGCCATCGACGAATACCTGCAGGCCATCCAGACCAATCCCTATCTTTGGCTCAACTTCAACTTTCTGGGGCTCGCGTACTACGGCGGCGGGCAGTATGATAAAGCCCTGACCGCGTTTCAGCAGGTCACCAAGCTGGAGCCCGACATCGCCACCGGCTACGCCAATATGGGCACCGCCTATCTGGCCCAGGACAAGTGGAGCGACTGCATCAGCGAATATGAGAGGGCCATTTCCATCGACCCCCAAAGGCCGCTCTATTACTCCAACCGCGGCGTGGCCTACTTCCGCCTCGGCCGCTATCCCGAGTCCATCAGGGATTTCGAAAAGGCCGTCGAGATGAGCCCCAACGACGCCCACATCCGCAACAACCTCGCCGATGCCTACCGCGCGTCCAACCAAACCGCCAAGGCCACGGGGGCTTACGACGAGGCCATCAAACTGGCCGCCAAGAGCCTCCAGGTGAACCCCCAGGATTCCGATGCCCTCGGCACCCAGGCGATCGCCTACGCCAAGCTCGGCAACCAAGCCACCGCTTTGGAAAAGATCCGACACGCCCGCCAGATCAAGAGCGATGACACTGACCTTATGGTCAGCGAGGCCACCATCTATGCCCTCGCCGGGAACACCGCCGGAGCCGTTTCGGCCCTCCGCCAGGCCCTGCAGCACAACTACTCGCTCGAAGAGATCAATAACGATCCTGAGCTGGCGAACCTCCGCAAGACCCCGGAATTCGCGCAATTATTACAAGAATTCACCAAAAAAGCCCCTAAATAAACCTTTAGTCCTGGTACCGGGGATTTCCGTTATAGCCTTTTGAAAGTAAATTTTGGGTTGACTCGGCCCGCCCGCTGCTGCAAATATAAATTGAAAGGCGCAGGGTGTCTTCGAGGGGCGGGGGTGGAATGTTAAGCAAACGCTTCATGGCGACATGCGGGATGCTGGCGTGGTTGATCGCGCCGGCGTGGGCGAGCACGATCCCGGACCCCTCCGCGCAAATCGACGCCGGCAGTCAAAGCAACCCGTTCTCCGGCCTCGGTTCTTTCAACCCCACCGGAGACAACGGCTCCGGCATCATCGCGCTCTACAACGATACCGGCGGTCTGCTTACCTCCATCAGCATGCACACGGACATCGACCCCGGCCTCACCTACACCACCGTCAACGCCACCACCATTGCACTCGATAACATCGATTTCAGTTGCAACGATGCCAACTCGGGCAACCCCTTTTTCCTGAATTGCGGCGTTACGTATAGCTATGTCCCCGGCAACACCTTTGGCGTGCTCACCATCTCGTTTTTCGGCGTGAACCCCTACGTGCCCCCGACAAGCGCCAGTGGCCTCGACCTGAGGGGTGCGCATGAAGGCATCCCAACCCTGCTTCCAGGGTGCGCCTCGACTCCGGATGGCCCCGGCTGTACCGATGTCGGCCACTTCGCCTTCAATTTTCTCAGCCTTCAGACCAACGGTTGGACCGACCCGAGTACCGAATCCGCCGTGTTTCTGAACGACACGTTTCCGACTTTTGCTCCTCCCTCCTACACCGACACCGCGAGTCCGGAGCCCGGCACATCCACGCTGCTCGCGGCCGGCCTGCTTTCGCTCGCCTGGCTGACCCGCCGGAATTATTTTTCCCGCAGCAGCCGGTCGTAAACTTCCCGCTTGGATAGCCCGCGTTTGCGGGCCACCTGTTTAATGGCGTCCATGCGCGCCGCACCCGCTTCGACCAGCGCCGCCACCGCCTGCTCCACGGGCGTATCGTCCGGGGCGGGTCCCGCCGCCCGGCCAATCAGCAGCGTGATCTCGCCCTTCACGCTGTTCCGCGCCGCCAGTTGCGCCCGCACTTCTTCCGCCGTGCCCCGCAGAAACTCTTCGTGGATCTTGGTCAGCTCGCGCGCCACCACCACCGGCCGCGGCCCCAGCGTCCGCTCCACGGCTTCCAAGGCTTCCAGGATGCGATGCGGAGCTTCATAGAAGATCAGCGTGGCGTGCTCCTCCGCCCGCGCTTCCAGCGCCTTGGCCCGCTGCCCCGGTTTGGAGGGCAGGAAGCCGCCGAAATAGAACGAATCGGTGGGAAGTCCGGAAGCCGCCAGCGCCGCCAGCGCCGCCGATGCGCCCGGCACCGGCTCAACCGGCACCGCCAGCTCGATGGCCGCCCGCACCAGCCGGTAGCCCGGGTCGGAGACCAGCGGCATCCCGGCGTCGCTGACCAGCGCCACCGTGGCGCCCGCCGCCATCCGCGAAGCCAGTTCCACCGCGCGCTCCGCCTCGTTATGTTCGTGGTAGCTCACGGTGGCCTTGGAGATTTCGTAGTGGTCCAGCAGTTTACGCGTCTGCCGCGTGTCCTCGCACGCAATCACGTCGGCCTCCCGCAACACCCGCACCGCGCGGTACGTGATGTCCTCCAGGTTTCCGATGGGCGTCGCCACCAGATAGAGCTTGCCGGCCATGCTATGAGTGTGGCACACGTACAGCTCCCCGCCGCGGTTGAGGCTGACCCGTGTTGCCACAAGAAATGCGTCTGTCCACGTCGCTCCCCTTTTCGTGTTGCCGAGTCCGACTAAATGTGATCTCTTGTTATTTGTGAGAAGCGCAACGAAGGTTAACGACCAGCTTGCAACGTCAGTGAGAATGCTCATGGCCGGCCTGGCGGCAGTTTCACTGCTGTCAGCTCAGGCGGACCAACCGCTTCCGCGAGCCGATAAGAACTCGCAGACGGCCCATGAACAACTCCTCGCCAAAGCCAAACAAGGCCGCATCGATCTCTACTTTGAAGGCGACTCCATCACACGGCGATGGGGGGCGACCGACTACCCGCAACTTCTCGAAAACTGGAATAAGAACTTCTTCGGCTGGAACGCGGCGGACTTTGGGTGGGGCGCGGACCGGATCGAGAACATCCTCTGGCGTCTTGGGAACGGCGAACTCGATGGCGTCAACCCGAAGGTGATTGTGTTGCTGGCCGGCACGAACAACGTTGGCAACACGGCGCCTCCAGGCGGTATCGACACGGCCGTCGAGAATGTGACAAAAGGTCTTCGAGCGGTGGTGCGTGTCATGCAATCGAAGGCTCCGAACGCGGTGATTATCCTGATGGGAATCTTTCCCCGCAACGACAATATGGATGTTATGCCGGAAATAGACCGCATCAATGCGAACCTGGCGAATCTGGCTGACGGCGGCAGGATCCGGTATCTAAACATCAACGACCAACTCGCGGACCGCAACGGAGGGCTTCACGAAGGCATGATGAACGCCAATGACCAACTCCATCCGACGGTGAATGGATATCAGGTTTGGGCGGACGCACTGAAGCCGGTCTTGACCGAACTGCTGGGACCGCCGGCAAAGGAAGACCACGCGCCCGCGCCAACTGGAGATCCCTCCGCGCGGCGATAGTTGGGGGCACGCCAGCACACATTTCGCATCCTTCGGCTGACTTATGAAGTGGCCCTGGATGTCGCCTCACTGAGTGTCCTGCGGGATCCCGCCGACCGGGCAATTGCCGCCACGGCCCGTGTCCACCGGCTCCGACTGGTGACTTCGGACCGGCGCATCCTTGAGTCCAAGCTTGTCCCAGTGATCGAATAACCGGCAAGCCTTCCATCCGCCCGCTATCCTCGAACAGCGCGCTTCCGTCTGGTCCCCGCCCTCGACCGTCCAGTGCGGCTCATTCGCGTAAGTACCTTACCAGGCAGCCTGACGAAATTCTCGGGGTGCAACAGGCTGGCCACCGAGATGTCCTCGTCGATCGCCTCCCAATGAATTCCGATGCCGCCGCCAATTAATTCCCAGTCGGACCGTTGCGGCGGTGACGCGTCGGCGAGCCGCGGGAACCACACGAGAGGCACTGAAACAACTCGCCCATCGGTCAGCGTAACGGATAGCGCATCCGTCGAGCACGACACCTCGACCGCCAGTGTTTCAGTTTTCTCCGTCAAAGTAGTCATACCGGTTCTCCAAGAAGAACTGCGCGTTCTCAACAACCATTTTCCTAATGTCGGTCATCTCATTTGCTCGAAAGCCCCTCACGTCGGCGACCAACACGGGATCAAGCCAGAAGAATCGGTATCCCCTAACCCTGAGAACAGTGGGCACTTCCCAAGTCTACCCCGCCGGTTGGGCCAGCGATTCAGGGGCGGCCATCTTCTTGCTCTCTTCACCCAGCCTCCAGCTCCCCATAGTTCACCAGCTCGATCCCGTTGCGCTCCAGCGCGGCACGCGTCTCCGGCGCCAGCAGCGCTTCCAGCTCCTCTTCGCGGCTCTCTTTCAACCGCGTGCGCGCCTGCCGCAGCGCCGCCCGGCAGCGGCCCGGATGGCACATCAGCTCGGTGGTGCCTTCGGGCAACAGTCCGAGCAGTTCCACCAGCTCCGCCGTGCGCAACCGGCCGGTGATCCGGAATCCCGCGAAATGGTCGGTGGTCCGGCAGCCGTGCTTCTCCAGCACCCGCTGAAACCGGCCCCGCAGCAGTCCCATGGCGCGGCTCGCCAGGCGCGTCCCGAGCGGCGCCGCGCCCGCCGCGTTCCTCGGAAAATCGAAGGGCCGCCGCACCCAGCGGATGCCGAACTCCCGGCTGAGGCGCGCCACCGCGTCCAGCACCGGGGGCGCCAGGTGCGTGTGCTTATGCGTGTCCAGGTGCGTCGCGCGGATGCCCGCCGCGGCGATGCGCCGCACCTGCGCGGCCAGTTCGTCGTAGACGCGGATCTCGCGGCGCGCCACCGCCGCCAGCAGGCGCCCCACCGTCGGCGGAAGGGCTTTCCTGCTGACCAGCGAATGGCCTCCCACCAGCACCAGGTGGCACCCGATATCGAGCGACGGCGTTTCGCGCGCCAGCCGCACGGCGTCGTCGAAGGCCGCCCCGTTGGCCATCAGCGTGGCCGCCGTCAGGATGCCGCCGCGATGCGCTTCCACGATCCCCTGGTTGACATCCGGGGTGAACCCGAAGTCATCGGCGTTGACCACCAGTTGTTTTCGGGAGCTCAAAATATATGCAGTTGGATGGTCAGGAACTTCTTGGGATTGGCGCGCATGTCCTTCACCAGCGCGTGCATTTCGCCGGTGGCCGCGTTCAGCGAATCAAAAAGCTGCGGATTGGTCAGCAACTGTCCCACCGTCCCCTGCCCGGCGGCGATCTTGTCCACGATTCCCGTGAGTTTCTCTTCCAGGGCGGTTGCCCGCTGGTAGAGTTGCTCGTCCTTCATCAGTTTTCCCGCGGTCCCCTTGCCGGCGTTGACGTCGTCCACCAGCTTGTGGACTTCCGCCAGCGTTTCGCGCGCTTCGTCGAAGAGCGCCGGGTCTTTCAGCGCTTTCCCAAGCGTGCCCTGGCCCTTCTGCAAATCGGCCAGAATGGCGTCGATGCGCTGCAGAGGCTTGCGCGCTTCCTGGTAGAGAGAGTCGTCGTAGATCAGCCTGGTGAGCGTGCCGTTGCCGGTGCGG
>Ga0181518_10002612_pt1 | contig 17254 bp, 11 predicted proteins | sample PEATcosm2014_Bin_28_FD_119751 | JGI IMG/M metagenome (GOLD analysis project Ga0181518, IMG submission 119751) | Peatland microbial communities from MTU Mesocosm Facility, Houghton, MI, USA - PEATcosm2014_Bin01_60_metaG | ecosystem: Environmental > Terrestrial > Soil > Wetlands > Peat | place... | reverse complement strand
CCCTCGAAATCGGCTTTTCCAAGATGGGCTTCCCCAAGGTTAGTGCCTCGAAGGTCGGCTTTTTGAAGGTCGGCGCCCTCAAAATCAGCTCCCCAAAGGTCGGTTCCACGAAGGTCGGCTGCACGAAGATCGGCTGTCTCAAGGTGGGCTCCCCAGAGGGTGTCTCCGCGAAGGTCAGCTCTCTCAAGGTTGGCTCCACGAAGGTCAACTTCCCAAAGGCGGGCCCCACGAAGGTAAGCGCCCTCAAAATTGGCTCTCCGAAGATCGGCTCCACGAAGGTCGGCTCTCTCAAGGTGAGCTCCCCAGAGGGTATCTCCACGTAGGTCGGCACCCGCAAGGTTAGGTTCAATACTGGCGTTTACTTTTCTCCATTTATTCCAATTTTCTACTCCGGATTTCAGTATATGAATATGATTTCGTTGAGTACATCCTATATTTATCGCAAGCAACAAGGGAACAACCATTACGCTTTTAAAGTTGACCATAATAACCTCCCGGTGTTCGTGTGAGTATTTATTGTCAAAGAACTCATTTCCCTTGCTCCGTCCTTTTGGCCACTCCTGACAATAGAGTAACCCATATCCATCGCAAGCAACAACAGAACGCAATGACGCTTTTGAAGTTGGTCATAATGATTTCCATATGTTTTTGTTAGTCTTTGAGGCCATAGGCGTTTTATCTTCAGAATGGGCGAAACGAAAAGGTAAATCCGATAATACGATCTTTTCCTTCCTCAAAATAAATTCCTTCAGGCATTAGGGTAAAGCCCGCATTCCGATCACCCGTGTTCTTGTGGGTCGGGCCGCTGCCGTTTCCGGCTCCTGAGCGCCGTTAATCGCCATCTTCGATGATAGTTGGCAATAACACGAGCACTAGTATCTATCGCGGTTTCTTAAGTTTTTTTCGGCAAAGGTCTTACGGCTTTTAGCGGTACGCCATTTGGGGCCCGAACCAAGGACTTACCGACTATGGCAAGGGGAAAGAAATCTCGACAGCGCCAACGCCCTTACCGTTTTTCAATAGGCAGGTAGTGCGCGGCATCGACCACGCTCTTGTAGGCCGGGCGGATGATTCTGCCGCCGGACACGATCTCCTCGATCCGGTGCGCCGACCAGCCCGCGATCCGGGAGATCGCGAAGATCGGCGTGTACAGTTCGCGCGGGATATTGAGCATGCTGTAAATAAAGCCGGAGTAAAAATCGACGTTCGTCGCGATCGGTTTCGTCTGCTGCTTGACTTCGGCGATTACGCGCGGCGCGCACTGCTCCACGGCCCGGTAAAGTTTGTACTCATCGATCCGGGATTTTTCGCAGGCGAGCTCCTCGGCTTTTTCGCGCAGGATCACGGCGCGCGGGTCCGAGAGGGTGTAGACCGCATGGCCCATGCCGTAGATAAGCCCGGACCGGTCGAACGCCTCCTTGCGAAGTATCTTCGTCAGATACGCGGAGATCTCCTCCTCGTCCTGCCAGTCCTTGACATTCTCCTTGATATCCTCGAACATCTTCGCCACCTTGATGTTCGCCCCGCCATGCTTGGTGCCCTTGAGCGAGCCGACCGCGGCAGCCACGGCGGAATAGGTGTCGGTATCCGAGGAGGTCACGACGTGGATCGAGAACGCGGAGTTGTTCCCGCCGCCATGCTCGGCATGGAGCACGAGCGCAAGGTCAAGAATTTCCGCTTCGAGCGGCGTGTACGAAGAGTCGGGCCGCACCATATACAGAAAATTCTCGGCGGTGCTCAAACCCGCCTGCGGCTTATGCAGATAGAGGCTCTTGTTGTCGTAGTAGTGCCGCTTTGCCTGGTAGCCGTAGGCAACCATGGTCGGGAAACGCGCGATGAGTTCGATGCACTGGCGCAACACGTTGCGGATGCCGGTATTGTCCGGGTTGACATCGTACGAGTACGAAGCAAGGATGGCCCTCGCCAGCTTGTTCATGATATCCGGACTCGGCGCCTTGAGAATCATGTTCTCGGTAAACCCTTCGGGCAGGTCGCGGCAGGTATCAAGCATGTCGTTGAAATGGCCGAGCTGGACCCGCGAGGGAAGCTGGCCGAACAGAAGCAGGTAGACCACCTCATGGAAACCGTGCCGTTTTTCGGCCTGGAATCCCCGCACGATCTCTTCGATATCGATTCCGCGATACCGCAGCCGGCCCTCGACCGACACCTTTTCATTCTCATCCACGATGTAGCCATGAACGTCGCCGATGTTGGTCAGGCCGACCAGCACGCCGGTGCCGTCGGCATTTCGCAGTCCGCGTTTGACATTGAACTTATGATAGAGCTCCGTTTCGATGGTATCCGACGCGATGGATATGCTCGTCAGGTTATCAAGATACTGACGTTCAAATTCGGAAACTTGTCTCCGGTCGAAATTCACTAACGCCTCTTCTCTCCCGCCACGCCCGTCCAAGCGTCGAGTCCCAAAGTTGTGGCGCACGGTAAAACGACACGCGGCATTATGCGCCACGTATAGCCTGTCATTGAAAAAATACATGGTATCATGATGCAGGGCCTACCAAGTATTGAATCGTCCGGCTGCGTTTGCTATTTTTCAAAAGGGAGTGCGGTTCCGCGCGGTCCGCGACGACGCGGCGGGTGCAAAAAATCATGCCCGGCAAAGCGGGAAGGGTTTTATGTTCACTACTAATGTTTCGCTCGATGAGGCGGTGAAAAACGGCTCCCTGCCCGCCCTTTCAACCTTTCCCTGCCCGTTCCATGAACAAAGTTCCGGAAGCGGCGTCATACGAATCGTATTTCCGGAATTCACCTGCGTCTGCCCGCGCACCGGCTATCCCGATTTCGCGAGCATCACCGTCTGCTACCTTCCCGGCGGCGTCTGCATGGAACTCAAATCCTGGAAGCTCTACCTTAATTCGTTCAGGATGCTGGGCGCCTTTCACGAAGCGGTGACCGCCTTTCTGTTTGAAACGCTTGACAAACTGCTTGCCCCGCGATGGCTCGTCGTCATCGGCGATTTTTTCCCCCGTGGCAATGTCGATACCACGATCGTTTTTGAAACGAAGACCGCAAGGCCCGGCGGCGCGGACCTGTTGATCGGGCGGTTGCCGCCGCGATGCCGCGACTTCAGCGGATAACGTAGAAATGAGGCCTCGGATGCCCCGCTTTTCTCAAAGCGCTCGGGGAATGCGTTCATCGGAAATCAGACGGCTCATGGCGCTTGCCGCCGATCCGTCGATCATCTCTTTTTCTGGCGGAATGCCCGCGGCAAGCCTCCTGCCCACCGCGGTCATCGATGACATTTACGACGCGCTCTCTCTGGAAGTAAAACAGGCGGCATTGCAGTACGGCCCCACGGCAGGCTATCCTCCGCTGCTCGCCTCACTCACGGAGTACCTGCGAACAAAGGGATTGCCCTTCGATGGCCAGAGCCTCATCATCACGACCGGCGCTCAACAGGCGATCAATCTCCTCAGTAAAGTCATGCTCGATCCCGGCGACATGGTCGTGACCGAAAATCCGAGCTTCATCGGCGCGCTGGCGGCGTTTCTTTCCTATGGCGCTTCCATGGGGGCCGCGCCGCTCGACGATGGAGGGATCGTCATCGCCGACCTGAAAAAGGTCCTCGACGCGAAGGGGGCGCGGGTGAAAATGGTCTACCTCAACCCGTCGTTCCAGAATCCCGCCGGAATCATTTACCGTGAGGAACGCAGGCGCGAGGTCCTGGAGGTCCTGGCAGGCCGCGATCTCTGCCTTCTGGAAGACGATCCCTACGGCGAACTCTATTTCGACGAACGCGACAGGCAGCTGACCATCCCCCTGAAAACCCTGGCAGGAGCGAAGGCGCCCGTCTGCTACGTGGGATCCTTCGCTAAAATCTTCGGTCCCGGCCTCCGGCTCGGCTGGCTTCTCGGACCGCGCGAGATCGTGGAAAAGTGCGAGCTGGCAAAACAGTCGATGGACGCATGTTCCTCAACCTTTACGCAGGTCCTGGCGCACGAGTACCTCAGGAGCGGCAGGCTCCCGCGCTACCTTTCGACGGTCCGGGCGGCCTATGCCCGCCGGGCGACGATCATGCTCGATGCCCTGAAGGCCGAGATGCCATCACCGGTAACCTGGACAACCCCCAAAGGCGGCTTCTACGTCTGGGTGACCATGCCGGAGTCAATTGATGCTTCGCAGGTTTTCGCCAAAGCGATAAAGGGCGGCGCCGCATTCGTGATCGGGAGCGCCTTCGATCCGTACGGCGAGCGGAACAATTGCTTCCGGATGGCATTTTCTCATACGCCGGAAGAGAAAATCACCGAGGGCGTCCAGATTATCGCTTCCGCCGTGCGGTCGTTTCAGTGAACCCGACGTCGTCCGGCCGGTTTGGCAATAAGCCGGTTTTGAAGTATTTTGTAGTATATTTTATAAGTTTTTCCATCTTTAACGGCAGGTAGTCAACCATTACGGCATGAGGAGTTCCCTATGCGCCAGAAGGTTCGGTCTGTCGGCAAACGCGGTGAACGAGAGCGCGTCGGTTCCCGCCTCTCCCTGCGATTGATTGTATGCGCCATTCTCGGCGCCGGTTGCGCATTCACGTTGTTCGCGAGAAACGCCCGCAACGAACTCTCTCTCGACTCCATCGACGCCCGCATTGCGGTCATGCAACAGCGGGTCGATTCATTGACAACAGCAGTGAAAACATTGCGCGATGACAGCGCAAACGCGGTTTCCGCTCCGGCTTCCGAGGTTTCGCCGGACGCGAAACAGCTCGCCGAGATCGATACGGAGCTTGCAAAAAGCAAGAACGACGCCGTCGATCTGAAGACCAGCTACGACAAGGCGCGCCAGGACAGCATGACGCTTGCCGCGCAATTCCATGACCAGCTTTCGGTCCTGCGTAAAACCGGCGACAGTCTTGACAAAGCGATCAAAGCCGTGCGCGAGGCCGCGTCGCACGCCGGGCGCCCCGCCCCGAGGGATTCCGCCGCCGATGAACGGGCCGTCGCCAGGTTGCAAAGCGAAACGGCGCGCGACGATTCGCTTCTTCATGCCCGCGAGAGCGGGCTTGCCGCGATAACCGCCGATATCGATAAACTCCGCCAGGATTCGATAGCGGCGGAAAAACAACGGACCGACGATCGCGACCGGTTCAGCGGCCAGCTGCACGCCCTCGACAGCCAGATCATGGTTTCCGATTCGGATGTAAACAAGGCCCTTGCCCAGCATGCGGCCGCAAAGGCGGAAAATGACCGTAAGATAGCCCATATCCAGGATATCATCAAGCAGATGGAGAGCCAGAAGCAGCAGCACGCGGACCGCATAGCCGCCGTGAACAAAGAGATCGGCGCGCTTGGCGCCGAGCGAACTCATCTGACAAAATCCACCGGTGAAGAGCAGAACCGGTATGCCGCGCTTCGCGCGCCCTACGCTGCCGCCCTTGCCAAAGCGGAGACGAACCTGCAGAATCTTTCGGAGGATCAGCCCCTCCTCGACGCCTTGAGAATAAAACTCAACCTCGACCACGACATATCGATCGCACGCGAGCTTCTGGACAAGGCGATTCAGGTGCAGACCAAGAAAAAAAGCAGCCAGCGCCTCGTCGATTCGCGCGAGGCGAAGCTCGACACCCTGCTCGCCCAGCGTGATTCCATCGTCGGCGCGAACCCGGGCATCAAGCAGCGGGAGGCGGCGTTTGCCGCGTCCCTACCCGACGGCGGCGATATCCTGCCGATCGTCGACAGCGCCTTTACGGCGGTCAACGTGTCGCTCGCGACGGCGACGGCGAATCGCGACGCCGCCCGCAAAAACCTGGAGCAGTTCGATCAGACGAATCCTTCGACCAAGAATCCCTCATCGAACCGCGTGGCGGTCATCGATAGTATAACGACCGTGAAGAAAAACGAGGGAATCAAGTTGACCGATTTGAACGATTCCCTGAACATCCAGATCGAAGCGTCGCAGAAAACGCTGAACGAACTCACGGCCGCGGCGCAGGCGGAGGAAGCAGCGGCGAACAACCTCATGCATACGAAAAACGACGCGAAAGCGACGATCGCCAAGAACCGGACCAAATTGCTTCACGACAAGGTTACCGCCGATTTAACCGATGCGACGCCGATCCTCGTCATAAAAACCCACTACAACGCCCTGGCGAGGCAAAAAACCGAGGCGCAGGCGGATATCGATAAAATGAGCTCCTTGCTCGCGAAGGCCAGGCAGGATCTTACCTCGCTGCAGGAAAAAATCAAGCAGGCGGCCGCCAGCTTCGTCGCGGATAAGATACGGGCCGACAGCCTTGCCGCGGCGCAGCAGAAACAGCTGGCCGATCTGACGGACGAACAGGCGAAAAACGCGCAGGCCATCGCTTCCCTGCAGGCGCTACAGGACCAGCAGATCAAGGCCGTCGCCGATCCCATTGCCCAATACGCCGCGGCAATCGCCGAAAACAACAAAACTACCGCGTCCCTTCTGGCAAGCAAGGGGGCGATCAGAAACGCCTCCCTCTCCGGAAAGCAATCGGCCCAGGACAGGGTCCGGAAGATCGCCATTGAACTGTATGCCACGAATAAGCTCATCGACAACGCGCAGAGGAGGATCGCCTCCCTCAAGATAGAGCGGGAATACGCGGTAGCGCAGGAGGGGAAAAAGACGGCCGAGGCGGAGCAGAAGGCGGCGGCAGCCGAGCAGAAGGCAGCGGCAGCGGAGCAGAAAGCGGCGGCGGCCGAGCAGAAGGCGGCAGAGCAGAAGGCAGCGGCCGAGCAGAAGGCGGCGGGGCAGAAGGCGGCGGCCGAGCAGAAGGCTAAGGATCATGACCAGGCCATGAAGGTGTTCAACGACATCTTCGCGCTCCTTTCCCAGCAAAAAAACGACGATGCGAAAAAACTCTACAGGGAGAATTATCAGTTCCTGAAAAGAAATCTGGATAGCGACAACTTCAAGGCGATCAAGGCCACGATAGATCGCATGTGACGGGAGAAGAATACGCTTGATCAAGTGGAGAGCGTACCACTGAAAAAGCCTCGAAACCCCTTATTTGATGCGGGTTTCGGGGCTTTTTTGCAATCCGGTTGCGCCCGGTAACTAAGCCTTTTTTCCATCCCCTTTTTCTCTCTGGTTGGGGTGACCTCTACCGCTAGTAATCAAACTCCGTAAACTATCGTTGATATAAGAGCCCCATGCGTTTGAACAGATATTGAAACATTCATATTCTGGAACCAAACCCACGTGCGTGAAGCGGATTTCAGATTTACCTCCTTTTTTAGAGATTTCAAAGATGATTTTTGTGCCCTTCCACTCGTTTTTGTCTTTAGTAAAGTTGAAATAGTTGTCCACGACAGACCAAACGACTTTCTTGTGAGGAGTGACTTCCATTAGTTTCATTTTGCAATTGTGGACGTCTTTGTAATGGTAGGTAAACTCATCACCGAGTTTGTCGGTGCTGCCGTCAATCTCTTCCGACCACCATCCACGAACGTTGTTGATGGCGTCAAAGACTACTTCGGGTGACTGGTCTACCGTAAAAGAAGTGGTGTAATCTTTCGTCTTCATCGTTTCTCTCCATCTTGTCGTTACAACAGTTTCAGGCGACCTCGGTCGCCCGCGAACCAACTCGCTTTGGTCGGTGCGGCTTTAGTTCCCGGTATCGATCTTGATATCGTTTTCCCCTTCCCCCCTTTTCCTTCGGGTTGGGCTGCCCTTTACCTGTCGTAATCAGGCTGCGCAAACTATCGTTGATATAGAAGCTCCATCCGCCTGAACAGTCACCGTAGCATTCAAGGGCGGGAACCAGGCCGACGTGCGTAAAGCGGAGTTCGGTCTTGTCGTCCTTCCTGGTGATCTCAAAGACAATATCTGTACCTTTCCACTCGGTCTTGTCTTTAACAAAGTTAAGGTGGCTGTCCACGACATGCCATGCGACTTTCTTACCCGGCGCCAATGCAGTGATCTTCTGCGTGCTGCGGTGAAAGTCTTTGTGGTGGAACTTAAACTCAGCGCCGAGTTTGTCGGTACTGCCGTCAATTTCTTCCGCCCACCATCCACGAACGTTGTTGACGGCGCCAAAGACTTCTCCGGGAGACTGGTCTACCGTAAAAGAAGTGGTGAAATCTTTCGTCTTCATCCTCTGTCCTCCTTTCGCTTCCGTCACTACATTCGCTGCGGACTCGGGCAAGGCTTTCGGTATCTCAAAACTATGGTTCATACTTCTGCAAATCTCGTACCAAGTTCGGTAACCGTATTCAAGCAGGATTTTGACCGCCCGGTAGCTACCCTCTCCTGAGTGCCTTCCTAAAATTCGCTATTTAACCTTAACCGAGAGCAGGTACGCACACAATTTTTTTACAGATTTTAAGCAACTGAGGTAGTACAACTATAACCCTAAGTACCTGCGACTGGAAGCAACCGGCTTTATGGACTATCCGCATAAATTTAATGTCTATGTCCGGCGAAGACTGCTTGATAAATCCCTTCAGCATGTACAAACGTAGAAAAACGTTCTTCCAGAGGTGGATGAGGTCGGGTAAGCGTTCGGCGGCGCAAGACTGGCACACCGACTAATAAGCGGTTGCATTGACGCGAAGGTGCGCGAGAACGGATTTCACGTTGTTCATTGGCAGTAAATATCCTTTAAGGTTAAAGCCGTTACCCAATTGCCACGATGTAGCATTACGCCCCTCATGCCGCCTTCATTATCTCCTCATAAATCCTCTTCGCCAGCAGCGGATAAACGACCTCCTGAAAAGAGGCGTCGTCGATATACCGGGTGACGATTTCATCGTTCTGCGACATCAGCTGCATCATCAACCCTTCGATGAATTTCCGTATGCCTAATTCAAACTTATCAAGCGAATTGGCGCGGGCGGTCTGGATTATCCGTTCATCCTTGCTGGCCTTCTCCTTTATCTGCTCGAAAAACAGGCGGTGTTCCTCGGTAAAATCGGTCCCGAGTCGTTCGTTCAGCATCTCGATGATCTCCGAGAGCGGCTTATTTTCATCCTTAGACTTGCCGGTCCCGACCGCCGTCGGGCTCTTGACGCCATAACCCGGAGCGCCATCCGCCATGACAATTGAGCCGGACATTGATTTCTCTATCCGGTAATACTGAAGCTCGACCTCTTTTTCCGGATGCGGGTTTACCGTCTCGTCGCCGAATTTAAGGCAGGGAATCAGGAAGCGCCCGAAGCTGTAGAGCATTTCGAGTTCCGCGTCGGAATAGGGAATTATCTGGCTTACGAAGGAATAAAACCGCACATAGGCGGTCAGCTTCTCATAAAAGGCTTCCTTGATATCTTCGTCCAGCGCATTGAACCGGTCGACCGCGGGCTCTACCTGCTTCTGCATACGGGCATGGTCCGACGGATTCTGCCGGTTCGGGGGAAGATAGAAAATCTGCGCGAACGCCTGGACTTCGGACCAATGATACACCTGGAAGGCATTCAGTTCATGCTTGAGCGTTTCCAGATGCCCCGGATCTGAGGGCGCTTCGAGCTGTGTTGCATCATAATACGGCTTGAAGGCTTCGTAAATCCCCACCGCGTCGTTGACGAAATCAAGCACAAAGGGAGGCTCTTTCCCATCGGAATTACGATTGAGGCGCGAAAGCGTCTGCACCGCCTGCACGCCGTCAAGCCGCTTATCCACGTACATGGCGCACAAAAGCGGCTGATCGTAGCCGGTCTGGTATTTGTTCGCCACAAGCAATATCTGGTAATCCGAGCTGTCGAATCGGTCGGGCAATTGGCTTTCGGATATGGATTTTCCGGTTACCACGTCGATGTTCATGCCCGGTTCGGTGAACTCTTCGCCGGAATCCGGGTCAATGACCGTTCCGCTGAACGCGACCAGCGGGCGGATGTCCGTGTACAGGTTATCCGCGAGATATTTCGTGAACGACTGCATGTACCGCACGGCATGGAGCCGCGAGCCGGCCACCACCATTCCCTTGGCGCGTCCGCCGAGTTTATTTCTGACGGCGTTCCTGAAATGTTCGACGATGATCTCGGTCCGCTGCGCGATATTGACCGGATGCAATACAAGGTACTTCGCCAGTTTCTTCGCCGCTTTTTTCTTCGGCATTGACGGATCGTCTTCGAATTTCTTAACCAGCTTGAAATAGGTCTTGTAGGTCGTATATCGTTGAAGAACATCCAGAATGAAATGCTCCTCGATCGCCTGACGCATGGAATAAAGGTGGAACGCCTCCGGTTTTCCCGAATCTCCCACCCGGCCGAACAGTTCGAGCGTCTTGCCTTTGGGGGTGGCGGTGAAGGCGAAAAAACTCAGATTGCTCTGCCTGCCTCGCGACTCCATGACCCGGTTAAGCCCGTCTTCCCAGTCGTTCTCGGTTTCGTCCGCGCCCTGCACTGTTCCCGCCCCGAGCAACTGCTTGAGCTCCCGCGCCGATTCGCCGGTCTGGCTCGAGTGCGCCTCATCGACAATGACCGCATACGTCCGTTCGGCAATTTTCCGCTCCCATTCCTTCGCCCGTTCAAATGGAACCCGGTCGGGATCGCCGGGATTTTTTTCTTCGGCGATATGCAGCAGCCCCCGAAGGACAAAGGGGAATTTCTGCAAGGTCGTGATCACGATCTTGGTGCCATCGACCAATGCCTCGGCAAGCTGGCGGGAGTTGTCTTCAATGGGCTTTACGACGCCCTGGGCGTGCTCTATCTGATATATGGCGTCCTGAAGCTGCTTGTCGAGAACACGGCGATCGGTTATCACGATCACGCAGTCGAAAACCTTCTCGTCGGCAGCGGTATGCAGGCTTGAAAGCCGGTGCGAAAGCCAGGAGATGCTGTTCGTTTTTCCGCTGCCGGCGGAGTGTTGAATCAAATAATTGCCGCCGACTTTCTCCAACCGAGCCGTATTGACCAGCTTACGGACGGCATCCAACTGGTGAAAGCGCGGAAAAATCATCGCTTCCGAAGTTCTTCTTATTCTTTTGCCCGCGCCGTCCTCTACCGTTTCTTCCCGCGTTTCGATAAACATGAAATTGCCGATGATATCGATGAAGCTGTCGCGATCGAGTATCTCTTCCCAGAAATAGCCGGTGCGATGCCCGGAGGCATGCTGCGGATTTCCGGCGCCGCACTGCACTTCGCCCGGATGGCTGCCCCGGTTGAACGGAAGGAAGAACGTCCTTTCCCCGCACAGCCGCGTGGTCATATGAACTTGATCGGGATCGACGGCGAAGAACACGATCGCCCCTTTTTTAAACTGAAAGAGCGGCGCGCGCGGGTCCCGGTCGGCCTTGTACTGATTAATGGCATTTTTCCAGGTCTGCCCGGAAACCGGGTTCTTGAGTTCGATCACCGTCAGCGGCATTCCGTTAACCGAAAGCACCATATCGACCGTGCTGTTGTCGCCAGGATGGCAGGGAACCTGCCGGGTTATGCCGAGATGGTTCTTTCTATATAGATATATCGCCTCTTCATTCAAGCCGTGGGCAGGTTTGAAATACGCCAGAGAGAATATCTTGCCGTAACATTTGAAGCCGTGGCGAACCACATGCAGGGAGCCCTTGATCTCCCGCTCTTTTATGAGCGCTTCGATCAACTTGGCATCCAGTTCGCCGCCCAGAAGTTTGGCCATTTGATCGTACAGACCCGTCTGGGTAGCCCGGATGAAGTCGATTACCTGCGAAGGAAAAAGCGCATGCTTCTTATCCCATAAGGTAGTGGAGAGCGAAACCCACCCATGCTTAAGAAGCGTTTCTTCGGCATAGGCTTCGAAGGCTTGTTCGGTGGTGGCTCGCATTAATCCTCTTCTCTCGCGATCTTTAACTTAATAATGAAATAAGTTAAAGATAATCGGTTATCTTTAACTTAAAACCCGCCGTTGTGTCTCACCGGTTCAACATAACTCCTTTTGCGTCTCAAAAAACGGCAAATTTGAGACACAAAAAAATTAGCTACTATTTTGTGAGACACAAGCCGTTTTATGGATTCATGATCTATCGACTGAACTGCCGTAGCACCATTTTTACCTACAGTTATATGACGCTACATATATAACTTGTTGGTTTTTATATAATTATGAATATTTCATCCTAATGATAAGCGACGAATTACATATCTTCAAGCCCAAAAGGGGACATAACTTGCATTTCGTAGCGACTCATTTCCTTCAGAATGCCGCTTGATTAAATCTGAATTTATCGTATCGCTGATAATGCGAGAAGCTAACGGATAACTTTCATCTTTTATACCGAGCCGCTTTCTTAAAGACTCATTTTTCATTCGTTTCCCCGAGACATACATCATAACTGTATGCTGGTAGCAGGCGCGAATGCGTTCCTCCCGATCCATTCTTGAAAAATTTCTCGGACCCAGGAGAACAGCCACCATGCTTCCGCCCGCCACACGAAAATCAGGTGCAGGCAATTGAAATTCTTCTATGGCGGTTATAACCTTATCGATACCGCTTCCGCGTTCTTCGCAAATGTGCATTCTGCGCATGAGAGAAGCGAGATCTTCGTTCCTCGACCGTGGCGGTTCATCGATAAAACGCAATGGATCGATAAGCGGGGTTCCGGGGTTACTTATTTCGACCCTGTCGGAAAATATTTCGACCATCGGTCCGGAACCTGAGATGTTGAAATCCTGGTGAATAAGAGCATTCGCGACCAATTCCCTGATAGCAATCTGAGGGAACATCCTTACTTCGGTCCGCAATGCCTGCCCGATATGCTCATTTTGCGGCAGTTGATCATTTATCCATGAAACAGCTCCTTCAAAACCAATAGCATAACCTCGCCCGCCGGGCTGCTCCTTGACAGCTTCTATGCGGTTCGATCCTTTATATATAACGACACGAAGCGCTTTCCGCGAAAGCCGGTCGAATGAGCTCAAACGCACCGCGAAAAGGATCGCCCCGAGATTCGTAACATCAAAGCGTTCATGTCCATGATTGACAATCAGTTTGTCAGATTCAAGTTTTGAAATTATCCCCGAGCGGTTTTCCGGCAGCGGCTGCGAGGTCAAACGGAAATAACCGGGATAATCCAATAATTCCAGCACTCGGTCTTCAGTGATACCATGTGCGGCAATCCCTGTTTCAAAACGCGATTCATTGAAAATCGCCCAAATTGCCCGTTCTTTTTCCGGATGATCGCTTAATTTTTTCTTATAGGAGCCAATCCGGATATACTCGAAACCCCGAAACCGCACCGGTATAAGGTTTGCCGGTTGAACCTGGAATACGACGAGTGCTTTCCCTTCAATGGAAAATTCAAATATTTTAAAATCAATCCTTGGTTCCAATTGAACCGCAAGCCAATTTTCCAGTTCCTCATTGCCAATCTTGCTATGCCGAGGCTTGAAATCAGTCCCAATGATTTTGTGCGACCCATCTTCAATGCCCCAAACAATATATCCCCATGGTTGACGATGCAAAGCCGCAGAATTTGCAAGTGCCGAAAGATACTCGCCAATATCCTGGCTCTCATGATTATTATGCTTAAATTCAATCCATTCAGTTTCTTTTGGCAATGATACTAAAAGGTGAATTAAATGTTCGAATTCTTTTTGATTCATGCAGCCTCCCGCACGTCTATTTTTCCCGTCACCGCAGCGCTGATGAGCGCGGTGCGGTGTTCCTTGAGAATGTCAATCGCCTTTTCAACCTTTTCGATGAGGGAATCGATGCGCCCGGTTTCGCGGTCAAGATAGGTGGCGATGGAACGCTGCTCGGGAAGAGGGGGCCAAGAAAATATGAATTCTCTCACAAAATCATCCGGCACACGTTTTTGACCACCAGCGCCATACATCCAGGCTTCGCCATTTTTCCTGAACTCCGGCGAAATTGTTAGATAGTAAAGATATTTATTATTAATGGTTTTGCCAGGACGCAAGACAGTTAATTCCGTTGTACCAAAGCCGAATTTTGTAGATAAATTCTGCATTATGGCGCCCTTACCATTTTCAAAACAAGGCGTTATTTTTGCAAAAGAGACATCGCCTTCAGAAAAAAAAGTATACCCTGTAGTTACCTCAGCTATTGGGCGCGTCAATTCCAAGGTTAAAGAACCATTATCTCCAACCGCTTCCATCGGAAGAAATGGTACTTCTGTTTCTAATGGGAGGCCGGATATTTCACGTTTTGATGGGTTCATTAAAACCTTATATCGGGTTCGCTTTATCTCCCAATGTTCCGGCACCTCTCCCAGCCATTCCACCCCGCTCAGTTTCATCTTTACATTTGGATCAAGGCCCTTGGTCACGGCGTGAGAAATGAGCGCAATGCGCTGTTCCTTGAGCAGCTTCACGATGCGCTGTTTCTTGTCGATGAGCGAATCGATGCGCCCGGTTTCGCGGTCGAGATAGGCGGCGATGGAGAGCTGTTCGGGGAGAGGGGGTGTTATTACTGCGCATTTTAAAACATCCCCCATGTAAATCCCACCTTGCGCTGAAACTTTCGAATAAGTAATCAATTGTTCTTGGAAATATTTCGATATGATAAAATATTTATAAAACGATTGACTAATATCCCTTGCCAAACGTATGAAACATACGCTTCTCTGAAAAGCTAATGGATCATCTTTATCATAAACGAGAACTCTACCAATTGTGCCAACAATTGTAAGAAGCAAATCGCCTTTTCTCGGAAATCCATTTCCAACAATGGCATGATAATCATCTTCAGAAATAAGGCTTTCATTGTCAGAAATTATTATATGATTATTGCTGACGTTTTTAGCACTTAATAATGGATGGCCCTCACTTGTCCTCTCAAAAGTACCATGAGTGCCATCTTTTATTTGAGCAATAATTCGCCGGAAAGGCCATGCAACCCAATGTTCCGGCACCTCCCCCAGCCATTCCACCCCGCTTTTTTTGTATTTCGGATATGCCTTCATTTTCATCGCGCAACCCCGTCGCTGCCGGTCACTTCGGCCAAAAGGCGCACGATTTCGGATTCCAGCCCCTTGATGTCAGCCGCGATGGCCTCAAGCGGTCGCGGGGGCTCGTATTTATAAAAATGGCGGTTGAGCGGGATGTCGTAACCCACCTTGGTTTTATCATGGTCGATCCACGCATCGGGCACATGCGGCAGGACTTCACGCTTGAAATACGTTTCGATCTTCTCCTTGAGCGGCACGTTTTCGGTATCCCGCAGGTCGGCGTCGGGTTCCCGGTTACCTTTTGCGTCGGTGCACATCTCGGCGGTTTCGTCTTTTTCGCCGAGAGCGTCGAGGATCGCCCGCAACTCGGGCGTGGAAAGCCGGGCTTCGAGCTTATGATCCAGGGCCCGGACCTCTTTCAGGAACTCCGGCCGGTTCTTGAAAAGTTTCTCTTTTGTTCCGGCCTTAAGCGCTTTCAGCAATGAGAGTATTTTCTCCTGCCTTTTCCTGCCTTCGGCAATCGCCCGCTGCCGGATGGTCTCGTTTTTCGTGTCGCTTTTTGCCAAGTCGGCAAAGCCCTTCTGGACGTGGATGCGGTCGATCCGCTCGTCATTGGCGATGAAATTCAGGCGCAAGGGCCGTTCAACCGTGATTTTGTTATAGCCGAAGTCTTCGTTGTCGAAAATCTTTGAAACGACGAGGGTTTTCTTTACGCCGTCAATTTCCAGCGTCCGTTTCTCATTGTTTTTAAAATTGTCGTATAGCTGCGATAGGTCGGCGATCTGGTCCGGGCGTCCGTCTTCGCCGTCGCCGATCTGGTGCCGCTTGTTACCGAGGCTCTTCCGCATTTGAACATAGAAGTGCCGGGCGTCGATGAGCTGCACCTTGCCTTTGCGAGGTTTTTCTTTTCGATTGGTGAGTATCCATATATACGTTGAAATGCCGGTGTTATAGAACAACTGGTCGGGCATGGCGACAATCGCTTCGAGCCAGTCGTTTTCGATGATCCAGCGCCGGATTTCCGATTCGCCGCTGCCGGCGTCCCCGGTAAAGAGCGGCGATCCATTGAATACAATGGCTATGCGGCTTCCGCCGTCTGCGGGCTGTCGCATTTTGGATATCATGTGTTGCAGGAAGAGCAGCGAACCGTCGTTGATACGGGGCAGGCCCGCGCCGAAACGCCCGTCGTAGCCGAGAGTATCATGTTCGTCATTTATGACCTTCGCCTGCTGTTTCCATTCCACGCCGAACGGCGGATTTGCCAGCATGTAGTCGAATTTTTCTTTTTTGAAACCGTCCTTTGAAAAGGTGTCGCCCTGCTTGATGTTGTCGGCCTCTTCCCCTTTGATGAGCATATCGGAACGGCAGACCGCCCAGGCTTCGTCGTTCCAATCCTGCCCGTAGAGCATCGGCTGGGCGTCCTTATTCAATTTCATGATATAATTCTCGGAGACGGACAGCATTCCGCCGGTGCCGCAGGCCGGGTCGTAGATAGTTTTGACGACATGGCTCTTGCCGAGATCATGTTCGGGCGTCAAAAGCAGATACACCATGAGCTTGATTACTTCGCGCGGGGTAAAGTGCTCCCCGGCTTCCTCGTTCGATTGCTCCGCGCCGATCCGGATGAGTTCCTCGAAGATGTACCCCATCTGCATATTGTCGATTTTTTCCGGGGAAAGATCGAGGTCGGGCGACGCGAATTTCTTTATCACCTCAAACAGGAGATTTTTTTCATTCATCTTCCGGACCTCATCGCCGAACTCAAACTTTTCGAATATCTCCCGGACGTTTGGCGAAAAGGCGTTTATGTAACTGTTCAGGTTCGGCGCGAGATGGTTGGGATCATTGAGGAGCAGTTCAAAGGTGAGCTTGGATAAGTTGTGAAAGGGAACGCCGGTCAATTCACCAAGGCGCTTCTGGACGATCGCTTCGGATTTTCCCTTGAGCTTCGAGAACTCGGCGAGCGTCTTCTCTTTTGTGGGCAGCAGGATGCAATCAAAGCGGCGCAGCACGGTGAGAGGGAGAATGACCCTCCGGTATTCATTCCTTTTATACGGTCCGCGAAGAAGGTTGCAGATGCTCCAGATAAAAGCCGCCATTTGATTATGCGTTTGGACGGTCATTGAGACTCCATAGGGTATCCGGTGGGGGGGGGCTATAAGGGTTAAGCTTTATAAAATAGCCTCCGATTGCGCCGGGAGCAAGGTTCTTTCGTCCCGGAGTCGTGGTTTCATTTTCTCAAACCATCTGCATTGACGAAAAGCTTCTCCCCGCTACGGTGCTACCGATAAAGAGAATTTTTCCTGGTTCTTTTCAATTCAAATCTTCAAATACTTTGCAGGGGGCAGACGTCCCAAAGAGCTGTTCGGCCTGACCGCGTAACTACTCCCACGATTTCGGAAAATATGCTATATCAATCAGTAGCTGGTTGGTCCCAGCCCTTCATGGTATACTAAAAATCCT
>Ga0181518_10002608_pt1 | contig 17266 bp, 15 predicted proteins | sample PEATcosm2014_Bin_28_FD_119751 | JGI IMG/M metagenome (GOLD analysis project Ga0181518, IMG submission 119751) | Peatland microbial communities from MTU Mesocosm Facility, Houghton, MI, USA - PEATcosm2014_Bin01_60_metaG | ecosystem: Environmental > Terrestrial > Soil > Wetlands > Peat | place... | reverse complement strand
TTGGCGAAAACTCAACGGCAGCACGTTGCTGCCGGAGGTGATCGCAGGAGTGGTCTTCAAAGATGGAACGAAGCTCGCCGCTTAAACTGTCGCGGCCATCCACTACTTTTGGGAATATCTCTAATCTTCTGGGGCTGGCCTCCATGTTGGCGGATTCGAAAATCCGTGCTGCTTTAATCACAGGAGAACCAGGAACGGGTAAAGAAGCTTACTGCAAAGCGCTCTATTTCGGGAACAAACTGAAACAACCTGATCCCGATAATGATGGAGCCGCGTTTGTTCAGACGACTGCATCGGAAATGCAGCACGCCCTAGAGCAGGACCCGCCCGTACTGCCGGTCGAGTTCCTAAAGAAACGAATCTCCATTTCCCGTAAGGCAAATGGGAAGCCCAAGCGTCCAGTCATCTACATTGACGAATTGAACAAGGCGAAGCAGGAGCTTTTGGGAGCATTGTTGCGGCCGCTGGAACAGGGAGAAGAAGAACTGGGAGTAGAAGGAGTTCCAACGTTTATTCTCGCAGCAAGCGAGCATATCGACGAGTTAGCCAAAAGACCGCCACAAGATTTTTGGACCAGAATCAGTCATCAGCTTCGCGTGGTCCATCCTCTGTCACGTGTCAGCGAAGAGGACGCGATGAGCTACCTTATGGCATTTTTCTATGTGGAGTGGTGGGGACACGTTGAGGAGATGATTCGATCCTTCGATAGCCATGAACTGAGAGATTTCGTGCACGTATTCTTTGGAAAAAGACAAGGCCGGGAGATTATGCCTTCATCTCTATGTGAACGCATTCGGGATGAATTCGTAAATACTCTCGTACCTCTTGTATCTCGCGACACGCTGTCGGTGCGAGGAGCACGTTCGATTCTAAGTCAGGTATTTGCACGCCTTAGCTGGTTCTTGCGATTTGAAAAGCCTTTCTCAGAAAGCCGTGACGCCAAAAAGCTGGACAAATCAACCGAGAATCAAGTGGCGCAACGCGTAAATAGCGCTGTTCAAGACGTTTTGGCAATTTTGAATGCGGCTCGCGCAACGCCGGCGAAACTCCTGGAAAGCGCAAAGGCACGCCTTGGATAGATTATCCGTGGAGTGAACTCAAGCTCGCTTTTGTCTGTTCTTTCACCCGCGGATATTTAACGTGCCCGGCAAGAAGTCCGTTGAGCTTGGGGAGCCATGTGGCAGAGTCGATTCAGCCACTCTGGTCCGAAGCCTAAGCCCGTTGCTCAAGAGAAGTGTCTCCATGCAAGCGCAATAGCTCGGGCACTGAGGCAGCCCGAAGCAGTGCCCGGGTATGCGGATGTATGGGGTTTTTGCAAAGTTCCGGGACAGATGCCTGCTCAACAATCCGTCCCCTAAACATTACTGACACGCGATCGCATAGACGGACGACCACACTGAGGTCGTGTGAAATGAGAAGAATTGCCAGGCCAAGCTGCTCACGCAACTCACGCAGAAGATCAATCAGTAGGGCAGCAATTGTTACGTCTAATGCGGACGTCGGCTCATCGGCGATGAGCAATCGCGGCCCGCATGCAAGTGCCATAGCGATCGCGACACGCTGTGCCATGCCCCCGCTCAGTTCGTGTGGGTAGCTGTCCAGAGCACGTGCAGGGTCAGCTAGTTTGACAGCTGCCAGCAACCGAAATGCCTCATCCCGCACGGCAGCGCCATGCAATCTCCCCCGGAGTTTCAGGATCCTACTAAGTTGCGAATGAATCTTGAGAGCAGGATTGAGGCTTGCAGGCGCGTTCTGGAACACCATCGCAATTCCGCTTCCGCGGATTTGATAAAGCTCGTGCTCGGACAGGCGCAGCAAATTCTTGCCGGCCCACACGATCTCTCCTTCCATTATGTGGCCGGGCGGATCGACAAGCCTGAGGATTGCATTTGCCAGTACAGTCTTTCCCGCCCCGGACTCTCCGACCAACCCGTGAATTTCACCTTGATCCACCACCAAACTTGCCTTGTCTACGGCACGGAGTACCGGTCGATGCGGAAGTCGAAAATCAACGCTCAGATTGCGAATCTGAAGCAAAGAACAATCAGTTCCAGTCGTTGTCATTTGATTCCGTCGAAAACAGCCTCAATGAACCGCAACTATTACCGGATCTGACGCCAAGCGAGAACGTCGAGGGCTAGCTCGCCGGCCGCGTGCCCAATCGATCCGGCGAAGCCCAAATGCCTCTCAGTATCTTATTGCTTTGCATTTCGGAGTACAGACTTGCTGTTACAATAGCCCGCAACATCGATTATGTCTCGAACGGGGCGCCCAGAATGCTGATTTACCCGCTCAACGAACACGACCAGATTGATCGCCGACTAAATTTCCGGGTGGGATATATGCCACCACAACCATCGGTGTACAAATGTCCAAATCGCGCGAGGCGGCATTCGCTTCGTACCCCGTGGGGCTCTGAATCATCAACCAACATCCGTAACCGCGACCGTGAGATTGGCCGCGGCGAAGCCGTTCTTCAAAGATACGAGCGCATCACCTTTGAGAAGACACTTATCGGCATCCCCGGTAAACCGCTCGCCGCTTTTGTGTGCCCAGGCCACCCATTACTTGATGCCACGCTCGACCTCATCATCGAGCGTCACCGGGATCTTCTGAAACGCGGCGCCGTTCTGATCGACGACACCGACGATACCGACAAGCCGCGAGCGCTGCTTTATCTGGAACATTCGATTCAAGACGCCAGGACAGACCGTGCCGGCCACCGACGGATCGTGTCCAAGCGATTGCAGTTCGTTGAAGTCGATGATTCTGGTAACACCACCAACGCTGGACCTGCACCCTATCTCGATTATCGCCCGCCGACCGATGACGAGGCCAAGGCTCTTGCCGCCATGCAATCGCCGGACTGGATTCGCCACGACCTCGAATCTCGCGCAATGGAACACGCCGCGATTCATCTCGTTCCCCAGCACCTTGAGGAAGTCCGCCGTCGGAAGGAGGAGTTGCTCGACAAGACCAAGGCCGCCGTGCAGGACCGCCTGGCGCGTTCAGTGCGCTCCGAGCCAACCGCGAAACAGACAGAACTCTTTTGATGGCAGGGTAGGGAATTTATGGCAATCACAAACCGAGAGCGAATTGGGAAGGGACTTGACCTTCTGGCCACTGGTCTGCGTCCTTTCGTCGAGCGAGAACTGAAGTCACACCTTGGCGACAATTGGCGCAGCGTCCTGCCGGACGGTGGACGCAGACTGAAGCCAAAGCCCGCAAATCTGGATGACCCGCAGACCCTCTTGTCGGTCTTGTGGGACCAATGGAACGTCGTGTTCCGGGATGTTCTTGGTACTAACGAGCGCACACTCGTCAGCGAGCTTCGCAATGTCCGCAATCAATGGGCGCACAGTGAGCAGTTCAGCAGCAACGACGCGATTCGGGCACTCGACTCCATCGAGAGATTACTTATCGCCGTCTCCGCGGCCGACGCAGCCACGGAAGTCGGCCAGATGCGTATGGACGTAATGCGTTCCATGTTCGACGAGCAACGCCGTTCGGAGATGCGCAAGAAGGCGTTCCAAGCGACCGAAGGCAAGCCCCAGGGCGGTTTGAAGCCGTGGCGCGAAGTTGTTACCCCGCACCCGGACGTGGCGAGCGGCCGGTATCAACAGGCCGAATTCGCGGCCGATTTGTGGCAGGTGTATCAGGGGGAGGGGACGGACGAATACAAACACCCGACCGAGTTCTTCCGCCGAACATTCCTTACCGAGGGATTGCGCCGATTGCTATCGCAAGGCGTCCTTCGACTTTTAGGTCAGGGAGGCGATCCGGTCGTTGAACTTCAGACCAATTTCGGCGGCGGCAAGACGCACTCCATGCTGGCCCTATATCACCTGTTTTCGGGAACTTCGCCAGCGGAACTTCCGGGAGCCGAAGAACTTGTAAAGGAATTGGGTGTGGCGCTTCCAAAGAATGTCCGTCGAGCCGTGTTTGTCGGCACGCAAATATCGCCGGGCAAGCCGCACAAGAAGCCCGACGGCACCGTCGTTCGTACAGTGTGGGGCGAGATCGCGTGGCAGCTTGGTGGCAAGGAGGGCTACAAGCTCGTCAAAGAGGATGACGAAAAGGCCACCAATCCCGGCAACACCCTCAAGGAACTATTTAACAAATATGGCCCGTGCCTGATCCTCATTGACGAATGGGTTGCTTACGCCCGGCAGTTGCACACCAACGGCGACTTGCCGGCTGGAAGTTTTGAGACGCACTTCACGTTCGCACAAGCAATCAGCGAAGCCGCGAGGGCCGCGAAAAACACCCTTTTGGTCGTCAGCATTCCGGCATCCGAAAGTCCACATCAGAAAGCGGACCGCGGCGTAACCGACATCGAAGTTGGTGGCGAGCGTGGGCGCGAAGCACTTTCGCGATTGAAGAATGCTATTGGCCGCGTCGAAGCTTCGTGGCGTCCGGCCAGTCCCGACGAGGGATTTGAAATCGTCCGTCGCCGGCTCTTTCAACCACTTTCCGGCGAGCAGTACGTTTCGCGGGACGCGGTGTCTCGTGCTTTCGTGGAACTGTACGGGTCGCAGCAACAGGAATTCCCCAGCGAATGCCGGGAGGCAGATTACGAACGCCGAGTCAAAATGGCGTATCCGATTCACCCGGAACTTTTCGACCGGCTCTACAACGACTGGTCCACGCTCGACAAATTCCAGCGCACACGCGGCGTGTTGCGTCTCATGGCCGCAGTGATTCACTCCCTTTGGGAGCGACAGGAAAGCAATCTGCTCATCATGCCAGGAAACGTGCCCATTGACGATCAAATGGTCCAGTTTGAACTGACGCGCTATCTTGAGGACCAGTGGGTGCCGGTTTTGGAAAAGGACGTTGACGGTGCAAATTCACTGCCCCTGAGTCTTGATCGAGATAACCCCAATCTCGGCAGGTATTCAGCCTGCCGTCGCGTGGCCCGAACCATTTACATGGGATCGGCGCCGACAGTCAGGGCCGCTCACAAAGGCATTGAAGACCGGCAAGTGAAACTCGGCTGCGTACAGCCAGGTGAGGCCGTCGCCACGTTCGGCGATGCGCTCCGCCGATTAACGGACACGCTACCGGATGGCAAGAAAGCCTACCCATCTCGCGACTTCACGCAGCTTTCTCTTGGTCAACAGCAGTCGATTCTGCTCACCATCCTGCTGTTTTCGAAGAGCAAGATGCCGCTTGTTATTGACCAACCAGAAGACAACCTCGACAGCGAATTTATTTACACGACGCTCGTCCGGTCGCTCAGGAGCATCAAGGAGCACCGCCAAGTCATCATCGTGACTCACAACGCTAACATCACCGTGCTCGGCGACGCCGAACTGATTATTCCTCTTCGCGGTGCCAGCGACGTGTCGCTCATTCGGGATCGCGGTTCCATAGACACGGATAAAACCAAGAAAATGGTTTGCACGATTCTGGAGGGAGGCGAAAGGGCCTTCAAACGCCGTCAAGCGCTTTACGGTTTCTGAATCCTAGCCCCGCGGCAACGTGGCGGCGAGCGTTTCGGCGTCCGGAATCGCGATCGGCACGGTAGCATTCGGGTTGCGGAATACACGGCTTTGTGGGCGGGAGTGCCCTAGCCGGATATGCCAAACGCCGGAAATCTTCCGATACGGATCTACTAAGTTGTCTACGTTCTCCGATTGGATGGCTGGCACGAACATAGCGCTCGGCTTCCGCACAGGCCCAGCGCTCATGAATGATCCATCTTTCCCCTTCACGCAAATGAACGCCATCGCGCCACTGATTGCATCGTCGACGTCATGATCAGCCATTGGAGAGGGCGTACCGAGCACCACGATGTTGCATGCTCCGTCCCCGCACTGCTTCACCTTCCGTGCAACGGCATCGCCGATCTTCGTACTAAAGGGCTTGTTCTCATAAGTTCGCTCGTCGACCATCTCGCCGCTGAAGACGTGCACTCCCTCGGGATTATTGATCCAGTCGCGTTCTTGGGGATCAATCGTGGCGCGGGTGAACACTGGCGGAACGATTAGCCGCTCGTCCCTCTCGCCGTCGAACGCGACCTCGGACATCGGAATCGTCTCGTCTTGGGTTGAAAAATCAGACCCCATAAGTCCGGCATGGAAGATCACGCCGTCCACCACAACGGGCGCGTCGCAATCGCCGGGGCCCGCCTCCGTATACCTGTGCAACTCCTCGATCAGGCGCTTTACACGGCTCGCACCAGCCGTGTCAGGTAAAAACCGCAAGTGCGCGATAAAGCCTCTCGGCACATTCGCGTCCATGATCGTTTGTTCGCACACTGCATCGAGACGGGGCGGCCAGTCGTCGTGAACGACCCTGACCTCCAAGCGGACATCCACCCCATTATGATTGCCCGCAAGATCGGAGTTCTTTTGACCACCGGGGAGGTGAGCCTCCAACTGCAACGTGCCACTGTCGAACCAAGCAGAGGCGCCCGCCGCCGCGCCGATCTCATACTGCACGTCGGTGAATGGCTTTATGCCGTTAACGAGCAGCTTGTCCCGATACGCGGCCCGTGCAAGTTGCTCACCGACCGCAGCTACCACTTTGGTGAGGTTTGCCTCGATTTCGTCCGCAATGCCATCTGCAAACTCAGCAAACTCATCGAGGCAAAGGAAATAAGTCAGTTCGTTCGCCGCGAACCGCGCCCCCTTATAGGCGTCCCATAGACCTTTCCCATTGTCGATCTTTGTAGCTTCTTCTGCCGCCGCCAGATCGTCGCACAGCCTCGGGTGGTCAGCGACGGAGCACAGGACCGGGTAGCGTTTGAAGATACGTTCAATGCTCACGGTGCGAGCCTCGCTTCCTTGGTCGAAGGCCATGCGAAATTATACTGACACGTGCACCTGAGATCGACCTGCTCGGCTTTCAAAGGGGCGCAAAACAAAAAGCCAACACCTTTTTCCAACTCAGAAACGTCGATATACTGGAATTCTGTGACTTTCCGAATACTTGAACTTTTTCCTCTTGGAATACCCAAGGTAACGCGCCAAATCGTAGGCGACGCCGAAGCCGTCACGCACTTTTCAAAAGGCTTCCGCGACTCCATTTTGCAGGAGGACGCCTTTCGATCAGCGGCGATTCGCGTTGGGAACCTTGCGCCGGTATTTGTTCACTTGCAACGGATCGGTCAAACCGCGGCTTTCGCGACTTGGACGCGATACCAACCAACTGACACCATCGAGACGCTCCGTCGCGGCTTTGATGCGTTCACATTGTTGCTCAGCGGGGTTTCCGAATGTGCAGACAAACAAGTGATCGAAATGTTTAGTAAGTTAGTCCTAACCCCACCCCTTAAGACGCCACAATTCACCACTCAAGAATATGGGATTGCGCCACAATTTGTCGATCGAATCCGGACTGAGGCTCGCCCAGTGGGCATGAATATTTACCTTAGACCGAATGTCGTCAACGAAACGGGCATTGCCAGTGCGGCGGCGGCGATGACCGGCGCTTTCTTCGGCCTTCTAGGCGCCGATCGCGAAAACAGCATTTAATTCTGTCGCACTGATCGGCAACTGCTGTAGAATCTGGCATTCACGAACACTCGCGTCAGGGATGGCACATGAAAGACGATCGCATATCAAGTCCCGCTTCGACCGGAGGTGCCGGCACGATCTTCGAGCAGCACGTCGATGCGTTCTGGCTTGCGCTTCTCCTCGTCCGAGCAATTCCGCCCATTCTGCGCGACTGTAACGTGGTCGAAGCCCATTTCCAAACCGAGAACCTCGGTTGGAACACAGACGATTTCCTGATATTGGGGGAAGACGGATCGCAAACAAGGAGGAAGTTGGTCGGGCAGGTGAAACGAACCTTCTCTGTTCGCGCAACCGACGACGAATGCAAGAAGGCGATTCAAGATTATTGGAAGGATTTCAACAATCGCCAGTTGTTCGCGCGCGACAAAGATCGTTTTGTCCTTGTGACGCTTCGAGGAACGAATACGCTCCTCGATCACTTTTCTGGCCTCCTGGACTGTGCTCGCGCCGCAACCGACGAAGCAGAATTCACACGCCGGTTGGCGGTTCCGGGATTTATCAGCGCCAAGTCCATTCAATACCGCGATGAGATTCAAACGATTGTCAGCGAGATTGAAGGAAGAATTGTCAATGACGTGGAACATCGGTAGGCCCTTCCGTTCTGCAATCAATCCTGATGGCACTGGAACGGTGGCTACTCGACTTAGGGCAGACCCAACCGCAACAACTCGATTCGATCCTCCTTCAGATTCTGAAGCGAACTGATTCAGCGGCGTTAAGCGCAGTTGTGGCCAGTGTTGCAACCGCATACCCGCAATTCTCCGGCGAGTCCCTCTTGGTCCTACTGCAGACGCCGCAGTTCATCATCCTGGATCGCAGCCGCCTTGTGGGCGAGTCCCAAGCACCGTCCAGCATCTCAGATTTGTTTCCCCAAATCAGAGCCGATAACAAAATCTATGACGCGGAACGAAAAGAGGCAGACAAGCGACAACACAGGCGCGAAGACTTGGAGGCGGCCGTTCTGAAGTTGCAGTTTGGGCCGCTTGCTCCCCGCGTTCACAAGATATTGGACGCGTACAAAGCACAGATGCCTCCAGTGGATGAACAAACCGAAGATGACCAATTGTGGAGGCTGTCGATACATCGCATGGATCTACGGCAGTACTCGTCCAAAGCAGACACGGTGAAGCCAGAGGCGACTTCCAAAGATCAGACGGGATCGACCGACGACCGTCAAGTCGTACGTTTCGACCTTAAACCACCCGAACAGGACATCCGAAAGATAGTTGATGAAAGTGCCCTCGAATTCGCGACGATGAATGCCCGATTGGGCCTTCAGATGTGGGGGCTTAAGACCTACGAAAGATCAGGAGATGCCGCATATGATCCAGGCAAATGGCGAGAGCGCTTGCAGCAAGCGCGCGATTATGTCGTCAAGCATGGCCGTGACGATGAAAGTGACCTTGCCCGGAATGGCCCCGGATTGGTCGCCGCGGTGTGCGCCCGCGATCATTATTCAGAAATGAAGGACGAGGAAAGGGACTGGTGCATTCGCATCATTTGTTCAGAAGTAGAACGAGAAGGAAATAACTGGGAACAATTCGCTCGGCTTCAACGGAACCACATGTCCGCTGATCGGCCTTGCGCGCGGGTATTGCCCATGCTCTTAGGACAGACTCTCACCGGTAAGCAAATACGGCGTGTTCGGAAAGCATTCGTTTGCGCATTGACCCACGCTATTGATGAAGTTCGCACGTATGCGGCATGGGGAATTGGCAATTATCTATGGGCCATTGACCGAGACCTGGCTCTGCGATGCGTCAATGCGTTGGCAATGGAGGCGACCATTGTTCAGCAGGCGGTCGACGAGGACAAAGGGCGAATCTATGTCGAGCGCAAGCAAATTGACGCCATCGAAGAAGGGGCGGCGCTGCGTATGCGCAAGCTTTTTTTTGCAACAGACGCCATCGACGGAGACTCGTACAAAAATATGCGCCCTGATGGATGGTTCGGTGCCGACGCGGACGGAAGGATTTTGGCCATTCTCCTTCAGGCTCCTTCCGAATCTCTCGCCATCGAAGGCTTTAGGAGGCTCGCGAGTACGCTAGTGGCTTGGTGGGATGCGGATGATGAGACGGAAAGAGGCCGAGGCAAGAATCGGCAGGAGCGAAATCACGACACAGAGACGGCGCTTACCGAACTTATTGAAAACTTCCTGCTCCGAACGTCCGCAGCGGCAGCCGAATCGATCCTCCAACCCATCCTCGGTGTGTTGGATCGCCACACGCGCGAAACACGCTGGATTATACAAGGATTAGTGGCCGTCGAAGATCGTCAACCAAACACGTCGCAATTCTGGTCGCTTTGGCGTTTATTTGCAGAAAGGGTGCGGCAAGCTAAATGGCTTCCGAGCATTGACGAAGAACACGCTGACGGGAGCGAGGTGATGTCAGCAATATTTCTCACCTCTGGGTGGAAGGATCACGTCCGTGATTGGTCGAGCTTACAGGGTTACGCGGATAACGTTCACTCGCTTTTTAATGACTTGCCCGTGTCCTCGCGAGTTTTAGACGACTATGTTCGTTTCCTCTATCACATCGGCGCGCAAGAGCTTCCAGGGGCATTTGTCCGAATAGCAAAGCATTACTTTCACACGGGAAGTGCACCAGCATTGAAATCCAACACCGTTTACATGCTCGAAATATTATTACGGCGGCATGTGTACGGTAGGCCTCTTGAACTCAAGAGAAACGTCGAACTTCGCGATGCAATTCTGCTGCTGCTGGATGTTCTCATCGAGCACGGATCATCGGCCGCATTTCGTATGCGCGATGATTTCGTTACTCCGATGGGAGGTGAAGAGAGCTCATGAAACGCAACGAACACTTTAATATCACTAAACATAATAAACATTGTGCGTTTTATGTACAAACACAGCCACGGATGCAATAATTGAAATCTATTGCCAATAGTTGACAACGTGCCAAATCCGCTTTCAATGGAAAGTGTATGGCACACACCACCGTCAACATATCAATGCCGAAACCCATGGGGCAATGGGTCAAGTCCCGCATCGCCCGTGGCGGCTACGGCAACGCCAGCGAATACTTCCGCGACCTTGTTCGAAAGGATCAAAAGGTTCTCACTCAGGGAGAGGTTGAATCGCAATTGCTCGCGGCACTGCGCGACGGCGAAGCTACACCGCTGACTCGCCAGGACTGGATTCGCACCCGGCGCCAAGTGCGCGCACAGATTATCCGGCAACAGAAGGTCCGGCATGGTCGTTAAGCAAGCCGCCGCGTTAATCTCCGTAGCCGAACACGCCCTTCGGATAGCGGCGAACAACCCCCGAATTGCCGATCGTTTCTTCAACTCTGTCGAACACACGCTCCACCTCTTGGAACACAATCCCCAGGTCGGCACCCTTTTTCGTACAGACCATCCCGAGTTGCAAGGCATCCGCAAATTGCGAGTCGCTGGATTTCCAAGGCATCTGATTTTCTACCAGCCGATCAAAGGCGGGATTCGTTTTATCAAACTCCTACATACATCGAGGAATATTCCCAAAGCGCTTCAAGAGGAGTGAAACTCGACGATCCGGCTATTAAACAGGCTGATCTGTAATCCGTTCACGTCCGCGACTTGGGCGCCGGCAGAGCAGTCCGAGGCCACAGAGGCTCAAGACAGAGAGTGAGGCGGGCTCGGGAACCACCCCGGTGAAGGTCGCTTCGAAAACGGTGCCGTTATCGACCAGGGCATAACTGAATCCCGGCTCCTGTGGCATCCCGGCGAAGTCCGGATTGAGTGTGATACCGCCGCTGGCGATCAAGAGGTCAAATGTCTCGCCAACAGTGGGGTAAAAGCCGTTGATATAGTCCGTTTGAATGGTGCCGGAGAGATCAACCACGCCGTTCACGGTGAGTTGGCTGTATCCGTAGATCGGATCGGGGCCGCCAAGATCAAAGAGCGTCTCGCCGGTGGAAGTCTGCGTGTAACTTCCATTAACGGTCAGGTCGCCGACAACGGCCTGACCTTGGTTCTGGAACACTTGCCCCGCCGCGATGTTGATGACGATAGGGCTGGCCGCTTCTCCTCCCCCGTAAAAGGTGCCTCCGGCATCATTAGTAAAACTCTGGAACGAATAGGTTGCTCCGCCCGTCGGCGGCTGAAATATGACGGTGCCCTGATTGGTGAACGTGCTGAAACTAGGCGCCGTAATGTGAACCAGGCCGGCGTTGATGATGTTGCCGTTTACGGTGCCGCTGGCGTTGAACGTTCCGCCCGCGGCGATGAAAAGCGGGCCGGTCGTCAGATCGAGCGTGTCGCCCAGGGCAAGGCTGGCTACCGCACCGGGAAGGATCTCATAGGCAGCATAAGTGAACGTCTGCCCCGTGCCGGGAGTGGAATAATTTCCCGCAACGGAAGCGGTCTGCGTTGAAGTTGCCGTGGCGACTGGAACGGCGTTTGGGTCGAGGCCGGGACCCTGCGAAACACGAAACCCGGTGTCGACGTAGAGAGCCGTCGGGTTACTGGCGCCAAAGCTGTTGGACTGAAGGGCGTTGCCGCCGCTGTCAAGGAACGACCCGCCCCGCGCCACACGATCCGAACCGAATCCGATCGCCTCGTTCCACTGCCACACATCCCCACCCTGGTCGTAAGTGCCATAGTAGCTTGGATATGCATAGGACCCTACGGGAGTCGTATCCCCCGCCGCGTTGTTAAAGTTGGCCTGCACAGTCGAAATCGTGTTGCCCTGATTTGGGTAGAGCCAGTATCCGCCAGCACCCGCGTTAAGAGTTGGGTCGTAGTACGCCGCCTTGTACCATTCATCTTCACTGGTCACCGCCCACGATCCACCCAGATTGCGGGTAACCGTGTTGTTGGCGATGCCGCTAGATGCCAGGGTGTAGGTTCCCGTTTCCGTGGTGCCGGCGCCCTCCGGCCCGGTTGGCTGCCCGTTATCCAACCAATTCGCAAAGCGCGTGGCGTCCCAGAAAGTTACATCGGTCACCGGATAATTGCCCCGGCCCGCGGCAACGCTGTAGGTGTAGCTCCCCGGGGAACCGCTCTGAATAATCCCGGGGTTGCCCAAGGTGGTGCCGGCCATGTACGCGTTGTACACGCCATAGGGATCAGTCTGGGCCACGGCGTTGAGAAACGCCGTGTATTGACTGGATGTCACATCGTACTCACCGATGTTGTAGGCGTAATTCACCGACCCGTGGCCGGTCGTATCCGCCGCGTTCCCCACGTTACCCACGGGCACGGTCTGGATGGTGATGGCGGAAGAAGCCACACCTCTCCCGACCAGCAGTGCGGCGATAAATGGGACGGCCAGAAGTGCCAGAATGGTTTTGCGATTCATACTTCTCCCTTTCCTTTCGTGGTCGCGAATCGGTCGCATTGCCAAAGACCAAGGCGGGCACCAACCGCTTAGCGGCCCGGCGAGAAAGGGGCGTATTCGAGATTAACGAACCCATGGACACTCAAACGCAGATCTTGAATGACCAGTTTGCATCCTCTCCCGCTAATCCCTCTGTTCCTCAATGAGCAACCCGCTCATTTCGGGGATTGAGTCCCCTTTACTTCCGCCTTTGCCGACTTGCTCTCCGGCTGCGGTTTGTGCTGAGGCTTCGCCTCTCGATCATTCCTCGGCGACGAGCCGCCGCACTCCTTCTCATGGTCACGACCGTTAAACATGGGATTACTCACTGGCTCTTTCTCCGCGACTGGAACCCAGCAGTTGCCTGGCCCCGTTGTAATATTTCGCGAGCGCGTCACGGGACGCTGCGAACAGCACGATCGAAAGAATCAACATTCCCAGGTCCGTGCATGCGCCCAAGAATGACACCGTTTTCAAATACCGATTCACTCCATACGCCCAAAGCGTCGCAATCAAAGTGTTGCTGGCAAACTCGTAGTAACGAAAATGGTTTTGCACTAGATAATCGAACCCTCCCAGTGCTTTGGCCAATTGGCTGTCGTCCCATTGGGGCCTTTTCACGCCCGTCCACTGGTGAATCTGATCAAGCACACACCACCGAAAGCAACTCACGATCATTCCGACCGCAGTTGCACCCAGCAGGGCATAGATGGGCGGGCCTAAACCGAGTTCGCCTTGATTTACCGGCCGTAGCCATTCTCCCACCAGTGGTATAAGCGGCGACAGGCCAGCCAGCCCAACGAAGCCCGGTATCAGATAGGCCACGATCAGGCCGAACTGCCTGCTGGATGTTTCGGGCATCAGATTTTTTCGATGCCACCTCTGAATTCACTGACGATGCACACCACGCTCGCATTATCGCATGAAACCAAACGGGTTTCAAGTCGTATCTCGCGGAAAATTCATTTGGCTATGGCAACCAAGGCCCAGCATTACACCCGTTACGCGCCAATCCCCGGTTTTCTTCGCGTCCTGCGTGAAGAAGCCGGCCTCACCCAACGAGACTTCGGGACGATCCTTCACCGCCCGCAATCCTGGGTCTACAAGTCCGAGACTGGCAACCGCCGCGTCGATATAGCTGAATTCCACGATTGGTGTCGGGCCTGCAAAATTCCCTTCGCCAAGGCCACGTTCCGCCTCGAACGCATACTCGGCTGACATTCCGTGTCCGCAGCCACATCGCAATTCGCAATCTTGCAACTTCGTTGCAGCAGTTCAATCGAAAAAGTGTTGGATTTCAGCGTGCAACGGAAATTCGCTCCGCGCGGCCCCGCGCGTTGTTGCAGATTATTGAGTTTTTTTCTCGCCCACCTTTGCGTTTGTATCTGTGGCAGCGTCTCCCGGAAAAATCCGGGGCGAGAGACATCAAGTCCTCAGGTTTTTCTCTCGCCCCCTCCCCCACTCTTTTTCCTTCTCCTAACCGTCCTGCCTGGATTCCCCAAAACGGAAGTTCTCTTGTTTGCCTTGGCGCCGGCCTTCATTTTTAGAAAACTCCGGGCATTCAGCGGATGGTAAATCGCGGCGTGCCGAAAGGCCCATGTCGTATCCCTCAACTGGGCGAACTCCGGGTCTTGCTCGAATTCCTTGACCAACCGAGTCGCCTCTCTGAGAAACGCTTTCGGGTTGCTGGACGCGTTCAGTGCAACAGTCCGAAAAACCCAAGGCCATTCACGCCAAGCCTCAAATTCTGGGTCCGTGCGTAACTCCTGGACAACCTGACTGGCACGTCGCAGAAATGCCCGAGGATCAGAGGGGCTATTGGTTGCGGCGTGCTCAAAAACGTGCGGAGTCTCACGCCATAACGCAAATTCGGGGTCGGCCCGCAAATCCTCAATCGTCTTGTTGACCAGCACTAAAAAGTCGGCTGGATCGGTCGGCCGGTAGATTGCGGCCCTTCTAATCATCGAGGGAGATTCACGCCACATTGCAAATCGGGGGTCTTTTTCAAGTCTTTGGACAGCGGCCTCCGCACGACGCAGGAATTCCTTTGGGTCCTTCGAATGCTGCACCGCCGCCACTTGAAAAACGCTTGGCACCCGCCGCCAACCGCCAAGTTCGGGGTCTGCCGCCAGTTCCGAAATCCTCTGGCCCATTTTCCGCAGAAACGCCTTCGGATTCTTCGTGCGAACCACGACAACGCGTTTCAAGATTCCCGGCGAGTCGTGCCACATCGCGAATTCTTTGTCGTTTCTTAACTCCTCAAATGCCCTGGTGATTCGACGCAAATACTCGCGCGGATCGCCCGGACTTTTCCGCACGGCACGCCGAAAAACCCACTGCGAATCCTGCCACATCGCGAATTCCTGTTCTCCCAAAATGCCGCTGAGATTTCCCCACAACGCCGTAGCGATCACCACGTCCTTGGCGGACCCGCCAAACGCCTTGTGGTTGGCGACGAACTCACCGACGAGAATCTCATAGACCGCCGGTCGAAGCGAATGCGTGAGGTCAATTTCCCGCCTACGGCAAAGCTCCTCGAATCGGACCAACACCTCGATGACGGAATCTCCAAACTCTTCCTCAGCGACAACACACGCGGAAATCACGCTGGCACTTTTTTCGATTTCGCGTAGCTCGTTTATCATCAGCCGAATCTGCCCCTTGAATCGTTTGCCGCATGTCCGCTGCGCTTCCCGTGCTTCAGCAATCAACGCCTCGGCAAGGGAGAAATGATCCCGTGAGTGGCTTTCATTTCGGGTGTTCGTCACACCAAAAGCCAAGCACGAATTGGCCCACGGCGCGAGGCTAAACCACGCAGACGAAGGATTAACAAAAACGCCCCGCGGCAAGGCGGGGCGTTTGGTTAGGCCAATAAGTAAGGTGTCAACGCACTATTTAATGTCCGTAGCTGTATTGTTGGGATTAACTGCACCACCCGTAGCACCCGGTGTCTGTGTAGCAGTTAGACTATTGTTAGTGATGGCAATATACCACACGTCACCGGAACCGTCGGAGTAGTAGCCTGTACCACCGGGATTTGCATAAAATCCAGGTTGTGTGGCATTGCCTGCTAGACCGGCGACAGTGTAAGGTCCGTTTGCTGAATTGACCGTACCCGAGAAGTTGATACTTGCAGAGCTGATAGGAGTATTTTGTGAGTCGGTCCAGCCATTGACGGCTGCGCGGGCCAACGGATTACCGGCAGCTTGCTCTGACAAGAACATTAGCATGTCGCCAGCGTTGGTATTTCCCGGTATTCCCCCTAAGCCCAGCCAGTTTTCGTATATGTGCTGCATTTCTTTGAGCTGAGCGACGCCTGAGGTTTCTGCGGCGCTGGTTCTTACGTTTAAGAATCTCGGCACGATGATCGCGGCGACGACCGCGAGGATCGATAGAGCTACAAGTAGCTCGATAAGGGAAAAGCCCTTACGTTGATTAAGTATATTCATAATATTCGTTGTGTTGCCTGCGGGATTGCAGGCGGAAGAAGGATAGCACCGATTTTGCGATATGCGGATCGACGAACCCCCCGACTGTCTACAGGCTAACGACCACTACGACGCTGTAAAGCATTTTCTTCAGGGTCAAATCACGAGGGATTTACACTTTGTTTACGTGGTCTTTTACAATTCGCCGCTCGAATCCAACGAAGCGGAAATTGTCCGTGTGGTCTTGTAGCCGCGTTCATTTCGCTCCAGCCTCCCCCTGTCGGACGAAGCCGGGGCGAGAGACCACCATCTGCCCTCAAGTTGTTTTCTCGCCCCCGCCCCCACTCTCTTTCCTTCTCCTCACTGTCCTTCTTGTAGGTCTTGAAAAGCCCCCAGCCGATGCCAGGCAGTCAAATTCGGCTCCGTACACATAAAGATCATATCGCCCATCTGGACCTGTCCGATGTTGAGAAAGTCATAAGGATTGGGGGCAAGATAATTCATGTTCTGGAAGAATCCCTTCTGGGTCAGGTTGCTAAGGTCGTGGGGCGCTACAAAACCATTTGTCGAATTCAGGGGCGCGACGTAAAACGTGCCACTGCCAGGGGCGCTGCCGTCAGTCACAAAAGCGACCAAATAGGTCCCGCTCATCGTTAGCGGAAAAAGGGGGACGCCGGCGGGGAGGCTTGCCAGTTGCTGCATCGTGTCAGAGGGCAGAGTCGTCCGCACATTGCTCGAAGTCCCTCCGTCATAGGCTGCCGGACGTGAACTTTGGCTGACCGAACCATCGCTCGAAAGCACATAGAGAAGATCCGAAGTTTGGGGAGAGGTGTTTACTCCTGTGGTCCAATTGTGCGATCCTACTTGTCCGCCCGCAGCCACCCAGTCCGCGTAAGTGTGATTGAGATTATCGGCGATCGCCGTTGCCGCCGCGTCTTCCGCTTCCTGCTGACTATTGAGAACTCGCGGCACAATGTATGCCGCCAGCAGAG
>Ga0181518_10002599_pt1 | contig 17312 bp, 14 predicted proteins | sample PEATcosm2014_Bin_28_FD_119751 | JGI IMG/M metagenome (GOLD analysis project Ga0181518, IMG submission 119751) | Peatland microbial communities from MTU Mesocosm Facility, Houghton, MI, USA - PEATcosm2014_Bin01_60_metaG | ecosystem: Environmental > Terrestrial > Soil > Wetlands > Peat | place... | reverse complement strand
GGGTCTCGGCGCGAATCGCCAGGACCTGGTTGGGCGGATCGGCGAGATATATCATGTCGCCGCATGCACCAATCTTTCCCAGACGATGGAGGACGCCCGCCGAACCAATTTGCTAGGCACGGAACACGTGATTGAGTTTGCCCGAGCTGCCCGCAAAGCCGGAAATCCGGTCCGCTTGCATCACATCTCGACCGCCTATGTATCGGGCACACGGACCGGCTGCATCAGAGAGGACGAACTCGAATGCGGCCAGGAGTTTTTCAATTATTACGAATGGTCGAAGTTCGAGGCGGAACGCGCGGTGCGTAAAGCCGGCACCGACCTGCCCGTGACGGTCTACCGTCCCGGTCTCGTCGTAGGGGATTCGCGCACCGGGCGCACGAGCCGGTTCCAGGGCATCTACCAGGTGTTGCAATGGATTCATTTTGGGCTCCTGGACTCGCTTCCCTGCCAGGCCGATTTCCAGCTCGACCTGGCGCCCGTGGATTTTGTCTGCGCCGCCATCGTCCGCCTCGCGCAATTGAGCGATAGCGCCGATCGGACATTCCACCTGACCGCTGGCGCTGGGAATACTCTGTCCCTTGGCGAATTGGTCGAGATGTATCTTCGCGAGCGTGCCGCTTGCGAGGGCGGCGAGTACCAGCCCGGATCGATTCGCTTTTCGCCCCGCACGGAGAATTCGATTCCTCCGAATCATGAGGTCCCGGCGATTTGGAAGCGGTTTGCACATTACATTCCCTATTTCACCTGCCCTAAGGTATTCGACAACAGCGCCGCGCATCGGGCGTTGCAGGATCTGCAGGCTCCGAATTGCCGCGAGTACCTGCCGGCGGTCGTCCGCTACGCCTTGAAGTCCGGCTTTCGCGTCTTGCCGGCGAGCTGAAGGGTTTTGCGGACTGTCCCGAACTGCCCGGAGAACGTGGCTAGATCGCCTTCCCCCTGGCAGCTTGACCGCGGTGCAGGAATGTTTTCGGCAACGATCCCTGGCCGCAGATTCTGAACGAACCAAAGTCCTTGTACCAGTCGCCCTCCGGCACCTCCGGTTTCGATTCGATCCACAGGCGAAGTTGGTTGAGGTCGGCGATGCTGACTGCCCGGTCGCGCATTCTGTCGATCAAGTGCTGGCGCACACCCGCGGGCAGGTTGCCCCAGCTCTCGATTCTCGGCATCAGTCGCCGAATACCATACGGCCCATCTGGTCGCCCAGCCGTTTGATTTCCTCGGGATCGGTCGCGCTGCGGAAACGCTCGGCAACGTCGAAGAACTCCATTTGCTTGCGCTTCTCGGCCTCGATGCCATTCTCAATCAATTCCACCAGCATCCTGTTAACGCTCAGCCTGCGGGCCTTCGCCAAGCTGCGAACCCGTACCGCTACGTTCGATGGCAAACTGACGCTTTGCCGCACCGTTTTATATCCCGTCCTCATAACACCATTATGCACCAATTTGGTGCGGGTTACGGTTTCCGCGACGAGAGCATGCTTCCGTGCAGGTCACCGGTACAGCAGATACTTTTCCCTTAACTGGACGAAGCCGGCGACGGCGTCGGAGAAACTTTGCTGGATGGTGCGCGCGTCTTCGCCGGCGGCCAACTGGTGGACGACGTCATCGCTGCCGATCAGATTCCGGCACACGCTGAAATCGATCTTGCCGGGATAGAATTTCTCGATCGCGGCGGCCAGCTCCAGGCCGAGGCGCGTGGAATCGAACAGCTCGCGATTGGTCACCTGGAAGCGCACGCCCTCAATCCGCACGCCGCGGGAGTTCGATTCGGTGGGCGTGAAGCTCGTGGGATACGCGCGCACGCCAGGTATCTGGCGGGAGTTCAGCCACGCCGCCAGCTCGCGTCCGCCGATGAAATCCGCTCCCACCTGTTCGAACGGCGCGTCGGTGCCGCGGCCCACCGAAAAGTTCTTGGCGGCTTCCAGCAAACACAGCCCCGGATAGAGCAGCGCCGCATTCAGGCTGCGCATATTGGGTGAAGGATTGATCCACGGCAGGTTGGTGGAATCGAACCAGTCGCCGCGCCGCCAGTCTTCGACCGGAATCACGGTCAGCGCCGCGCCGATTTTCTTTTCGCCGTTGACGAAGCGCGCCAATTCGCCGATGGTCATGCCGTGGCGCACCGGCAGGCCGGGCATGTAACCTACGAAAGAAGTGCGATCCGCATCGAGTAGCGGCCCTTCCACGTGCGTTCCGGTAATGGGGTTGGGCCGGTCCAGCACGTAAAACGGAATGCCTGCCTGCGCCGCGGCTTCCATCGCGTATGCGAGCGTGGTTTCGTAAGTATAGAAGCGCGCGCCGATATCCTGGATGTCGAACACCAGCGCGTCCACGCCGCGCAGCATCTCGGGCGTGGGCCGCGGCGTGGCGCCGTAGAGACTGAAGATACGGATGCCGGTAGCGGCGTCTGTCGCATCGTGAACCTCGGGCTGGTCTTCGCGTCCGGCAAAACCGTGTTCGGGGGAAAACAGCGCGGCGATACTGATGCCGGCGCTTCGCATAAGATCGACATTGCGGCGTCCCAGCCGGTCCACGCCGGTCTGGTTGGTGATGAGGCCCACGCGCTTGCCCTCGAGCGGCTGAAAATTGCGCTCGGCCAGCACATCGAGGCCGCTGCGCGTGGCGGCGTTGCGCCCCACCTCGCGATGCACGCCGGCGGCGGTGAAGGTTTCGCTGTAACCGGTGAGCGTCAACCCGCGCGTTTCAATTCCAATCGCCGCGGCGGCGATAGTGGCCACCTTCCCGCGCAACGCGGTGAGCGACGGATGACCCGCCGGGTGAACGCTATTGGCCAGTAGGATTACGTAAGTCCGGCTCGATGGATCGATCCAGAGCGATGTTCCGGTGAAGCCCGTATGGCCGAACGAGCCGATCGGAAACAGCTCGCCGCGGTTGCCCGAGTATGGCGAATCGATATCCCAGCCGAGCCCGCGCAAAATCGGCTGGTCGGGCGGGGTTTGCGGTTCGGTGAATTTCTGAATGGTGGCCGCGCTCACGAGGCGCACGCCGTGCAGCTCGCCGCCGTCGATCATCATCTGCGCGAAGCGAGCTAGATCGCTGGCGGTGGAGAACACGCCGGCATGGCCCGCCACGCCGCCCATGTTGCGGGCCGTCGGGTCATGCACTACGCCGCGCAGCGGAGGGCTTTCCCTGGTCACACGCTCGGTGGGCGCGATGCGCGGCTCGAGCGCTGGCGGCGGCTGGAACATCGTATCCTTCATGCTCAGCGGGCGGAAAATGTGGTCGCGCGCGTAATCGGAAAGCGTCTGCCCGCTCAAGCGGTGCACCAGCTCGCCGAGCAGGATGAAATTGATGTCACTGTAGACGAAGCGCGCGCCGGGCGGCCCGTCGGGCGGAAGCGTGCAGGCGAGCTTGATGCCGGTCTGGTAGCCGCTCCACGGTTGGGCCAGCGGCACGTCCGGCTTGAGCCCGGAAAAATGGGTGAACAGGTTGCGCAGCGTGATCGTGCTCTTGCCGCCTTGAAACTCCGGAATGTAATCGGTGACCTTATCGTTGAGCCGGAACCTACCCTGCTCGAATAACTGCATCAGCGCGGTGGTGGTGGCGACCACCTTAGTAAGCGAGGCCAGGTCGAATATGGTGTCGACCGTCATCGCTTCGGGAGTGGGAACGATAGCGCGCCTGCCGTACGCCTTCTGGTAAACGATCTTCCCCTCGTGGCCAATGGCGACCACGGCGCCAGGCAGATGGCCCTGCCTGATGGCATCTTCGATCACCCGATCGATCGCCGGCCCTCCGGAAAACGTCTGCGCCGCAATGGCAGTGGCCGTCAGCGCGATCGAGCAGAGTAGCTTCATCAGCCTCTATGATAGCGGCCAGTAACGCCGGCGATCTTGTCGCCGGTGTCCTGGCGGGCGTGCGTGAAATACAAGACACCGGCGGCAAAGACCGCCGGCGTTACCACTACCACGTATAGTGCGCTGTATAAGTGACTACCTTCTCCTGGCCGGGCGCCAGCGTCACTTCGTACTCGATGGTCCGGCTGTCTTTCTGGCGATGCGCGGCCGATTCCTCTGTGATCACCCAGTTGTACCAGCGATACAGATGCTCGACGATGCGCACCGTAGCTGCTTCTTTCTTGTGATTACGCAGCTTGATCTCGAAACTCTCATCCGCCCATCCGTTCGGGTACTGCATCTGCACCTGGTAGTGAGTCTGCTTGCGTTCACCCGTGATGTCGAAAGCGTTGCCCGTGTACACGCGAATGGTCTCGTCTTTGGGCGTATGGTCGATTTCGTTCTCTCCGGTAAATTCGAGCTGCCCGTCCTGATCGCGGCGGTAGAAACGCACGCGGCCTTTGGGCAGCGGCATCCCCAGGTGGTTCGACTCGGAGTTGACAAATTCGCGCATCACCCACACGTGAGGATTGGATTCGGCGCCGTATTGCGGCACCTGGCGCACATCGTTGCCGTATTGATTCTGGTTGCCCGTCACGCCATCGTAAATAAAGAGCCGTTTGGATGAAATCCCGCTCCCACGCAGGAACTCCACCTGCTTGGTTTCGCGGTCATGCAGAGTGGTCTCGAGCGGCAGGTTGTACAGATGGTAATCTTCGAACGAGCGCTCCGTCACCTGGGGCTCCGAAACGAAGCCACCAACGACCATGGCACGCTTCGCGGTGGCCGGATATGCCGCCGGCTGGCTCACCTTGTTCACGTCTCCGGCCATCAGCTTGATGTGCGCGTGGTCGAACTGCTTGCCGCTCTGGTTGTCCAGCGTCACCCAGCCGACCAATTCCAGCGTGTCGCCCGTTTCCGGCGCCACCACGTTGTAGTCGGCGTTCCAAGTCATGCCGCCGGTCACGTAGCTCAACTCCGCATCGAACTTCGCCGCCACGCTGGAGTGGATGATCCAATCGAGCGCCGGCTTGAGAATCGTATCGTCGCCCAACGCCGGAAAGACCGGTTCACCGGGCAGCGAGAATTGCAGTTTGCCATCGACCTCGATAATCGGCTGGCCGTCGCCCCCGCCGGCCGCGGCCATCTGGCCGTATTGGTACTGCGACCCGTAGCGTTGCATGGCCTGGTAGTGCGGCACGTAGCCGCTGCGCACGATTTTTCCGGAGACCACGCGCGTGGCGCCATCCTGCGAGTGGATCACGAACTCAATCGTCTTGCCTTCGTAAAGATTCAGCAGCAGTTCCTGCGAAATGGGATCGGCGCGATAGTTCTGTTCCAGGATCACCAGGGCGCGATTGCCGCTGGGGTCGCGCAGAATCACCGAATCGGGCTCCAGGTGCGCGGTGGCGCCGGAAAAGCGGACCGTATTGGAGCCGGCGTTCAGGTCCAGCGGCAGGGTTTCGCGGACCACGGCGAAATCCTGGTTATAAATCGTCAGCGCCGGATCTGCCGCCAGGGCGACCAGTGTGAAGCCGGCGCACAGTGCGGCGGCTCGAATCGTAATTCGCAGCAAGGTGGAAATCGTCATGTTGCCATCCTATGGCAATTTAGAATCCAGACAGCGGACTCCGGTTCCCGTCCGGCCGCGGAGATGTCAGGCTGGCGGTGGGGAGAGCTTGCCGTTGCGGTGGGCATCGGCTGCCTGGGACATGGCGCCGAACAACTCGCCGAGTTTGCCGGTGGCCTGTTTGACACAAGCCGGGCAGGCCGGAAGCGCCGGAATCCCGTGAGGGTTCACGGCGCCGGAATACTAGGAAGACGAGCCAGATCCAGTGCTATAATCGGGTTCGGGATTCCGCTTGAGTTCGTCTCGAGCCTCCCGAAATGCAATTTTTTGAATCGCGGGCGCGTAGCTCAATTGGCAGAGCAAGTGACTCTTAATCACTAGGTTGTAGGTTCGATTCCTACCGCGCTCACCACATAACAAAGCACTTATAGGTTACTGAGTTCTGCTGATTTTGGCGACTTTAGGGGAAACTTTAGGGGCCGTCTCGGCCTTTTGGGGTTCTTTCTTGAATCCGAGCGATTCCACTGCTTCACGCTTCGCCGCCATTCGGATATGGCTGTAGCGTTCCAGCATGGCCCGGCTCATGTGGCCCATCAACGCAAGCATGGTGCTCTCAGGCGTGCCCGCCTCTGCCATCTTGGTAGCCGCTGTGTGCCTCAGGTCGTGTAAGCGGCATGAAACCCCGGCTTCATCCCGAATGCTGCCCCAGACGGTCTTTAGCGTGGTAGTGGGGCGCGTGGGGTCGGTTGGTTGCGGCTTGCCAAACGGGAAGACGTAATACTCCGGGCGCGTCTCGCCGAATCTCTGTGTGAACCATTCAGCGTGCGCCTTCAGGAGTAGATACAGATCGTTGTTCATGGGAATCTGGCGCCCCGTCCCCGAGGATGTTTTCGCCCGTCCCACCGTAAACACGCGTCGTTCAAGGTCGATTTGGCCCCACATCGCGCCCGTCAGTTCTCCGCTGCGCATCCCTGTGAGAAGTAGAGCCCGGATAATGACGGCCGCGTGCGCCCAGCGCTTCTTTTTGCTGGCCGCATCAAGTAGGCGCGTTTCCTCTGCCGGCGACAACGCCTGTCCCACGTCCTTTCGCTCTTCCTGCTTACGCACCTTCGGCCAGAGCACGGACCAGTGTTTACCGATAGCGCGCGACAGTTCGCCCACTTCCATGTTGATCGTTCGTCCGCTGGCCTTCTCTTCGATCCTGGTCGTGATGTAGCCGCGGATGGCGTCCTCGGTCAAGTCGGGGAGCAGCGCAGCCCCGAGCAGCCGCTTGACGTGCGCCAGCCGCCCCTTGGCGAATAAGATAGACTGCTGACGGCCGCGGTGATCGAGTTCATAAGCGGCTAAGTAGGATTTCAGAATGCCCGCAACGGAGTTGACGCGCGTCTCACGTTTCTGCATCGGCGCGCCCACGAAGGCCTGTTCCATTTCGCGCCGCCTGTTTCGCTCGGCTTCGCGCGCCAGCGTGAGTAGGTGCGTATGGGTTGACTCCTGAATGCGCCGCCCTGCAAACGAAAAATCGTACCACCAGATCCGGGAATCTTTCACCTCTCCGGTTTTCTTGTCGCGGTACGTTGGCTTGTAGACTGCCATCGCGCTACCCCTTCCGCTCCGCGGCTTTCTTCCATCGCGCCGCCGCGGCCTTCTTGGCGAGCGCCGTCCGTTGCTTCGCGGTGAGGGCTGCCATGCGTGCCTTACCGCCCTTCGGGCCGCCCTTCTTGCCGAGCCTGGACAAGTGGCGCCGTAATGCCTCTTCTTCGTTCATCTCGAATCATGCTAGAACGGATTTGGCTTCAATGTCAAGCGGCCTTCCCTGAACCGGATCTACCACCACCACCCGGCTGCCCAGCCACCCACGATTCGAAGGCTACCAGATCGTAGCGTACCGCGCCGCAAAGCTTGCGCCATGGTGGCCCTTGGTTCCGCATCCGCCAGCCCTGTAGCGTACGCACGCCGATTCCAGAGTACTCACTCAACTGGCGTTCGGACACATATCTTTTCCCCATCCGTCATCCCCTTGGAAATTTGGTTCAGCCATCCCCCCGCCGCATTTGGCCGCGCTCGAAGCCATCGCCCCGCGCCGAAGGCCCGCGCGCTGCCTTATGGACATCGTCCGCGGCCATGCGTCGGGTTGTTTCGAAGCGCTCAGCCAATTGCCATGACGCGTCAGCTAAACGTGGCGCGCAAATACTTCAAGCCGTGCCCCTGTGACGCGGGTAAGACCCCGCCCTTTCTCGCCCGCGCCGGGAGTAGTGGACCTCGCTTAACTCAGGTGATACTCTTCTCTCTATGACAATCACGGAGGCGGTGCAGAAACTTATTCGCGAAGGCAATGACACAGACGGGAACCCAACAGCAAAGGATGGGCAGGATTACTATCACATCAACGGCGGACCGATTCGCGAGGACAGAGTCATCAAATGGGCCGAGACGGGTATCGCTCCGCCTGGGTTCGCGAAGTAGCACAGCCCGCGGCCCGAGCTGACCTGCTCGAAGCCAACCCACGCGCCTAACCGTTTCAACGTGGCGTATTGGAAAACTTGGGGCCGTGCCCCTGTGACGCGGGGTAGGCGCGACCCCTTGCTCCGCGCGGGCGTAGCGCGCGGAAACTGAGGTGCTGAAAATATACAGGCATGATGGTCGCTCCGCCGAGACGGCCCGGAGGCCCAGCGCGGCGCATCGTCGCTCACGATAACCCGCCCGCCCCCGCCCGGAGCCGATTCACCGCGCCGGAGCCTGTCTGCTCACCCACACGGCCGCGCCGCCACGGGTCATGGCAGGCCTACCGCGGGGTATGTCGCCCCGCGGGGCATACGCCGCCGCCGGGGAGACCCGCGAGCGCGTAGCAGCCCGGAGACCGCAGACCTGAAGGAAAGGTTAACGGAAAGCCCTTGGAGGTCCTGGAGATCCTGGTCAGAGAGCCAGGTCAACTCACACCCCCGATACTTTCCCATCGCGATGTGCCCGAGCAATCCGACATGGTATGCCGATCTTTTGATTTCTGACATTGTTTTGGTTTTTGTGGAAGAATTGCCGCCCGTGCTCAAGGGGGAGAAAAGCCCTTGCAGGGAAGGCGGCTCCGTGCGTGGGGGTTGCCACACACGCCCTACGCGACGCGGGGGAGCGCCGCGAAACCGCTAATCCTGAAAAGCCCCGCCGGCCACAGGAGTAAACCGGCGGGACACCGCGGCCGGAGAGTAGTGCTCTCACCGGCGCATTCACGCAACGCGGGAAACGCGGAAACCCGCGCGCGCGAACCCGTGCTTAAGCTCCGCCCACAACCTTCCGAGGTGTTTCCCTCCGCCACTCATTTCCCGGTGCGCCCACATGGGGCGTAAGATCGGTGACGGGCTGCTGCTGCTCGCGACTGGCCGCCGCCGCCTTCGCCGGATCGTAGGTTCCGACCGATTTGGCTTCCCGCGCGTCTTCGCGCGCCTGCTGTTCGCGCTGTTTCTCAGCCGAGACCCTCTGCGCCGCCCGCTGGCCTGCCTCCAGACCGCTTTTCCAAGCCTGAAGCGTCGCTATCTCCGCGTCCCCCAGGTTATGCAGGTGCTCCAGCATCCCCTCGGGGAAGACTCCATCGACAACCAGCGTCCCCCGCTCCAAGCTGGCCGCCCCGCCCGTAATGGAGTAGATGGCCGTTCTGTCATAGGGCCGATGACCGCGCGGCATCATTCGGTCAACCGCCAGCATGTCAACCCAACTCCCGAGGCCCGCTATTTCGGAAATTGCGGCGCTTAACGCGTCGGCCGCGCGCCACGGTGCGGACAGCTCCGCCGGCAGTTCAGCCGCAATCGGCTCCGGGTCCGGCAGAGTCAATCTGCTACCGATTAACGTCTCAATGGCGGCCCTCCGCCCTAATAGAGCGCTCCACGCCGAAACACCTTTGGCCCAGTCCGATGCGAAATCATCCCGGACCCTCTGAACGTGATCCGGTAAGGAGGCCTTGAGCGCCTGGTATTGGGCGTCGGTTTCGCCGGCAAGGGCCGCCAGCCTATAGCGAAGTCCACTAAGCACGGTGCTGCGTTGCTCGATGGACGCCGCCGCGGCGGTTACGCGCCTATGAACCGATTCGAGGTCCACGGGTTCTCCAAGCGCATTCGACGCCTCCGCATCCCGCAGGGCGACCTCCGCGGCGAACTGCTCTGGGATGGCAGCCAGGAGCTTCTCTTTTGCCGCTTCGATTGCGGCCGTAATCTTGTTTCGTGCATCCAGGACGCGGTCCGCTCCTGAGAGCTTGAACTTTGAAAAAATCGACATACGTTTATACGTTTCCTTTTCTGTTTTTGGATGATTGCCGGCGTGGTCATGGCGTCATCCGCCGCCAGGTGAGAGCCGGCTCCGAAGTACTACCGATTCGAGGGAAAAGGAGGAAAGCCCGTCGGTTTCCTTCGCTCAAGCTCGCGGGCTAGCGGTTCCCTTTCCGTGGATCGTCCAGGCCCTTGATTACCGTTTTCCAGCCGGCGCGGACCCGCTCGCGGTTCCCGCTTTCGAGCAGGATGTCCGAAGGCCTTTCCCGCCGATTGGTCGCCAGATGAATCTGTAATGTCGGCCTCGCGGCCGGCGCCGGCAGTAGCAGCCGTTGCGCTGGGCGCCCGCGCGTCCCGCCGGCTCTGTCGCCAGCCACGAAGATATTCACGTTTCCCGCGATGTACGTGAAAAAACCAAAACGCTTAAGCCATTCAAACAGGGTGCCCACCTACCGCGCGCCTCCGCGCTCCGCGGCCTCTACCTTGCGGAAGACTTCCGACCAAGGCAGCGCGCCATGCTGATTCCCGGCCGGCTTTTCTGCGACCTGCTCTCCGGCTTCGGCACTGAGCGAGCGCATAATCTCCGCCCATGGCTTCGCCGTACCGAATCCGCTCGCGTCGGCTTCAACGGCGCCGCGAGATTCGTCCGTGGTTTCCGCCGCCTTCGATCCCGAAATAACCGCCCGGCCCGTCGGATCGATTGCCGCGGCTGCCAACTCCGGCCGCTCCAAACAGGCTTGTTTAAACGCGGCGAGTCTGCTACCGAGTCGCGGAAACAACTCCGTCGCGAGCGAGCAGAGCGAATTCCATTGCGAGTTACTTTTGTCCGCTGACACTGCTTCCCCCTTTTTTTGTATTGCCGGTGTGACGTGAGAGGTAGCACGGGGAACCGGCCCCTGCCCGGCAGAAATGGGCAGGCCCGAAACTTTTGATACTGGCAAGCGCCTGGTTAGCGGGCGCGCGTCGTGGTTACCGCGGGCTGGCTAAGTCTATGGCTAATCGCGGACAGCGCTCGCCGCGTTTCCTCCTGCACGATGATACTCACTTGTCGCCGCCATTCCTCTGGCAACCGGGCCACGATACGCGACGGCAGCGCCATCACCTCGTCCCTTATCATCGTTCCGTCCGCTGCCCAGTGCGCCGACACTTCCTCGGCAGAAAGCAGTTTACCCTCCGCTTCCAAGTTTTCGCGCACGGCCTTAGCCAGCTTCGCCTCTTCTAAGCGCGTCCGAATTTGCCAGTAATCCGGGGGCGCCCCCGCAACATCAGCATCGTCTTCCGCCGCGTCGGGTTCGCTGACCGGCGTGGCTTCAGTGACCGGCGGCCGTGAGTCAGTTTCGGCCGGCGGAGGGTTGCGTTTACGAACGTCCGCCGCCGCAACCTTGACTCGGTCGAGGTTTCGTTCGCGCGCCTGGTCCGCTTCGGTCGGGTCAATGCGCCCGCCCTCGCGCGTTGGAATCACGCCGGATTTAATCTGCCTCGATATGGTCGAGCGGCTGAGATTGCGCAACCTCGCGTACTCAGCGGCCGTAACCAGTCTGTTGCGTTTTTGTTGCATCGTTCGATCCCTTCGCTTAACCCGGTCAAGACCTTAGAGCCTCGCCCGTTGCTTCAGTTCACCCTGTTGCATAATGCCTGTTGCATCAACTTTTTGGTCCACTCACTAGCGCGGCCGTGCCACAGGTTCACCCGCAGGAGGGTGCCACCCCAGAAGAGGACCCAGAGGGGTACCCCATCGCTCAGAGACCATCCTGAAGGTATAACCCCCACCCCGGTGTGGCGGCCCGTTCGTCCTCGCCAACGGAGTCGGGATGCTATCAGCATGGGGGAGAGCGGAAGGCCGCGGCGAGCATGTGGGCCACGGCCTCCGGCCTGAGGCCGCGGTTCGCAAGAAGCTCTGCGGCCTCAGGCGCACCGGCAAGAAGGCAAAGCTCCGCAATTACAAGCTCGTTTGCCCCTGCCGCTTGTGTCGGGTCTATCGCGGGCGCATCACGGTTGAGTTCTCGTATGCGCCTCCAGATCCAGCGCACGAACCAATCGAGCACTACGGTTCCACCGAAGGTCGCGCCGCATCAGCAGCCATAATCTCATCCAATACCGCGCGCGTAAGGCCGGGGGTGGGCATGTGGTGCTGGGCGTTTAGACGCATAAGCAGGTAGTCAAGCCGCGCCGTGTCCGTACCCTCCGACTCGACATTCGCGGGCGTCACCGGCTCCGCGCCCTGAGATATTTTCGCTTCTTTCATAGTGTTCACGTTTTTGTTTCCCCTTTTCAATCACTTACAACCCAAGCGTCAAAATCGCCGCCGTCACTCATCCACTAACACCCGCGCGAAGCAATGGCGCCCGGTTTCCGCACGAAAGCGGGGCATCACAGACTCGCCGCACGATCAGCCGGAGACATCCCACATTGCACCGTTGGCGAAAGGGCTACAGCTTTACCGCACCCAACGCAAGGCCCCGCTACGCTAGTGTGCGCGCACAGACCGCCGCCACGTTCAGGTGATGCGCGTCGCCATCCGCTTCGCATGGTTAACCGTCTTTCAGTAAAAGAAGTTCCTTAATACTTCTTCTTCTACTTCCGTTCCGCCCCCCCCAACTTTTTATTTCTTTGGTTAGGTTCGCGAACAAACCTGACGCACGATACGTTCGCTAAGTGGTCCGGTTTATTTTGGGTTATGTTTTTGGTTTCACGCGCCCGCTAATGGGTGGTCAACTACGGTTGGAGCCGTCGCAATTAGACGGCGGCCCTCTTCGAAGAGTTTAACGACGGTGTCCGGGGAGCTGGCCGTCAGTTTCCGCGGACGCCCTCCCTTACAGCCGTTGGCCTTGCATATATCCCGGCGTCGCTGCTCTTGTCGCAACCGCGGGGAAATAATCGAACCGCCTGTGAGTTCGAGAACTCCACAATGGGCGAGTGTTTGCAGATGGGCGCCTAATTCAGCAGCGGATATGCCGATCATTCGGGCCGTGACATCATCATCCCGGACGCTCCCCTTATCCGACGCCAATCGCATCAGATAAAGCACGTCCGCCAAGACACCGCGAGCCGCAACCGGCGCGCACCGAATCGCCAACCACTCATCTTCCGCGGTCAATACCGGCATTTCAACCCCCCGTGCGCCGTGTTAGGTTTCTCGCAACAAGCAGCGCAACAGCCGCCCGGAAGCACGACCGACCACGCACCACAGCACGCGCACTCCGCACGGGTTAGTGCGGCCTCCCCCTTCGTCGGCAGCACGCCGCGGCGCTTACGCCGTTTTGGATGAGCGACCGCCATAGGTTTAAACGCCACTGCCGACTGACGGCGATTCCACGGGACGGCAACCGCCGCGCCGGACAAATTCAGTGATAGCTTCTTCGGTGTACTTGACCCGCCGTCCGATGCGAACCGCACCAGGCAGCTCCGATTTGAACTGTCGAACGGTCCGCTCGGACACACCGAGACGGCGCCCCACCTCGGACAGGGTGAGCAGATTCATAAAACCTCCTATTTCTTGCTTTGCTGGTGAAGGCGTCGCGCACGAAAGGGCGCGGCGGAGGACCGAGAAGGCAAAACAACTTAATTTGCCCTCTCACCTACATAGGCTGGACAAACTCGGGAATTGGTACCAGCTTACCGGAATTTATTTACTTTAATCGACGGTCGCTGTTTTCGGAGGTTCAGTGACGCCTTCAGGAGCCGACTTTTGACAGCTTCCCTTGTTACTCCCAGGCGTGCGGCTGCCTGTTTCTGAGTCATTCCGTTGACGTGGCACAGCTCGACCACCTGAGCCTGCTCGGAGGTCAAACGGCCGCGCCAGTCAGACAAGCGCCCTGCGTCCCCGGACCAAGCCGCCGGGTCTGCATTCGAATCCGCTATCGCTCTTGAATTCTCCGCCACGGCGTGTTTAAACGCTCTGTTCCGGGATTCAGTATCTTGCGATTCAACCTCAATACACGCCGTGATATCGTCGCCAATTCGTAATCCGCAGATCGGGTCGCAGCTTTCACGATCAATTACGTCCAGCACGTCATGACGAATGACGGTTTTCAGGTAGGTCTTCATGGAAGCGCCTAACCGACCCTGGTAGCCGATAATCGCTTGCGGGAGCCTTAAGGCGCACTCCTGAACCAGATCGTCAGCATCGATGTAGGTGGGGACTCCACGCGAACAAGTTCCCCGGACGATCTGCTTAACGAGCGGCAGGTATTCAACTACCAGCGATTCGACTTGACACGCATCGAGTTCCAAAACAGAGTACCCCACCCTTTCTCGTCTCCGGCGGCACAAACCGGAAAGACTGTGACACTAATCAGCACCCCACGCCTTTTGACCGAAAGATCTGGCCAATTACAAAGTAGCACGCGAGTGCGAGAATTCCGGGCGAGATTACCCTAAATGACTGATACAGCGATAGTTTCTAAATATGATCGTTCCGTCACCGCATCGGCAAGGCCGGCCACACCTTCGCGTCCGCCCCGATCACGAATCGCCGGTCCGGCCGCATCCGCACGTGCGGGTCGTCTTGGGGCTGGGCCGGTTCACCACATCTAAACCTCAACTCAATGACGCCCCTGGGGTGGAAGGCCGTGGCTCACTTCCGGTTGACGGCTGCGAGTAACAACCCTTTAGCCGCCGTTATTCGAATCATCAGTTCGTCGCTTCCCCCGTGGTCAGGGTGGTGCCTCCGGGCGGCATGCCGATAAGCATACCTGACCAACTTCCGCGCGATCTCTTCTGCTGAATCGCTATCACCGATCACAGGCCCTGATGGTTCGGGCTGTAGCTCGGCGTTCTTTCGTCGCTCTAACTCATACCGCGCGCACCAGTAGGGAGCCAGGTCAACGCAATACTGGCGCTGCGGGTTGAACAGGTCCCGACACGGCAGCGTCGATTGAGATCTGGCGTCCCAATCTATGAATCGCTGAAGATCTTCGCCCGAAAGATCATCGACGCCTTTCCCTTTAAATCTGCCTATGCCAATCACCGGAGCGGGAGGCAGGAATAATGGCCGTCGCCGTCTTCGGACCGGCCGACGCATCCGAGATCTGTTTTGCGTGTTATCCCCCAACACTGCCTAAGATAGCCGCAGCTTGGCCAATACGGCTAGGCTGGCGGCCAGGCCGTCGGCAATCGTGCCCGGCTCCCGAAGGGTCCGCACGCGCGGCGATCCGCCGCGGCCAGGAGCGGGTGCGCAGGATGTGGGGCGCACTATGGACGCGTGATCTCGCTTTGTGACCCGTTGTCCCACCCAATCCGAAAGGGCATCAGCACTCCACCCTTCTTACGGATGACAGACCGTTCACGGCAGTGGCAACGTTGGTGCTTGACGGTGCGCGCTCCAGTGGCTTGAGCCCTTCGAACACGGTGTCTCTCTCCACTATGAGCAAGCCGAAACCGCCCACGCTCAACTTTCTTTCCAGCACACCAGGGTCCCAGTGATTCACGCCCCTGGACTCGGCGTTGCGGTCAAGATACTCGGCACAGAAAGCAGGCGTGCAGGCAAGGTAGACCGTGTGCGCGTATTCTGCGAATGTACCCATTTGGTCAATGCCGCGTGCAAACTGGATATCGTCGTTCTTAAGCTCAACAGCCGCTAACGATACTGAACGGCCGATACCTGAGGCTTTGTGCCCAAGGACATCTATTCTGCGCCGTCCAAGCGGAACCTCCATGTAGGGTTCAAAGCCACGGTTTAGCAGCCACTTTGATATAGGGCGCAGTAAGTCTTCCTCTTGGGAAACCCGCGCGAAGATTTCACGCACCAAGCGACGGGGAAGAAACACATCTTGCGCGCGCCATATCGAGGCTGCCAGCACCTCGTATGTCGCGACTCCGTGCCACACCGAAGTCGGCGTGCGGCGGAAATGGTCTATCTGGGTCTCGATGGCTTCTTGCTTTTCCCGCTCCGTCAGACGCTTAATTACTGAGGTTTTGCCCGGAACTTCCAGTTGTTCGATAAGGGCATCCAGGACAACAGGGTCCTGGTAAAGTTGCATCAACCTACTGAACCGCAGATAGCAATAGCGCTCCCCTTCATCCGCTTCCGTCCCTTCCGTCCGCAGTGGTTCTATGCGGGCCATAGGCACAGGTGCGGCCACGTCTATATTGTCGGGTTCCGAGGGTGACGATACAGCAGCGCGCCGCGCTGGTTGCGTCACGGTGGACCTGAGCTTCGTGCGCAACGCCTCAAGCACGCTCACTTCACCCATGGCCCCGACCTTGAACTGACGCGTTGTGCGGCCATTCGCCAGCACAACTTCAATAAACGGGTCCTGGTAGTTAATCGCGCTCACGTGGCGGAAGTATATCTCTTCCCCTTTTGCGGGCAGTTCAATTTCGAGCTTAGCCAACCGAAAAGACGCCCCGGCGTAGATAGCAAAGAACACGTCCGCGACGTAAACCACGGTGATATCGTATTCGGCTTTCGCTTTGACTCCAACTGGAGAACTGCCCCGGCCAGACGTGATGACGTAGGTTTCAGTGTTGGACAGTTGAACACCAAGTCTGTCCGCGCCTTCCTGCTTGACCAAAGCCCCGGCTTCCGGGATGCGTTCTTGGGCGGCGCTGTTAATCAGCGCGGCAGTCTTCCAGCGGAGCACCAGCACAACGGCGCCAAACAGTAAACCGAACGGGCTACGCAGCAGGACCCAACCGGCAGCGGCCAGCACTAGCCCCGCGATATTGAGCATGCGCGGCTCCCATCCGAGATGCCACATGATCCGGTCTGCAAAGCCCATGTTAGGCTTGAGCCAAAATCTCTTACGGGCCACCATAGCGCGATTATTTTTCAACCTACCTGGAAGACCCATAATAGAACGTCTACCGCAGGTACAGCGCGGCCACAGACCGCGAGCCGCGCGAGCGCCGCGCGTTGCCGGGTCCGTAACCACGGAGGGCCGAAGGCCTGCCGCGCTCAAGTCCGCACGCTCAGCCACAACGCGAGCGAATCCCTTCTTCCTTGATTCACGGAAACCCTTTACCATAAACCTCATGCCAGGAAGAGTTTTAGAAACGCACAAATCACCCATCATTCGCTTTCACGTTGTCGCTACCGCTGATAATGGCGACATCCTTGAACGGGTTGTGTGTTTGACCCGCCCGGACGCCGATACGAAAGCGAAGGAGTTGAAGAAAAAGCACCTTTTTCGGAAACCGACCGTTACAGTGACCCGCGAAAATACAGGAAAAACGCTTAAGGTCACGGTATCTCAAAGCCGGGATACGCCCGCCAAGAAACGGAAGTAGCGAACCGGAGGGATTCCCCCCCCGGCCCCGGCCCGTGCTCTTGCGTCCGTGGCATCGCGTGAGACTCGCAGACAGTGAGCCCGGCGCATCCGCCGATCTCGACAGCCACGATCACCACCGCGCGAGCGCCAGCCGGGGAGCCGCCGGGCGCCCAGTGTGTTTGACGCTAGAATACGCTCATGGCGCGGTACGTACTCTATGTCAATCGCCCGAACAACAAGGCAGTCGGCCATGCGGTAACCTCTGGCTCCGTCGGTCAAATGGGCGGCGGAACGCGGCTCACAGGTCAATGGCTCGGACCATTCGAATCTCGTGATGAGGTCGAACGAGCTGCCAAGCAGACGGGAAGGCCTTTTCATTGGTGTGGGCACTGCCTGGGTACACAGAAATAGCCCCACCCGCC
>Ga0181518_10002598_pt1 | contig 17313 bp, 10 predicted proteins | sample PEATcosm2014_Bin_28_FD_119751 | JGI IMG/M metagenome (GOLD analysis project Ga0181518, IMG submission 119751) | Peatland microbial communities from MTU Mesocosm Facility, Houghton, MI, USA - PEATcosm2014_Bin01_60_metaG | ecosystem: Environmental > Terrestrial > Soil > Wetlands > Peat | place... | reverse complement strand
GTATTGGCCCACGGTCTCCCGCAAATCTTGAAGAATCAGCCCGATTGGGCTTTCAGGGATCAATTCATCGTGGTCTCCCCCCAATGTCCGACAGGTGACCATTGGAATCCACTGCTTTTGCGCGATCTGCTGGACGAAGTGTCGGCCAAGTATCCGGTCGATCTCGACCGCGTCTACCTGACCGGGCTTAGCATGGGCGGGTCCGAAAGCTGGGAAATGGCCGAGTGGTTCCCCGAGCGCTTCGCGGCAGTCGTGCCGATCTGCGGCGTCGGCGACCCGACCGATGTGTCGCGCCTTAAGGATATCCCTACCTGGGTATTCCACGGTGGGCGCGATCCATCAGTGCCAATCGAGAACGCCTATCAGATGGTACAGGCCCTGCGGGACATCCACGCGCGGGTGAGGTTCACCGTGTATCCGGACTATGGCCACAACTCCTGGGAACCAGCATACGACGATCCCAAGCTCTATGAGTGGCTGCTAATGCAACGGCGCGGCCAGCCGGCGCAGAGTCAGTCCACGACGCCGGATACCCGGCCGGCGGAAGAATGAGATCTGGGCGGAAGGTGAAAACGTGGTCGCTGCGCAGGTCAAGAGGCCGGTCTGAGGGCGCGAAACCTTTTGACGGGCCGGGTTCGCGGCGTCATGCTACGAAGAATCGCTGGCGACGGTCGTCGGCAAAAGTCCGACTGGGAAATCCCGGCTGATACCAATTCATTGGGCAGGGGAACCCGAAAGTATGGACTACGGAACCATTTCGCGTCGTCGTTTCATCGAGGGGTCAATCACGGCTGGTCTGGCCGTTGGTCTAGGGTCGGGGCCCGGAGCGTTACGAGGAGCCGCATCGGCAATGACACACGGCACTGATGGGTTGGCGTTGAAGGTTACTGGCGACCCCAAACAGGGCTACGGCGTCGCTCTTCTTTTCAATGGCCAGCCCTTGGCTCAGCACAATCGGGGCGGTGAGTTTTCGGCAACCTTCAAGAACGAAGAACGCAGCGTGGAAGATCGCGTGAATGACTGGAAGGCGACGTCGTGGGCGGGCAATTCCACACACGTCGCGCTCGATGGTGAGTGCAGGCTCAAGAATCTAAACACAACCGTGTTTGCGCACGTAGACTATGAACTGGTTACGCCTCACGTTGTGCGAAAGAAGATCCGGTTCCAACAGGCCGATATGTTCATGCTGTTCTACCAGTTGAGCAATCGTTTGGAGCCTGAGGAGAGTCCGGCGAAGCTTTGGAGTTTCGATCGGTTGGACTGGAAAGGCGGAGCGTTGCGCGAATATTTTCCAGCCGCCGGTTTCCGCACGAAGAATGGTTTGTGCGTCGGCCTCCTGACTGACTCCGGCTATCGTAACCAGTGGACGCGAATCATCCGTCGGGACGGCAGACCCGTGAAGCCCGCGCCGCGCCGAATTCCGGATGCCAATCTGTATTCCGGTTCGCGCGCGGGGGAACACAACCAGGGCGATTTTTTCGTTCAGCAGACGTTTGGCGAAGTCATGGAGCAGGTGGACACAGAGCAGAATGCTCAAACCATTGTCCTTCCGGACGTTTCGTCGTGGAAGAAACAAGGCAAGGTGACTCTGGACGAGCGCGATGGCGTCGCCACCCTGTCCACACGGAGTTTCGAGGACGGGGTGATTATTCCCTTTGCGGCGGGAGACAACGAGGTTTACTCGCTGCGTCTGGAGTACCGTTCGGCTGTTCCGGTGGCAATTAAAATTTGGAACGTGGATGAGCAACTGCGCAAGGTGGGCGACATCACTCTGTACAACGATGGCGTGCCTGAATCGCCCGGAGCATGGTCCGATTTCCGAACGACGGTGTTTGTAACGGGATTGCAAGGACCTGGCTGCGCCGTTTTCATTTCCGTTGCGGAATCAGAGCAAGCTAAGAAAGTGGAGGCGGCGACAGGTTTCGCGAAAGTCGAGGTGCGCGGCCTGCAAATTCGCCGCATCGCCACTCGCGGCGAACCGTACCATCGGCTGGAAATGGGGCATCCCGCGGAGAAAACGGTTTTCGTGTTTGCCGATGAAAGCGTACCGGACACGGTTCGAGGTCACCGGCTCGCCAGTCAGCTCTATCTGGCTGACGGACTCGGTTTCCAGGGTGGAGAGACCGAAAAGGCCGTTTACGCCGACCTCATGATGCTTTGTTGGATCGCGGGACCGGAGAGCTTTCGGCCGATTTGCGCACCGAGCATTTGGTATTCCGCCGCCGGTGAGGTGTATCTTCGCGATAGTTTCTTCGCGCTCAATGGCATTCACAATCGCGAATTGAACGAGAACGTTTTCAACCTATGGGCTGAGAATCAGGGAACTGATGGGGCAATCAACACGTTGGTGGAGCCGAATCTGGCGAATGTGGAGCGCAAGTCGAACGATTCCACGCCCCTTTGGCTGATGTGGGCGTTTCTGAATCGTCGCCGGTTCGGCACTAAGTTGCCCATGGAAAAGGTACGGAAAGCCGCGGAATATTGTCTTCGAACTTACGATCCCCGTCGCCAGGGCCTTTGCTCGGCGCAGTTCGTCATGGGCCAGCTCGACGTCATCGAATATCCGGAGGGCACGTCCACTATATGTGAAAACCAGGGAATGTTGGCCGTCACGTCGCGAGCGATCAAGGAACTGCAGATTCCCGGCGTGAGTGAAACGATTTCCGAGGAATATCTCGGCAAGGCGGAAGAACTCTATCGTAGCTATTACGATCCCACGAGAAAGTTCATGCGCCCGGCGCGGGACATCGCGGATGCCATCGGGTTTGCGGAAATCTTCCCGGAATATCTTTCTCTTTGGCTATTTAGCCGAAAAATCCTCACGGATGAGATGGTGGTGAACCATCTCGATCGCATACCAGCGATGATGCCGCGAAAAGATTGCCCGCATCCTGAAGCGGGTGGTGCGGTGCGGCCGATCCTCATCGGACTTCCCGAAGGAGGTACGGGGTGGAGCTACTTCAATGAAAACTGGCACCCGATGGTCAGTGATTCCTTCGCGGCCAGCTACGCAAATCACGTCGTGGACGGAATCTATTACAACGGCGGCAGTTGGATGCGGATTGAAGTCTGCGGGTACGTTACCGGAAAGCTCCACGGATGGAGCAACGCCACGAAGGCCATCGCAAACCGGCTATGGGCGGAACTTAATGTTACCTCTGACTTTCCGACCAGCCAGGAATACCTCGCCACCGACGCGGCGCACCCGTTCTTTGGCTACCATCGCGTCTTTGCTTGGAATTCGTTTATCCTTCAAGCTCTGGAGCGGGCAGCCTTGCGGAACCCGGAAATGGATCCTGACTATTTCGCAAAATGATTTCCCGAGGGGATCGATGCATTCCGTTTCACTGCATGAGTTGGATGGTTTTGATTGACAATGCCTGGTTGCCCCCTGCCGCCGCCCGACTCATTGCCTGTCATTTCCTCTGCGGTAGTCGATCACCACTCCGTCTACGAAAGTTTTGCCGCCGTCGCGCGTAAGCTTTCCAGCGGAGGGCGTTAAGACGACGACGAGCGCTTCGCCGGCGCCGATTGTGAGGGGCGTTTGGCCGGTTGCGCCGCGGGTCAGGAATTTGCCGCTCACTGCATCATAAACGTCTCGGGACGCCGCGCCGACGTCCAGCGTGACGGTGCGCTCGTTCTTATGAGGATTGTAATACAGGTATGATGGATAGGCCTGAGGGCGGCAGGAATCAGTGGCAAGCAAGTCGAGACGGAGGATTTGCGGGTCGTCGGTTGGGGCGATGAGCCCGCCGTACACGCCAACAAACACGGAGCCATAGAGGCCGTAGTCGGTCTTGGGCCCCCATTGCATGCGTAACGCGTCGCCGGCCGCCAGCAGCGGTTGATGAGGATCGTCCCATCGGTACTTCAGCCCTTCATACGCAATGACGTGGTGTGGATCGCCGTCCCAATCCGGGCAAGTTTGGCCATCGCGCGGGTGGGCGTTTGCGTAATACAAACGGGCGGCGCTGGCGGCGTTCAAAACCCACTTCCCGATGTCATGGGCGTAGCGCGGATCGTACCGTGCGATAGGCGTCAGCGGCCATGCCCAACAGAAGGTGTTCATTGCAAAGCCATATCCGCCGACACCCGTGCGCCACGGAGGACAGTCCGTGCCGCCGACCAGTCCAGCGGTGTCGATACCGGCCCAACGATCAGTGTTCACCTTCCAATCGGGGCGTGCGACGCTGCGGTCGAAACACCAGTTAATCATTTTAGAGGTATCGTAGTGGCGAGCCAGCTCGGCATTCATGCGTACCGCCGCCAATGCGCCAAAAGGCATGAGAACCTCGTACGACGGATCCTTGTCCGCCGGCCGCTGCTGAAGGTAACGCATGCAGCGATCCGCCGCCCGGAGAAAAGCCGGATCGTGCCAGCGGTTGTAGGCGGCATATTCGATCCAGGCCACGCCGGCGCCGGCGTCAGGTTCTTTCCATTGGCCGTTGTCGACGCCTTGCATCGTGTCAAAATTGAAACCGGTGTGATCGAAATTCGCGGCATCATCTTTCGCCGGATCGGCCAAAGCGGCGGCAGCCCTGGCCCAGGAAACCGCCGATTGATGCGCCATGTCGCTTATCTCTGCTTCACCTTGATACCGGTCGGCGAGACTGGAAAAGATAATGTTGGGAAATAGCGTATACCAAAATGAACCGTCGGGATCGCAGTGACCAACTCCATTACCAATCATTCGGAAATTTGGTCGAGGGTCAAAGTAAGCCTCGCACATTTTTACGTAATCGTGGCCGCCGCGTGATTTGTCAATTCCAACCAAGGTGGCGCCCCACACCGCGCCCATGCAGGTGATGCCGGAACCGCTGCCATCAGCCGCTTGCCTAATGTCTCCGACATAGTCAGGAAGTCCGAAACGCGTGACTTTCCCGCGATCATCCTTGATCAGATGCAGCAACGGCATGTACTGTCCCGGAGCGGTGGGGCTAAACACCAACTGGTCGAAACCTGTCGCGACTTGCCTCCAATCGCGAACGCTGCAGGGCGAGGGAAGGTCCGGCATCAATTGTACTTGGCGGATTTCAGCGGTCTCCTCGGCCACGGCGTTTGTCCTGTTTGCGCCCACAGCCAGGACCGCTGCCGCCAGCAGCACGCGAGCCGTTCGTCTCATTTTTCCTCCATTTGGGACAGAAACGGAACTCCCGATGTTTATCCCATATCCGCCGATGCGCAAAATGCCATCAGAAATTGATTGAAAAACGGGACGTTCCGGTTCAACGGCTACAACAAACGCGTTGCCCGAGCCCCTCTGCGCTCCTGACAACGCGAATCCACGTCGTGAGGCCACGACTTAAGGGCGATTCTAACCCGTCGGTCCAAGGCTATCCATAAACATGTGGCTTAGCCGATTCTCGATGTTCTGACACATTGGGCGATTCTTTGGCGGCGATTCGCCCTTCCGGGCTGCGATAAAGCGGGTGGCGACCAGAAGACGCCGCTCTTTTTTTACTGGGTCGAAAGTCGATAGCGGGGAGGCGGATTAAGTAGTACTTTCATTCAGGGGACGATGTGGGTTCAACGGATGTTCACGAGGCCGCATCTGGATAACAAAATAGGAGTATTATGGCCGAATTTGCAGGCGTCGGCGAATCGGACGCTCAAAAACAAGAAGTTTCAACCGTGTATCGAACCTTAACCCTTGAAGATCAACCACGTTCCTGTTCCGATCTGCTTTCTGCGTTGCACGTTCCGTCCCACATGGAGACGCATGCACTTGAGTTTGAGCAGGTGGATGGAAGGGATGTTTACAATATCACGGCGCCATTCCGCTTAAACGGCAAAACATTGTTGATCGGCCGGGTGGAAAAGCGGGACACCGAAATTTCCGAGATCGTGGTCTTCGAGAAAGCGCGTTCTAACGGGTGGACGCCCTGTTTCACTCATTCCTCATTTCAAGGCCTGCAGGATCCATGCGTGACGTGGGCGGGTGACGAATTGGTGCTCGGAGGCGTGCGGTTTCCCGTTCCGCTGGAAAAGGGCGGCTACGGCTGTGTGATGGAGTTTTATCGCGGCAGTTCTCTGGAGGGGCTGCGCCACTTCCTGAGCGGACCGCTCGGCATGAAGGATATTCGGTTCAAGCAGCTGCCCGATGGACGCGTCGCCATTTTTAGCCGTCCCCAAGGCGCCGTCGGTGGCCGAGGCAAAATCGGCTTTACTATCGCTCCGTCTTGGGACGCCATCACGGCCGAAATGATCGCCCGCGCAACGCTCTTTAAGGGACAATGGCTCAAAGAGGAATGGGGTGGAGTGAATGAAGCGCATCAGTTGGCAAACGGTCAACTTGGCGTGCTGGGCCATATCGCCTGCTTTGACGGTCAGGGCAACCGCCATTACTATCCAATGGCATTCGCGGTTGACCTGCGGACACGCCAACCCTCAGCAATTCGCATCATTGCGCGACGTAGCTTCTTCCCGCCCGGATCATCGAAGCGGCCGGACCTTGTGGACGTGGTCTTCAGCGGCGGCATTATCCGCAATGGTGATGGAACTGCGAACCTGTATGCGGGAACGAGTGATACGGCAGCTGCTGTCGTAAAGTTGCCCGACCCATTTCTGCAATTTGAAACTTAACGGCCAAGTGCTATCGATAAAGACCTCGTTACGTGTCGAGGGCGCAACGTTACCATCGAACCTTGCCATTGCACGTTTAGTCGGCACCAGAATTTGGTGGCCGTGGATCAAACCCCTTCCGCAGCGCCTGTTGAATTGCCGTATACGACGCTAAAATGGAGGTAAATGGATAGCGTCGCCCCTGCGTATTGCAGGGTACCAGCAGCAGGTTCTGATGCAGCAGTTTGTTCGCGATCCATTTGATCTCGCTCATATATGGAGTTCACCCAACAGATGATATCTGTCAATCCAAAGCTCGATTGGTGGCAGATCAGCGAAAAGCAGCATCACGAAACCTATGAGGCAAGAACGCAACTCCTGCCGGAACTGCCCATCATCGGGCGGCTTCACCTCCTGCAAGCCGTGCCGGGGGGCCTCAGGTCCGATGCACACACGAAAGAGTATGAACTGCACCTGGTTCAGGAGGGCTGTCTGGAGCTGTGGGTGGATTCCCCTGCCAAGCAGTACACCGTTACCGGCGGCTTGGCGATTCTGACTCAGCCGGGCCAGACACATGGCGGCGCGCGTGAAGTGCTGAATCCTGGCCGCTGGTGCATGCTTCGCTTTCTGGTCCTGCCCAATTCCCGCCAAATGCCCACCGGACTGACGCCCGCCCAAGCATCGCAATTGCAGAAATTACTCGAAGGGGTGGATTCGCCCGTCTTCTCGTTTTCTCCTTCCCTGGAAAAGTGCTTCGAACGTTTATTGGACGAGCATCGACACCCGAGCGTCAGCAGCGAACTGATGGCACGTTCCCTGCTTCACGAGTTGATCATCTGGATCGCACGGGATCACGCGGCGTCAATGCTCAATCCGCCGCGTCGGCTTCCACGATATTCCCCACCGATTCAAGCGGCCGTCACGTGGCTCGATGAGCACGTGGGCGAGCCCGTGCTGATGGAGAATGCCGCAAAGGCGGCAGGATTGAGCGAGAGTCACTTCCGCCGCTGGTTTCAGAAGGAAGTGGGATTTAATCCGGCGGATTACATGATGTACAGGCGTGTTGAGATCGGCAAGGATAAGCTGCGCACAAGCGATCTGTCAGTCACCAAGATTGCCATGGAGTTGGGTTTCAGCACGTCCGCATATTTCACCGCGGTTTTTCGCAAGCGCACCGGGCTTACGCCGACCCAATACCGTCGAGAGCAGAGCGTGCCCTGAGAATCCCGTCATGGCCCGATCCTGTCGCTCACCCTGACGTACACGACCGCATCCGGCGCTAGATCCAATTGCAGTCGCTGACCGCACCGCTCGCCGACTCCAATCGCATCTGGCGATTCGCCGGTTGCTATCATTGCCGCAACGCTGCTCCATGGAAACGCCAATTGTGCCTGTTGCCGCTTGTCGGTGCCGTTGAAGACGATGAACGTCAGTTCAAATCGGCCTTGCTCCAACTGCCTGCGCTCTTCGAAAGCATCGAGGTTCAATACCATGATGTCGCGATCGTCGGCGTGTCCAAACGTTTCCCACATCAGACAGGCACGGAACACCCAGCCGGACCCGTAAATCTCCTGCCCGACCGAGCCAGGCGCCGGACCTTCCAATATCGGAATGTTCTCGAACGGGATATATTGCAGGGGTAGTTCGCCCCGACCCGCATCAAAGCAGCGGGGAAAGAAGTAGAAATTGTTCTTCCGCGCGTGATCGACAACCCGTAACAACGCCAACGACGGAGGAAATCTCTTAAACGTCGGACAGAGCCTGGCCAACACCTCAATGTTTTCGAAGAGGGCGGGGTAACTGATTGTTGCACACGCTTGAAACATGCCCAGAGTATTGATTCTTCTGCTTTGTTCCGTCGTACGATCCGCATACCAATAGAGCATTCGCAACGTCTGCGCGAGAAGGTAATGATAGACCTCCTCGTAGTTCGCCAAGGGATGCATAACTGCAAGGCGGTACGCGGCCTGCGTCCCCATCGCGAGCAGGAAAACCTCCTGGTGAATCGTATTCACCGGCAACCGGTGAAGCATTCGCGACGCATTTCTGGCTTCTTCCAGATAGCGCTCGCTGGCCGTCATTTCATGCAGATCCAGCATGAAGTTGGCATAAGCTCCGAGGACCGCGTGGCAATCACCCGCTCCGGCGCGTTCGATCGTCCGCCTGTTGAAGCTGAGCGGAAAAAGGTACGACGTCTTCTTCGCCAGCGGAATGACGACATCGTTGACTTCATCAATAACGCAACCGAGGAGGGATTGATTCTTCCGCAGGCGCCCCAACTGAAACAGTTGCTCGAGAACGTATACGTGTTGCCACGTGCCTGATACGGTATCGGCGGCAGCAGGCGCAAACGGCGTTTGGTTGGTCCGCAGGGCTTGATCAATCATTTGGCAGACGCGCTGGTAGAGCCGTGGTATGGGATCCCGCCTATCCACGCGCGAAAGCACCGCCAGCGGATGCGCGATCCAGATTGCCGCGTCAAAGCATGGCTTGATCATATCGAACCGATTGCCACGTGCTTCGATTGCCTCCTTCCAGGCGGGGCTGTAGCCGTCCACGTAATTCAGAATGAATTCATGACTTCCCTCCGTTTTCCGCCAACACAGCCCCTCCGTCATAAGATCTTCCGCACAATGATGAGCGAAGTCTCGCCATGAAGTGGCCCCCGAGGGCTACGGGCTGCTTCGGGGCAGCAACGGAAGACATTTATCAACCAGCAACCGCACCGCTTCGTGATCGTCTGCAAGAGCCTTTCGCGGGCGCGCGGTCAGGAAGTAACTAAAGTGCTGAACGCCCGAAGGAAACAGCCGGCCCGAGGCGCCGGTTGCATATAGGCCAAGTTCACCCGCTGGCTCGGGCTGGTATCGACGACGAAACCCGCACCGGTAGTTCAGAAATCGAGCGATGTTCTGCCGCGACATCCAGTTCATGCGCGTCATGTCGAAAAAGAGCATGATCTCCACGTTGAGATAGGGATCAAAGTAATAGGTCGCGGGAAAGTCATTGCCGTAAGCGTCGTCGTTCCATTTGGTTGGATTCGTGATCTGCGTGATGAACCATACGTGATCGCCGCGCTCGTAGGGCGGGAGCGGGCCAAGATCGAGCGTGATCTCCGGTTCAAAGCCATTTTGCATGCACAGCTGGATGTCTTGTTCCGCATTCACTTCGACATCGAAAATGAACCAGCCTCGCGCGGCATCCGCGGTGATCGTCGCCCGCCAGGTTGTAATGCCCATGTTGCCATGCTTGCCATCACCCCCGATCGTCCCCGTCAACAGAATGCGAGCATCGTCGACTTTCTTGATGTCACTGGCGTGGAGTTCGAATACGTTGCCGCGGACCAACGGATTGTGGGTGGCGGACGCCGATCTCCAGCCGGTTTCCGGATCTCTTATGAAAAGCTGGTAACCAAAGCTTGCATCACTACCGCGCTGAGACACGGTAAGCTTCATTTCTGCGCACGTCAAAGACACGGGTTCGATCGGCATCTATTTTTCCGACGGTGATGAGAAGTACCGCCGCGCCCGGAGCCGCAAGCTGCCCACGGAGTGCCTCCACATGATCGATGATGGCCAGACCCGGTTCCTCTAATGGCCCGTAAGCGAAGGTTGGGTTTGTGGATTCTCCGTCGAATTATCTTCGGTCGGCGCGGATGTCGGAACATGTAGCGTCGTCGTAGGCGGTTGATCGATATCGGGGTGCCATGCCCACGGCATATTGGGAATCCACGCCGGATGCACACCCACGTAGATTCCTACGAGGAACCCCACTAAGGTCCACGCTAGAATGCCGAGTATGCCGTAGATACGACTGGGTCTTTTTAGCAGCGGCGTGGTTTCCATGAGACCTTCGCAAAGTTTGAATTTGGTTTCCTCGTAACACCGGCCTGATTCGGTGACGCTCCCAACCTACCAAGCATACGCTCGATTGTACAATGGAGGGGGGTAAAGCAAACCTGGGGACGTCCGGTTTGATCACCGGCAGTCTTCTGGCTCGTTCTCGGTACGGTCGAGCCGTGCAAGGGTGAATTGCTGCCGAAAATGGAAGAACGGGCCATTTCCCTCGTTAACGCCAGGCGGTACCATAACAGAAATCGCTGCCGGCAAATCAAAAGGAGCCGTCCGGCCGGCGACGGCAAATAGGAGGAATGACCATGAAGGCGAAATCTTTTCTAGTCGTTCTCTTGATAATGGTGGCCGGTGGATCATTGTGCTTGGCCCAAATGTCGGCTGAGGAGGCCCAGCAAAGGTTGCAAGACAAGATCGCGGCGGCGACTCAGCCCGACGCGCTCCAAGCCCAGATCAAATCGCTGCGAGCACAAATTGACGACCTGAAACGGCAACTTGCCGCCGCCAAAGCCGAGAATGAACAACTGAAGGGAAAGCTGGCGCTCCTTCAGCCGGTTGCGCCGTCGAATGGCGGGCCCGCGAATGGCGAGCCGGCGAAAACGCCGCAATCAACCTTCACGTCCAGGGCAAAGGCGACCCACTGGGGTCCAAGTCATTATCCCCCGGCGGAGATTCTGGATGCCGAGAAGACTGACGCCGAAATAGATGCGCTGGCCGCCAGGACCGCACTTAAGCCGGAAATGGTTGCGGCCCTGCACGAAGGAAAACCAACCATCGGAATGCCGGAGGAGGGATTGAAAATCATCATGATTCTGAAAAAGCAGGCGGATTCCGAGTCTGGAACGACCTATCTCGGCTGGCCGAAGCAGCAAGTACAAATAGTTCAGAAAGCAATTTCCGGCCCTGACGGGAAGGTATATTACACGAATGAAGAAGGCGTCGATTACAGCAATTGGCCAAAGATCATCGTGCAAAACGGCGTTGTTACCGAGATTGATGCCGCGCAATGAGCCGCCAATCGTCGCCCGGCGATTAATTTCCGACTTGGTTGAAACACGATGTCAAATTTCGATTGACCGCGACGTTAAGACTTTGGATGATACCGGCGCCAGTGCATACTTTTTCCGCGGAGGCAACTTGCAAATTCGTGAGGCGATCAATCGCCATTCAGCGATTTCCACAGTCGTGGTAATTTGCGTTCTAATTCTTGGCTTAGTTCTGATCGCGTTAGAACTCAAGGGTGAGAGCGGAAAGCCGCCTAAGGATAACTACTATTCGACCGATGACGGCAAGACCTGGTTCGTTGATTCTGCCAGCAAATTGCCGCCCTTCGATCATGATGGAGTTCCGGCGGTTCGCTGTTTCGTTTTCAAAGGCGGTAACGGGAAATTCGTGGGATTACTGGAAAAATATACTGATGCCACGCGGGATCAACTTGCGCGCACGGCGGAGCAAATGCGGCCTCGCGATGATGTAACCGTCCTGGTCAAGAAGCCCGGTGAAAAAGACTGGAAAGAAGTGGGTATGGATCAGGCGGCAATGATGCTCATGCATGTCTCGGGTCCTAATGGCACAGACGCTGAGCGCGTCATGCCCTGACAGGAACGCCGTTAGTATACGTCCTGCCCTAGAATTCCCCAGCCAGGCACGCCGTTAGTTGTTCGACCCGTGTAGTCTGGATCTGGGTCCATCATGTCTCTCACGTTGATCAGCTCACAGTGGAAATCGCAGAATCCGGCGACATAGTTCGGATATTTTCCATAGTCTAGAATCGCATAAGCTGGGAACGCTTCGACTTTTTCGTGAAAAGCGTGGAACTCCATGATTGCGATCTTCTTTGAACTATGTCGCGCCAAAGTAATCTTCACGCCGGAAGGGGTTATCCCAGGGACGCGACCCGAGGATGCTTGTTGAATGAATTGGGGACTGGCCCAAAGCGAAAGGGGGTACCAGTAGCTCGTGCGCCCGTTCGTCCCTATATAGCCGACAGAAGCTGCGCCGTACCAGTTACCATTCTGGTCGCCGCTGACTGACCTCAACGCCTGGTCCTGATCATCGGGACAATGCACTACAGCCGGGCTGGGCCAGTATTTGGCTGCATTCACCAGGTCTAGGTCACTCGCCGAACTGCCGGAAGGGGCAAGTGAAGCCATGTTGAAATACTTCCCCAGATAGGCAGGCTCGGGATCCGCAACATCCCACCACGGATTAAGCTCCACCGCATAGGGGTTGTAAGGGCTTGAGTCCCACCAACACTTGCCTCCGCTGCCCCCCGGGCCTATATCGCACGGGAAAAAACCGCCATTGTCGTTGGTGTACATCAGCATGGCGTTAAGCAGTTGCCGCTCGTTGTTCATGCATTGAAGGCGGTTAGCCTGCACACGGGCTTTCTGAAGAGACGGCAACAGAATCGAGATCAGAAGCGCGATGATTCCAATCACGACCAACAATTCAACGAGCGTAAAACCCTGGTTCTTCCTGCGAGAAGTCATAATAAATCCCTATAACTGACCGGCCAAGCCTCCGCAGCCGAACCGGCAAGATGACCCGAAATATAGGGCGGCCGCATAATCCTCACAATCAAACTTCGCGCTAATCGAAGATTGATTCTCAATGGTGCCGGCGGGGCGTTGACAGTGCATTAGCGGATGATACCACGGCCACCGGCCCTGCGACCCTATGTGGCTCTGCCGTTCCCGTGTATTTTTCCCCTCGCCCCGCGTACTCGTGGGGAGAGGGTTTAGGGTGAGGGGCGATTTTTGAACGTCGAATGTGGCCCCTCACCCTATCCTTCTTCCCGATGTACCGGAGAGGTTTCAATCTTTGCGATAAGCCCTTGTCGCAAATGGCAGTTCGCCCCAAACTCATAGCCGTGTTTTCAAGCCATTGCCCAGTTGGGTGCGCATACCGCACCGAGTCGCATTTTGGGTGGCTGCCAAGTTGGCCATCAACGCCCTGCAAAAGCTTCGTAATGCTGGACTTGCAGCATATATCAGAAAGTTGCTGTGTACCGGGGCGAGGGGAAAAACGGTGAGCGTGACGCGAACGGCACCTTTTTTCGACGATATGCGATGGTCATACTCGGAGGATAAATCATTTGTTCAAGCCGAGCGCTTCGAAGAGCGGCCCCAGATGCCTTTCATAATTCCGCCAGCGGCCCACGGACCGGGTGTAGATCGGCTGGCGAACCTGCCAGTCACTGGCTGTCTGCACGGTCCGCTCGGTCCGGTGAAAATCCAGACATGCTGCGTTCCAGGGCAAACCCAGGAAACTGATGATGCGGCGGCTTTGTCCTTCCAAATCTGCGACCAGGTCCTCGTATTGCACCTCGAGCATCCGCAGAGGCAGCACCTTCAGCCAGTGGGCGATGAGCCGATCGGTATGGACGTGATGGCGGCCGCATTGAACCAGATCGAAGGAGAAAAGATTGCCGGCGCTAAACCGCTGGAAGAAACAGGAGAGGCAGGTGTCGCGAGGATCGCGGCGGCAGAGAATAACACGCGCTGAGGGAAAGAGCGTGGCGATCAATCCAAGACGCTCGACATTCTCGGGCATTTTGTCGATCACGCGCAACGCCGAACCGCCGAGGACCCGCAGGCGATCCAATTGTTTGCCGGCGGCGTCCTTGATGGGACCCCGCTCGCATTCGGTGACCCTCAGCGAGGCCGCGATGTTGCCGATGTCCCTCAGCTCGCCGGCGCCGAAAACATCGGGATGACTGGAAGCGATCTGTTCGACAAGGGTGGTTCCGGAGCGCGGCATTCCCACGATGAACACGGGCAATTCCGAAGGCTCGCCCCAGTCCCGCGTGCGCGCAAAAAAGTCCGGCGTGAACATCGCAATTGACTCATCCACGCCATGCGCAAACTGATCACTGCTGTACCCCTCGCCGGCGGCGCGGCGCATCTGTAATACCAGCGAATTGGCCCGGGAGTAGTGAGCAAATGCTTCATCGAAGCGGTCGGCCTCGTCCAGCATCTTTCCGAGGATAAATCCGAGCGCGGCGCGGTCGCGGATGGACGTTTGCGGATCATTGACGGATGCGATGAGCCGGGCCATCTCCGCCGCGTCGGCGCTCGCGCCAACACTGGCCATAAGGGTGTAGGCCTGAACCGCGCCCGGTCGCCGGGCCAGGCTCTGGCGAGCGCAGTCGGCGGCCTCGGCGAACCGCCCAATTTGCCGCAAGACGTGGCCGAGGTAAATCCAACCCGATGCCAAATCGGGCGCGATTTCAACGGCGCGGCGAAAACTATCCACCGCCTCGGCGCCCCGGCCGCTCTGGCACAGGATCATGCCGCGCGCCTGGTGCGTGATCGCCGAATCGGGGGCGAGGGCCGCGGCGCGATCCAGAGCCTTGGCCGCCTCATCAAACCTCCGCAACTCGGCTAGGGCGATGGCCAAGAAGTTATGGGCGTCGGAGTTATCCGGCTCGCATTGAGCAGCCTGCTGGAAGGCTAGACGCGCCTCCTCGAAGTGGCCCTGCGCGCGATACAACTGGCCGAGATTAAGGTGAGGCATAGCCCAAACCCGCCTGGACTCGATCGCCTTGGAATAGGCCGCGATGGCCTCGTCGAGTTGCCCCTTGGCCTCTAAGACGGTTCCCAGATTGTTGTGCGCTTCGGTGAAATCAGGCTTGAGCCGAATGGCCTGCCGATAGGAACCGATCGCCTCGTCAAGCTGCCCCTTGTCCTTCAGGGCATTGCCGAGATTGTTGTGCGCTTCGGTGAAATCAGGCTTGAGCCGAATGGCCTGCCGATAGGAAGCGATCGCCTCGTCAAGCTGCCCCCTGGCCTTCAGTGCGTTACCGAGATTGGTGTGCGATTTGGCGTTATCAGGGTCGAGCCGAACGGCGTGCCGCTGGGTGGCGATCGCCTCGTCGAGCCGTCCGATGTGCAATAGGCCATTGCCGAGGTTGCGGTAATAAATCCCACGGGTCGAACAAATCCCGATCGCTCGCCGGATCAATTCGATCCCCGCGTCCAACCGGCCCGCCTGTAATTCCAGCACCCCCAACATATGCAATGCGTCCGCATGATTGGGCTGCCGAGCAAGGACCTGCCGGTAAATCCTCTCCGCCTCCGCCAAACGGCCCGCCCGATAGTGCGACAAGCCGGATTCGTATTGCTTCTGAAGTGTCATGCGACCGGGCATTGTAATCGAGAAACGCCGCTCCGGTCCCATTGGATACCGATCCTAACGAGTCTTCTGGGTTCGGTACGAATTCGACCTTGACGTTGACCGATCTGGCGCGGCAAAGGATTTTGGAAAGTCAGGCGCGATTCCTGGTCCATTGGGATAATGCGTCCACCACTCGTGTGATGACGCTGTCCCAATCCCCCCGGGAGGGCTGGCGGAATAATCGCATCGTCGGATACCATGGGCTGTCCGTCCGGTCGTGCAGCCAACGGAAATCCGGCACAAGCTGAAGCATGACCCACACCGATCTCCCCAGTGCCCCCGCCAAATGCGGCACGGAAGTATCGGTAGTAATGATCAGGTCCATCAACGACATCACCGCCGCGGTGTCTGCAAAGTCGTTCAGTTCCGGGCCGAGATCGACCAATTCCAATCCTACCGGCGGATTTTTCGCCTGCTCCCCGGGCGGACCTTTCTGGAGACTGTAAAACTTGACGCCTCGGGCGGCTGCAAATGGGGCCAATTGTTGCAGGTTCACCGATCGCGTTCGATCCCATTTGAACCGAGGATTGCCCGCCCACGCCAAGCCGACCCTCAATTGCCCGTCGGGAGCGCCGAGCGTTCGACTCCATGCCTCAGCCAGCGCCGGTTCGGGGGTCAGATAGGGCACGATTTGGGGAATGTTGTCTAACGTCGTCCCGAAAACCCGCGGCAGACTTAGCAGAGGACAGTGCAGATCAAAGGCCGGCAGGGGCTGGCCTGGGGTCACGATTTGGCATGTCCCGGCCATTGTCAGGAAGAGCCGTTGGAGTTGGGACTGACATGCAATGATGATTCTCCCGCCCCGCTGCGCCACCACCGGCAAGTAGCGGATGAATTGAATGGCATCCCCAAAGCCCTGCTCGGTGTGGAGCAGAATCGTGCGACCTTCCAATGGGCAGCCATCCCACTGTGGTTGAGTGAGGTTTCGCTGGTGAGAGGGAAAATCCTCGCATTTCAATCGCCATTCAAATTCTTCCCAGCCTTGTTGAAAATCGCCCCGCGCCAGCAGCGCTAACGAAAGATTGTTGTGGGCTCCGGCGAAGTTGGGCCTGAGGGCAATGGCCTGGCGATAGACAGCGATGGCCTCATCGAGTTGTCCTTTGTCGTTCAGGGCTTTGCCAAGATTGCTGTGGACTCCGGGAACGTTGGGGTTAAGGGCGATAGCCTGGCGATAGGCGACGATGGCCTCATCGAGTTGTCCCCTGTCGTGCAAGGCATTGCCGAGATTGCTGTGGGCTTCGGGAATGTTGGGGTTAAGGGCGATCGCCTGGCGAAAGGCGGCGATGGCCTCATCGAATTGTCCCTTGTCTTTCAGGGCTATGCCCAGATTGCTGTGGGCTTCGGGAAAGTTGGGCCTGAGGGCAATGGCCTGGCGATAGGCGGCGATCGCCTCATCGAGTTGTCCTTTGTCTTTCAGGGCAATGCCGAGATTGCTGTGGGCTTCGGCGAAGTTGGGCCGGAGGGCAATGGCTTGGCGATAGGCGGCGATCGCCTCATCGAGTTGTCCTCTGTCTTTCAGGGCACTGGCGAGATTGCAGTAGGCTTCGGAGTAGTTGGGCCTGATGGCGATCGCCTGGCGAAAGGCGGCGATGGCCTCATCGAATTGTCCCTTGTCTTTCAGGGCCATGCCGAGATTGCTGTGGGCTTCGGGAAAGTTGGGCCTGAGGGCAATGGCCTGGCGATAGGCGGCGATCGCCTCATCGAGTTGTCCTTTGTCTTTCAGGGC
>Ga0181518_10002593_pt1 | contig 17328 bp, 16 predicted proteins | sample PEATcosm2014_Bin_28_FD_119751 | JGI IMG/M metagenome (GOLD analysis project Ga0181518, IMG submission 119751) | Peatland microbial communities from MTU Mesocosm Facility, Houghton, MI, USA - PEATcosm2014_Bin01_60_metaG | ecosystem: Environmental > Terrestrial > Soil > Wetlands > Peat | place... | reverse complement strand
TCGGAGCGGTAAATCGCGATGATCGGCTGGTTGGGAAGGTTGACGCCGGGATTGGCCTTGGCGAGGGCAGGATCGTTCCAGCTCTGGATCTTCCCGAGGTAGATGCCGGCCAGAGCTTCGGGAGTGAATTTGATTTCTCCGCTGACGCCGGGGACGTTATAGGCAGGAACGACCGCGCCCATCACGGTGGGGATATGGAGAATTTTAGTTTTGGCCTGGGCCAGTTGCTCGTCGGACATGGGGCCGTCGCTGGCTCCGAAATCGACGGTGCCGTTCAAGACCTGGCGGATGCCACCGCCGCTGCCAATCGACTGATAGTTGATCTGCACGTCGGGGTGGAGCTTGTTATATTCGCTGAACCATTTGGAATACATGGGATACGGGAAGGTGGCGCCCGCTCCATTCAACGTGGTTTGGCCCATGACGGGCAGCGCCAATGCCAGAAGTGCCAGCAATACCGCAATGCGACGGTTCACTCGATGAGTCCTCCGGGTGCTTGATTTAAGTGCGCGATCTTTGCTTCTTGAGCGAAGGACTAGTTTTATTGGCGAGTGTTACAGGAAGGTTACAGCGAGGTAAATTTCTGATGAACGCGCCCGGCTTCTCAAGTACTTATAGCCAATGCAGGAGTGGCTGTAACTGCAAAACAGCTCGGAACAAGATTCCATAGAGACGGGGCAAGCCCCGTCTCTACCGGAGGGGGTTACAGCAACACTGGATCTCACAGGTTCGGCCTATTGCCGGGGATTCTATTTCACATCTCCGCAGTCAGGGCCGAGGTACTTGGAGCTGAAGGTGACATCCATATTCATGTTTCGGCCGGCGGCGTTGGTGACCATATGCGCCGTTCCCTTAGTGCTCTCGGAAGAGGTGACCTCAACCACGACGGTTCCATCGGTCGTCGCCTGTTTCTGCTCGCAGTGGAGCTTCATTTCGAGCCTGCTGGAGGTTGAACTCACAACGGTTCGCGTACATACCTGCTGGGTCACATCGAAAGCGGTTTGCTTGTCGATTTTCTCCTGGGTGATGCAATACTTGCTGACATTCGTTGCCGGTCCACCCATGCCACTCTGTTTCATCATGGCTTCGATGCGAGCGCGCTGCTCGGGAGGCATCTTGGCGAGCGTGTCGGGAGAAATGGCGGGCATGGCCGGCATTCCGGTCATGGAATGGGTCACAGTGTTTTCCCACAGACCCAACTTGACCTTGAGGGGCGTGAGCTTGTCGGCGGCCCACAGGCTCAACACGGAAAAAACGATGGCAGCAAGAACGAATTTGGCTCGCATCAGGGCTCTCCCAGGTTTGTTAGATTGGCTTGCGTTGAACAGAATGGCATACAGTGGGCGGCGGAGCAAATCATTATTTAACCGCTGATTTTTCCGGAGTAGAGCGCCATGCCGACGACAGCATCGATGCCGAGGGCGTCGAGGGTGTCGATTTCGCGCTGCTCGGTGATGCCGCCGGCGACTACCAAATGCCGTTCGGTGGCTCGGCGGATGGCATGGATCGTCTCCATCGGAATTCCACCCATCAAGCCCTCGGTGTCAATGTGGGTATAGAGGAAGCTCTCGCAGAAAGGTTCCAACGCGCGAATCATGTCGAATGGGGTGAGGGCCGTCTCGGTGCGCCATCCGTCGATGGCGACGCGGCCTGCGCGGGAGTCGAGAGCGAACATAAGCGCCGATTTCGGGATTGCATCCGCGAGCGCGCGGGCGTGGTCTTCATTAATGCGGCCTTCTTTCAGCAGCGCGGAGCCGATGATGACTTTGCGCGCGCCTAGCGCGATGAGTTCCTGCGCGGTCTTGACATCGCGAATGCCGCCGCCAACCTGGCAGGGCAGACGGCCGGCGATCTGCTGCACCAGCGTACGGTTGTCGCCGGTGCCGATCGCCGCATCGAGATCGATCAGTTGGACCACCGGATACTTGGAAAAACGCTCGATCCAGTAATCGAAATTATCGAATTCCAGTTTCTTTTTCTCGCCCTGGACTAACTGCACGATCTTGCCGCCCAAAAGATCGATTGACGGAATTAACATGGCCACCTCACCGGCACGCCGGCAGCGCTCAGTTCGTTTTTCAATTGGGCGATGTTTTCGAGTCCGAAATGAAAAATGGAGGCAGCCAGGGCCGCGTCGGCGCTTCCCTTCTGGAATACGTCGATGAAATCTTGGGCCGAACCGGCGCCACCCGAGGCAATCACGGGGATGGAAACCGACGCGGCCACTCGCTCGGTCAATTCGCAATCGAAACCGGCTTTGGTGCCGTCGCGGTCCATGGAAGTGAGCAGGATTTCTCCAGCGCCGCCAGCGGCCGCATCGCGCGCCCACTGGATCGCGTCGCGGCCTGTAGGAGTGCGGCCTCCGGCAACAAACACTTCGAAGCCGCCCTTCGCCCGCCGGACATCGATCGACACGACTACCGCCTGCGAGCCAAAACGAGCGGCAATCTTCCCGATCAGCGATGGGTCTTTCACGGCGGCGGAGTTGATGGCGATCTTGTCGGCTCCGGCCGCGAAGACGGCCTCGGCGTCGGCGAGTTCGCGGATGCCTCCGCCGACGGTAAACGGAATAAACAGACGGCGCGCCGTGCGGGCGACGACGTCGAGCATGGTGTGGCGTTTGCCGCTGGTGGCCGTGATATCGAGCAGGACGATCTCGTCGGCGCCGTCGCGGGCGTGGGCGGCGGCACATTCCTCCGGGTCGCCCGCGTCACGCAGATTGACGAACTTTACGCCTTTCACGACGCGGCCTTGGTCCACATCGAGACAGGCGATGATGCGCTTGGTCAGCACTTATTTAACCTCACTGGTCAACCTCGCAGAAATTTTTGAGCATGAGCAACCCAACCGTCCAGGATTTTTCCGGATGAAATTGCACTCCGAAAATGTTTTCTTTTTCGACGACGGCGGAAAACGGCGCTCCGTATTCCGTTGCCGCGGTGGTGGCCGCGACCACCGGCGCCTGATAAGAGTGGGTGAAATAAACAAAGGAATCGGAGGCGACGTTGCGCAACAGGCGCGAACCTTGGCGCACCGCCAGCGAGTTCCATCCCACATGCGGCGATTTCACCGAAGACGGAAACGGGCGGCATCGGCCCGCGAAAATTCCCGCTCCCGCGCAGTCGGGGGCCTCGTCGCTGCCCTCGAAGAGCCATTGCATTCCCAGGCAAATGCCCAGGAAGGGTTTGCCCGCGCGCGCGCCTTCGAGCACGGCGTCGCGCAAGCCCAGGTTTTCGAGGCCGCCCAACGCGGAGAAGTGACCGACGCCGGGCAGCACGATTTTGCCGGCGGCGGCGACTACTTCGGGCTGCGCGGTCACAACTACTTTGACGCCGAGATAGTCGAACGCTTTCTTCACCGAGTTCAGGTTGCCGGCGCCGTAATCGACGATGGCTATCGTTTTTGTCATAGAAGCCCCTTGGTGCTCGGCAACATGCGACCGAGACGGCGGTCGCGAGAACAGGCGACACGCAGGGCGCGCGCAAAAGCTTTGAAGAGAGCTTCGATTTTGTGGTGACTGGATCGTCCGTACATGACACGCACATGAACGTTGGCCCGCGCGCCGCGCGCGAATCCTTCGAAGAAATCGGGGACCAATTCCGTCTGCAAGTCGCCGACCCGCGTGGCGCGGACTTTGGTCTCGACCACGGCGACGGCGCGGCCGCCAAAATCCACCGCCGCGAGGCCGAGGGTCTCATCCATGGTCATGAGAAAATATCCGGCCCGGAGGATGCCGCGCCGGTCTCCCAGTGCGCGGTCGAAGGCCTCACCCAGCGCTATGCCAACATCTTCGACGGTGTGGTGCTGATCGACGTCCAGGTCGCCGACGGCGGCGAGTTTCAAGTCGAACGCACCGTGACGCGTGAACAACTCTAGCATGTGATCGAGAAAACGGATTCCGGTGGAGATCTCGTATTTTCCACGACCCTCGAGAGCGAGGGCAATTTGAATTTCCGTTTCCGCCGTCTTGCGATGCAATTTCGCTTTCCTCACGACCGCACCTCTCCTCTTACGTCAGTTCGCATAGCTTCCGTTTGCAAATCAAGCCGTTCGACCACTTCGCGCAGCGCGCCGATGAGGGTCGCGGTGTGTTCGTCCGTACCGACGGTCAGGCGAACGCAGCCTTCGCATTCCGGGTCGGAGTTACGGTCGCGGACCAGAACTCCGCGGTCGCGCAGGGCACGGACGAATTCCGCGTGGGCCGGGCCTACGCGCACCAGCACAAAATTGGCGTGGCTCGGCCAGTAATGCAAGCCAAGACTGGCGAACTCACGCTGCAATTTTTCGCGATTGCTCACCACCTGCGCGACATAGCGGCCGACATGCTCCTGATCTTCGAGCGCCACGGGCAAGGCTGCGAGCGCGGCGGCGTTGACGCTGTAGGGCGAGGCCACGCGGCGGACCATCGTCATCTGCCGGGAGTCTCCCGCAAGAATTCCGATGCGCAAGCCGGCGAGGCCGTAGGCTTTAGAAAAAGTTCGCGCCACAAAAAGGTTTTCGACTTGCCGGGTTTGCTCGATCAGCGTCTCTCCGTGAAATTCGAAATACGCCTCATCGACCAACACGGCGGCTTGCGGCGCGGCTTGCGCGATCTGGACCAGAACATCGCCAGCGACCGCCGCTCCGGTGGGATTATTCGGATTCGCCACGGCGATGAGGCGGGTGCGCGGGCTGAGTTGCGAGAGCAGGGCGTTGAGCGGAAATACAAAGTTGTCGCTGGCGCGCGCCTCAATCACGCGCGCGCCTTCAGCTTCGGCGAAGATGGCGTACATGGCGAAGGTAGGCACCACGATGAGGGCTTCGTCTCCGGCATCGAGATAGGTGGAACAGAGCAGGTGAATCGCTTCATCAACGCCGTTGGTGAGCAGGACCTGGGCCGGTTCGAGTCCAAGAAAACCAGCGGCGATTTTTTCCGCCGGCTCGCGCTCGGGATAGCGGGCCAGGAGTTCGGCATCGAGCGAGCGCAAACACGCCAACACGCGCGGCGAACATCCGACCGTGCTCTCGTTGAAATCGAGGCGCAGACCGACTCGATCGGCCAACGGCGGACGATAAGAACGCATTTTATTTACTGCGGCGCGTGCTTCAAGCATGGGAACACCTCACTCGGAATGCCTCGGCGTGACCTTGCAAGCCTTCGGCGGTGGCCAGCGTGATGCCGGATGGGCCGATACGTTGGATTCCCGCGCGCGAGACTTGCTGGCAGGCAATGACACGCACAAAATCATGTACGCCGAGGCCGCCGCGGACACGGGCCATGCACCCTGTGGGCAACACATGATTCGGTCCGGAAATGTAATCGCCTCCAGCTTGAGGCGTGAACTCGCCGAGAAAAACCGCGCCCGCATGTTGCACGGCCGGAGCCAGCGCGGCTGGGATTGTCAGGTGCTCGGGCGCGATGCGATTCGATAACTCGACGGCCTGTTCCAACGAATCAACCAGCAGAATCGCGCCGCGGCGCGAAAGCGATTGGGCGGCGATGGGATTTGTGTGCGTGCGTTTTTGAGTCTGCGCCTGAACTTTTTTCGCCAGCGCGCGTGAGGTCGTGATAAAGATGCAGAACGCGTAGGGATCGTGTTCCGCCTGCGCCACCAGGTCACTGGCGATGCAAGCTGGATCTCCGTCGGCGCTGATGATGACGGCCTCGGTGGGGCCGGCGAGAAATTCGATGGCACAATCGAAGGCGACTAGTTTTTTAGCCGCAGTTACGTAGCGGTTGCCGGGACCGACGATTCTATCCACGCCCGGAATTTCTTCCGTACCGAAGGCCAGCGTGGCGATGGCCTGCGCTCCGCCGACACGGTAGAATTCGCGCACACCTAGAAATGCAGCCGCCGCCAAAGTTGCCTGGGCCGGGCGCGGTGAAGCTACGCGTATGTGTTTGACGCCGGCAACCTGCGCGGGAATCACCGTCATCAAGACCGTCGAAGGCAGAGGATAGCGGCCGCCCGGCACATAGCATCCCACCGAATCCAAGGGCCGAACCAACTGGCCAACGGTGACGCCGGGCTCAGTGTCGCGCCGCCATTCTTCCGGCTTCTGCCACTCCGCATAGCGGCGAATATTCTCCGCGGCGTGCTTGATGGCGACTTGGAGTTCTGGGTCGGTGCGCTGCCAAGCCTGGCGCAGCTCGTCCTCTGGAACACGCAGCGGCTCGCCTTTTTGCAATCCATCCCAACGCGCGGCGTAGCGGCGCACAGCGCGATCCCCGCTGCGCCGGACTTCACGAATAATGCGGCGGGCGACGGGCTCGACAGCGGCAAGATCGGTCGCGCCGCGCTCGGCAAGCGCGTTCACCAAACGAGCTTGTTGGGGGCCTTCGAGAATGCGCATCTCGGCAACGGATTTGCGCTTCGCACTTTCGCCGCGGCGCATCACATCACCACCTTGTTGAGGGGATATTCGACGATGCCTTGAGCGCCGGCTTGCTTCAGCCTCGGAATCAGGGACCAGGCGGTGTGCTCCTCGATCACGGTGTTGACGGCGACCCATTCGTCATCGGCGAGGGGCGCGATGGTCGGATTTTGCAGGGCCGGCAGCAGGCGAAGAATGGCGGGCAGGTCCGCCTTGTGCACGTTGAGCATCAGGCCCACCAAGCCCAACGCAGCGATGGCGCCATTCAGCATGACGGACAGGTTTTCGATTTTTTGCCGCCGCGCGGGATCGGCCCAGGCGGTTTTGTTGGCGACGAGTTGCGTGTTCGACTCGAGCACGGTCTCGATGATGCGCAAATGATTGGCGCGCAGCGAGCTGCCCGTTTCCGTCACCTCGACAATGGCATCGGCCAGGAGCGGCGGCTTTACTTCGGTTGCGCCCCAGGAGAATTCGACGCGCACGTCAACCTTCCGCTCGGCGAAATAATTGCGGGTGAAACTGACCAGTTCGGTGGCGATGGTGCGTCCGGCGAGGTCTTCGATTTTCTGGAAGCCCGACTCCTCGGGCACGGCCAGCACCCACTTGACCTTGCCCATGCTTTGTTTGGCATAAATCAGGTCGGCAACCTTGACCACGTCGAGGCCGCTTTCGAGCACCCAATCGAGGCCAGTCAAGCCGGCGTCGAGCGCGCCGTGCTCGACGTAGCGCGCCATTTCCTGGGCGCGAATCAGCATGCATTCGATTTCGGGATCGTCGGTCGAGGCGAAATAAGAACGGGCGTTGGTGTAAACGCGCAGCCCGGCGCGGGAGAAAAGACTCAAGGTCGCTTCCTGCAAACTTCCTTTAGGAATGCCCAATCGCAATTTCATCGCGCGGTCCTTTCTCTTCCGGCCTTCGGTGGTTCATTCTTCTTTTCATCTTTATTCATATTCATGTTCATATTCATATCCATCGCGTTTTCCGGCGCGATTCCGAGAGGAAGTTCCTCGGTAAAGCAGGAGCGGGTCCCGGTGTGGCAGACCTTGCCTTCGCCGAGCACGTGGACGCGCAGGAGCACGGTGTCGCGGTCGCAGTCGGTCGCGGCGGCAACCACCTGCAAGCGGTTGCCGGAACTTTCTCCCTTGGTCCACAGGGTTTGACGGGTGCGGCTGTAAAACGTTACGAACCCGGTGCGCAGCGTCTTCTCGAGCGCTTCCCGGTTCATGAAACCCAGCATCAGCACCTCGCCGCCGTTCGCGTCTTGAATGACGGCGGGCGCCAGGCCTTGCATCTTGTCGAAATCGATCTCCATCGAAGCCTCCTGAATCTCTGGTGGCAGATTTCCTCTGCCTGGGTAAAACGAAAAGCCCGCTCGGCGAGTTGTGCGCCAGCGGGCTTGGATTTCCTAGGATTGCTTTTGGTTATCCGTGTTCCCCCGCCGACACACTCATCGCGTGGTGATGATGATGGTGATGGCGATGGGTCAGCGGAGTCATCCTGAAAATGATATTAGGGGAGCGGAGATGGGATTGTCAACCTCGGCCCGTAATTAAGGTACTGTCTCAAATTCAGTTTTTTCACCACGGAGGCACGGAGGCACGGAGAAAACCTTGGATCGGTAAAAACCAGCAGGGGATGGTCTTATCCGGTGATCGGGTTTTTCCGTGATTCCGTTCCTCAGTGGTGAAAAAGTCAAATTAGGACACTTCACCCTAAAAGGAGCGATTGATTTCGACGGGCTTGAATATCCTGATATGAAATCGATCTACCGTTTTCCAAAACGATAGACGATGCTGCCCACCATGCGAAGGTTGTTCTGGGGCTCAATCGCGCCGCTGGAATTGGCAAACGAGGCCCGTAGATAGTCACATCCCACTCGGACGGACAGGCGTCCGGCCACGGTGTGTTCGACTCCGCCACCCGCCGCATAGGAGAATCGGACCACGCTGCCGCCCAGGTAATAGTGGTCTGTGACGGGAACGGCGCTGTTGACCCAACCTACGCCGGCCAATCCGCGGACGAAGATGCGGGTCTTTCTCCAACTTGCGGGATAGAGCACCGGTCCGGCGAGAAGGCTGAGGACATTGGCGCTGTGCCTGGTGGCGAGCACGTCGCCGGTGCGAGCGTAGCTGGCGTCTGCCGTCAGTCCCCAATGCGAAGTGAGATCGAGAAGGGCGGCGCCATCCACTCCGTTAAGGGTGGTTTGTGGTTGCGAGGGCGTACCCATCATCAGATAGGTGTAACCGGCGCTCGCCTGAAACACCGGGCCGGTGGCGGCGGCTGGCGCGCCGCTGCCGCTAGCGCGGACTTGCGCGAGGAGCGGCGCTACCATCAACAAAACGAGAGCCGCGACTTTTTTCACGATTCCTATTCCTACCAGCGCAGCCCCACTGTGACTGGCATGACGATGGTCTGGACGTCGCTCTGATAGGCGCGATGATAGCGCCATTCGACGTAGAGCTTCGTCTTGTCGTGCAGGGGATAGGTGACTCCGCCGCCGTAGTTGAAGCCGCCCGCAATCTTGGATTTCGAGGACATATATTGCGCGTTCAGGTTAGTCCCGAAGATGTTGTTTTGCCAGGTCAGGTCCCACCATTGCCACGCAGGCTGGTACGGTGTGCCGGCTTGAAGCTGACGACCGGGGATCGAAACGGTGCGGTCGTAGAAACCTATGCCGAAGATTCCATACGCTCCAAATCCGCGCAGATGGCGGGGCACGTTGACGATGCCGTCGAGGCTAATGGACTGCATATGCCCGGTCTGGTCGTTCAGGAACTGCCCCTGCTTCACGCTGGGACGAAAGCCGAGGTCGTAGTACATGTATTCGGCATCCGCGCCGAACATACGGGTGAAGTTCATGCCGCCTCCGGCCACGGCGAAAATTGAGTTTCCGACATAGCCGGCCACTTCGTGGCGGCCGATGCCGTCTCCGGCGCCGGCGTTCCAGGTAAGACGGTTGAAAATGGATTGGGCCGAAGCCGATGCCATGAGTCCGAAAAAAACCAATAACCACAGTATCCGATTCCTCAATCTCGATCTCCTCTTTCGTAGGACGATATTCCGGCAAACGCGGGCTGTCATGCCGGCGCGCGCTCGGATGCGCTTGCACAACCTTAGATGCGTATTCCGGCTTCCCTTAGAGACGCGGCTTGCCGGGTCTCCAGCCTCGTCCCCGGAGATGGCGAAACGGCCTCGCTTGAGATTAACCAATCGCAAGCCCTTCGGCAAACGCTCCACACCAGGTTTCAAAGTTTCAAGGTTTCAAAGTTTCGAGGTTTCAAGGTTCCGCCGGCGGCGGATGGTGGTTCCTCGCTCGACACTTTGCAACGCGGAGGCGTTCCGCGCAAAATCTTCCGATGGCCACCAAAATTTTCTCTTTCCCAAATAGGAAAAACCTTGCAGATCGAATCTTCCGGCCTGCTAGAATGTTATTCATACCATCTAAGTGGCTGGTTGGCGGCATCTTACGTATCGAGGGCTGCCGTCGACAATGGACTTCGGCGTGCACTTCAAGCATCGAAGTGTCATCTTTTGGCCCATCCCCCGTGGCCTTAAAAGTGCTGGATTGAGGGATTGACCACTGCTTTTGGCAAGCGCCAACCGCCTGTGGCGAAAGTTGGATCCCTATTTAGGGTATTGCTGAAGCGATACCGTTCGCTCTTCGATGTACGCCTCGCCGTGAGGGGGCGACATCGGCGGCCGATTCGACCCAGGCCGTAAAGCCGGCTGTAATTTTGAGGTGCCCGACATGAATTCCCAGGCTTCGCAAATGACCCTAGGCCTTCTACCCGAGCGTCGTACCCCGTGGGAAACGTTCGTTCTTGGATATGGGGCGCAGTCGCTGGTGCTGGCATTCTTCGTGCTTGCGGCCGTCGTTTACCCCGACGTTCTCGAGTCGCCGGTGCACGACTACAGCGTCATCAGCCTGATGGCGACTCCGACTCCGCCGGCCGAGCCACCGGCGCCGGTGCAACATCTGCGAGTTCCAAAGACGGTTGAAATGCCAACGCCGCGGCCGGAAGCGCTGCGCGTTCCCGCGGAAGTGGTGCGAGTGAAGAAAAGCCTACCCGATGAGCCGGCGCCCAAGATCACCATGGCCGCGACGAAAGTGGCTCTGCCGGATGTGAAACCGATGATGGCCCGGATGCCGGTCAAGACAAATGTGTTCTCGACGGGAAGCTCGGCGACGCCAACCGTGGCAGCGGCACCGGAGAAAGTGCAAACCGGAGGGTTTGGCGATCCCAACGGCGTGGCTCCGGGTGACAACCACAACCGTCCGATTACGATCGCGCGGGCGGGATCGTTCGATCTGCCGTCTGGGCCTGGCTATGGCAACGGCACAGGCGGATCGCATGGCATCCGGGGGGTGGTCGCGAGCACGGGATTTGGCAACGGCGTCGCGACGGGAAACAGTTCCGGCCCGCGGGGCGTGGTGCGCGAAGGAGGGTTCGGAGACGGCATAGTGGTCGCCGCCATCCAGCCCAAAGCGAGGTCTAGCGAACGCGCAGTCAATACCGTGCCGGCGGAGATTACATTCAAGCCCCGTCCGGTGTACACCGAGGAAGGGCGGCAGCTCAAGATTGAGGGCGAGGTCCAGTTGGATGTTGTGTTTTCAGCGAGCGGGCAGATTCGCATTGTGAAGATTCTGCAAGGCCTCGGTCATGGGCTGGATGAATCGGCGATTCGCGCCGCGGAAAAAATTCAGTTCAAGCCCGCCTTGAGAGATGGCCGCCCGGCCGATTTCGAGGCGGTGCTGCACGTAACTTTTCAACTGGCATCCTAGCCGCCGCCGGGCGAGGACGCCCGGCACTCCACCGGCAAACGTGAAGGTGTATTAGTTTGAACTAGGCGTTGCGGACAGGGCTGGCAGGCTCCGCGTATCGGAAACCGATGCGGGGATTTTGGCGATGTTACAACCGCCGCCGGCGCGCGCACTGAAATTGAGAACTTACTGCAGGCTCGCCCCATGCCTGCCATGTAACACGCAAGAAATGGTGCGCCAATATCTCATTGAGACACCGTAGATCTGTCCGCAGGAGAGCCGCACTATGGACGGCTCTCCTGGGATTTAGCGCGTGTATCACTCAACCTGGATACGCTGTCCGGTAACATTCCCCGCAACTTCCGTTATGAAGTTCCCGGAGGGGTCGTAGAAATCCAGTTTGAACGAACCAGTCTGCACAGTGCCCTGGTGACTGAGATGAATCGTTTCACTCAGCTGGATGGTCCCCATAAAGTCTCCAGTGGTGTCGTAGTTCCACACACGGTGAGCGAGCTTAAATCCGTCCGGCGTATGAACCCATGTGCCGAGGCAAACGTTACCAGCTCGCGGGTCGACGTTCGGGTTGTGGACCTCAGTCCCGCCCAGATTCCAGTTCTGGAAGGCTTCCTGAATCGTCTGGCCGCCCACGGCGAACTGGACGTACCACAAACCAACGATGGACGGGTAGGTGGCGTTAGTGGCAGATGGAGCAGCAAGCTCGTTGGCGATAGACGAAGTCACCATGGCTTTACCGCTGGCCATGGCAAGCAGGCTATCCCCGCAGGAAGCGGCGGCACTGGCGCTGAGTCCCATTGCCAGGACGGTGCACGCCGCAAGGTTAATCAAGTTTCGAACAGAAATCAGTTTCATTATCATTCTCCTTTTGAGATTCGGGCGAAGGAAGAATCGGCGAATCAAACCCTTGCCCCGCTCCCCAGTGCCCCACTTTGTGCCTGTAGTTATGCCCCGGTGCGAGTTCCGCTACAATGCAAAAAGGATCACCACTGCGACATTTTCACAACACGGCGTAAGTAGATGGCGGCCTTGGTATTAGCAGAAGGGAGCCGATGCCTAGACGACGCCCCTTGACCACCGACGTCAATTGCCGTCACAATCTTGTCATTCGTATTTTTGGGGGACAAGGCCATTGTCCACCGGGCCTTTTGGGAACAATGAGAACCTCGACCGCACGAAGCGCGCTGTTCGGGCCCTACTCTCTCGACCTGCGCTCAGGAGAGCTCCGGAAGTTCGGCACCAAAATCAAAATGGGCGAGCAAAGCTTCAACATCATCTGCCTGTTGCTCGATGCGCAGGGTAAGATGGTGACGCGAGAGGAACTCCGAAGCAAACTCTGGGCCAGCGACACCTTCGTCGACTTCGAGCACGGGCTGAACTCGGCAGTCCAGCGGCTAAGAGACTGCCTGTCCGACTCTGCCGAAAAGCCAAGCTGGATCGAAACTGTTCCCCGGCGGGGCTATCGGTTTGTAGGCCAGGTGGAGTGGCAGGATGGAAACGGAGCCGCGCCCGTTCGCGCAAACGAAACCGAGTCTCCCCAAACCCTAGAAGCGTCCAGCCATGGACCGCAAGCCGCCGGGCGAACGAAGCACAGGTGGGTTCTTGTGCCTGTCATCCTGATTCTGGCGGTGTTTTGTCTGGCGGTGGGCTATCGGGTAAGGACACAATCTGCAAACCGACAGACGGCGGTAATGATCCGATCCCTCGCGGTATTGCCGCTGGAAAATCTCTCTGGAGACCCGAGCCAGGATTACTTCGCTGACGGCCTGACCGACGAGATGATCACCATGTTAGCGAAGAACCACTCGCTGCGGGTAGTCTCACGCACTTCTTCGATGCAGTACAAAGGAGCGAAGCGCCCTTTGCCCGAGATCGCCCGCCAACTGGGCGTCGACGGAATCCTGGAAGGATCGGTTGAGCGCATGGGGAATCGCGTGCACATGACCGTGCAGCTGATCTTCGCTCCTACCGATGCTCATGTCTGGGCGGAAACCTACGACCGCGAACTCAAAGAAGCTTTTCTGATACCGGAAGAACTCTCGGAAACGGTAGCGAAGGAGGTGAAGGCAGCGACCTCGGGCACTGCAAAAAAGCGGTACGTTAGTCCTGACGCACATGATGCTTATCTCCGGGGTCGGTACTTCTGGTTCGAAGGCAACGATACGCGCAGCCAGGAATACTTTGAGAAGGCGATCCAGGTCCAGCCCGACTATGCCGCCGCGTGGGCGGGCCTGGCCGACTCGTATGGCCTGCGCGGGGTCGACGACGAAGCTCCCGCCAAGGATGTCACTTCCCAGGGCGAAGCGGCCGCGCGCAAAGCGGTCACTTTCGATGATTCGCTTCCGGCGGCGCATCATTCGCTCGCAGCCTGGTACTTCTTTTATGCCTGGGATCCCGCCCGCGCCGAAGCCGAATCCCGCCGCGCGATCGAACTCGATCCTAACATCGCCGAACAGCATCATCTGTACTCCTACATCTTGCTCGCGATGAACCGCAAAGACGAGGCATTGCAGGAGCAGAAACGCGCTACCGATCTCGACCCCTTCGTGCGCTCCTGGGGCCTGGGACACGCCTACCTTCAACTCCGCCAGTTCGATGCCGCCATCAGCGAACTGCGCATGCGCGCCGATGCCATGCCCACCGAGCCGACGATTCGCCTCAGTCTCTCCGCCGCCTACTGGTACAAAGGCATGTGGAACGATTCGGAGCGGGAATTGGAGAAGGCCCTGCAGCTATTCGGGCATTCGGAAGACGCCACCGCCGCGCGCCGCGCTTTTGAGCGGGGTGGAGAGAAAGGCGTCGAGGAATGGGGCGTCGAGGATGCCTTGGCGCGCGCCCGCAAATGCTACGTATCGCCCTTCGAGATCGCGCATCGATACGCTTTTCTCGGCGACCGGGCGAACACCCTGAAGTTTCTGGAGCAGTCGTACCGGGAACGCTGTCCGTGGCTGATCCTGCTGCAGACGGAACCCGTTTTCGACTTTGTCCATTCCGATCCCCGGTATCAGGCGCTGATCAGGAAAATTGGCCTGCCGCTTGATTGACTCCACAGGAGCGAGGGATCCCGGGTCTGTGAGTTGTCAACTGTCGGAATCAGGCGACAGTACGAGCTTGCGGGTTTTGTCCGCCGCTTCGTTGCGCGCAAAACTCGTGCCACGGCCTGATGGCAGCGGCGCTATCGGACAGCGCGGCGTGCGAGGTCAAGTCGCGGCTATTACAGGTGCAGTGACATCCGTAATCGCACGAAGGTTGCAAGCCGGTTCATCGGTCGCCCATCTCGGGTAGAATGAGCCGAGACTATATGTCGCGCTTCCGATTCGCAGTTCTCATGCTATCCCTGGTCTGCTGCGCCGCGTTTCTGATGGCCCAGACCCCGTCGAACCAGACTCCTCCCGCTCAGGCTGCGCCCGTCGAGGCTCCGCCGGCCCAGACTCCGGCTGCCCAGGCCGCGCCTGCTCCGGCCGCGCCCGCCCAAGCTGCGCCGGTCGAGATTCCACCGGCTCAAACTCCACCGGCTCAGGCTGCGCCTGCTCCGGCCGCGCCGGTCGAGGTTCCGCTGCCATCGCAGAGTTCCACCGGCGGCGCCGCCAGCTTCGATCAAGTGATCGATCGGGCGATCGAGCGCGAACATTTCTTCATGAACGAAATGAAGCAACTTCATCCCCTGGTGGAAACTTATCTCCAGAACATGAAGAAAGACAAAAACCTGGACGCGCCGGTTCCGGCCAGCGACGTTTACTTCCTGGGCCGCCTGGATATGAGCGAGGGCACGGGCGACCGCACGTTCTCTGAGCCCACCACGGCCGGCCTCGGAAAACGCATGATCTCGAAACTGAGCAACGTCTATACCATGAAATTCCTGCCCCTGGGCTTTGCCCAGATGGCGGTACTCGATCAGGATTTTCAGCGCCAGTACTACGATTTCACCTTCGTCCGCCGCGAGTTTCTCGGCGAAATACGCTGCATCGTGATCGACCTCGCGCCCAAGAAAGACGCTCCCGGCGGGCGCTTCCTGGGACGTATCTGGATCGAGGACCAGGACTATAACATCGTCCGCTTCAACGGCACTTATACGCAATCGCGGCGCAACAGTTATTACCTGCACTTTGACAGTTGGCGGCAGAATCTGCGCCCGGGCGGCGTCTGGCTGCCTGCGTTGATTTATTCCGAGGAAACCGATCTCAAGAGCCGTCTGGGCCAGACGCTGAATTACAAGGCGCAGACCAGGCTTTGGGGTTACAACCTGAAGGACCTCCGGCGCAACTCGGAGTTCACCGAAATCACGGTGGACGCCATGCAGTCGATCCAGGACCAGAGTCAGAGGGCCCAGGACGCTTCGCCGATCGAAGCGCAGAGGCAGTGGGAGCATCAGGCGGAGCTGAACTCGATCGACCGGTTGCAGCAGATCGGGCTGCTCGCTCCAGAAGGCGAAATCGACAAGGTGATGCAGACCGTGGTCAACAACCTGATGGTCACCAATAATCTCGACATTCAACCCGAGGTGAGGTGCCGCGTGCTGATGACGACGCCACTGGAGTCGTTCACCATTGGCCACACGATTGTGATGAGCCGCGGCATGATTGACGTGCTGCCCGATGAAGCGTCGCTGGCCATGATTCTGGCGCACGAACTGGCGCACATCGTGCTTGGCCATCACCTCAACACCAAGCTCGCCTTCAACGACCGCATGTTCTTTCCCGATGAGCGCACCTTCGAACGGCTGGATTTCGCGCGGGATCGCAGGGAAGAAGAAGCCGCCGACAAGAAGGCGATCGAGTTGCTCAACACCTCGCCCTACAAGGACAAACTTGGCAACGCCGGGTTGTTCCTCAAGGCGGTGCGGGCCGAGGCTCCGGAGCTCAAGAATCTGATCCGCGGGCACTTGGGCGACAGCCTCCTCAATGGCAGCGCCACCATGATGGCGCCGTTAATGACCGTTTCGCCGCAGTTCGAGCCGAAGAAAACCGACCAGGTCGCAGCGCTTCCACTGGGCGGCCGGGTGAAAATCGATCCGTGGACGAATCGGCTGGAATTGGTCAAGACCAAGCCCGTCACCATCAGCAACCCGTCGGACAAGATGCCGTTCGAGGTCACGCCGTTCTTTCCGTTTCTAGTCAGGTACACGAGCGGCGTTGCTCCAGAAAAAGCGGCGCCCCCCGTAGCAGCGCCAGTGCCAGCACCTGCGTCCACGGCAGTGCAGACTCCCGTGGCAGTGCCGCCAGCCACGCCAGTGCAAGCAGCACCAGCGCCAGCGACTGCTGCGCCAGTGCCAGTGCCGGTGGTAGTGCCGACGCCAGCGCCAGCGGAGACGCCAGCCCCTGGACCAGCTCCGGAAAAGACAGCGGCGGCTCCGACGGGGCAGTAAGAAGGCTCTTCGCTCTTGGCTGTTGGCTATTAGCTTTTGACTGCGCGGAGTGGATCGCATGGGCGCACGCCCAGTACTCGCCTTGGGCATGCTTCGACAAACAACTGAACGCGGCGAGGCCAAGGGCCAAAAGCTAATAGCTACAGGCTAACCGCCAGGAGCCAACGGCCGCGCCGGCCATGGCGCACAGATTGTTTGTAGCGGGAGAGAATCGGCAGAAAAACTCAGGGGAAGCCCCGTGCCATGCGCAGCGGGGCTGGATAGCGCAAGTTATTGCATCGTGCTGCCGACTTGCGAGAACACGTTGTTGGCGTTGCCGCCAATCAACCGCACCGTACCGATCACGATCACCAGGATTACCGCCAGCATCACGGCGTATTCAGCGACGTCTTGACCATTATCCTCAGACCACAGTTGGACCATTGCCTTCATCACTGTTTGCTCCCCTCAATCGACGACACAGCCGAATTTCGCTAGCTTTAAATACAGTACTTCGCCGTCGTGTATTTGTAAAGTATCGCGAGCCCGCTCTCGACCCAATAGCACAGCAGTGCCGAAAATGGCACTATCGTGCCATCACTCGGGGGTTCCCCTTAGATTCATCGATAGCGGCTTGGCCTGCTCGGCTCGGGAGACGCGGCAAGCCGCGTCTCTACGCTTGTTCTACTACACAATGGTTTTCAGCGGCAGCCCCTGGTTCACCGCGAACAACGCCAGTTCCAGGCGGGTTGACACGCCAATCTTGTCGAAGATGTTGCTGAGATGGTGCTTCACGGTGTCTTCGCTGATCTTGAAATACTCGGCGATTTCGCGGTTGGCATAGCCCGCCACC
>Ga0181518_10002588_pt1 | contig 17342 bp, 18 predicted proteins | sample PEATcosm2014_Bin_28_FD_119751 | JGI IMG/M metagenome (GOLD analysis project Ga0181518, IMG submission 119751) | Peatland microbial communities from MTU Mesocosm Facility, Houghton, MI, USA - PEATcosm2014_Bin01_60_metaG | ecosystem: Environmental > Terrestrial > Soil > Wetlands > Peat | place... | reverse complement strand
CGTATGGCGTCGAAACCCCATCATCGATCAGAGCGAGCACGAACAGCTCGAGATCGCCGCGCCGGCGTTTATCAGGTGTCTTAGACACGTTGGCAGTATACGCGGAAGCGGCTGCACCCTGAGAAAGACGACCGAGTATCGCGAGGTCGCAATACCCGGTCAGTGGTAAAAGCGGTTGTCAACGGTCTATGCGCAACGATTCCAGCGCGTCCTTCTTGCCCTAAACAGCGGAAGCTCATGCCTCGGTGCGAACTTGGCGAGAAGAGGGAGCAGACGCTTCGACATGCGTGGAAAATCGGCTGCATCCGCAGGAGTGAATTGCTCTCCATCCCAGATACACGCCAGCGCAGCGGTGAAATCATTAGTGGTTAGTGACCAGGAGCCGAGTTCGTGCAGTGCGCACGTGGCACCTAGCCAGTAAAGGAAGCGGACTTCCAGTGGAAGTTCGAAGAAAGGAACGTGGATGTTGCTCGAGATGATCTTCATGCCCCTATCCTGCCGCGAAGACTCATTCCCGCCAAAGCGCCAGACGATTTGTCCGCATCGGTGAAAAAGGGCGGCCAAGAAAGAAGCCACCCAAGAGCGAGAAGGAATCTCCAGCCAGGAAATTCGGGCCCGTCAAAGGGCAGGGCAGGGCCGCCGGTAAACGCGAAACGACATAAGGAAGACCGACGAGGCGCCGCCGCAGGTGTTGATCAACTGGTTATTTCCGGGAGTGGGTATCCATTTGACTCAGGCGACCGCAATATCAGGGGTAGTTGGCGGCCGAACAGACCCTACATGTTGTGCTTACCTGAATGAATTGGATAGCCAGTATTTCCGGGTTGCCGGTGACTCGCCCGGAACCCCTGAATCTGCATCCAAGACCCACCTTCTCAAAATGCGCGAAGGATGAGGCATCCAGCTCTCTGCTGGGTTGGAGAACAAATGAAGAGTAGGTCACTTGCCAACATGCCAATCCAGTACTGCTAGCGTCCGTCGGCCGTGAAGACGAGAAGAACGTTTCCCCCTGCTTCACCAAATGTGTCGTAGCCAGAGAGGGCATAGACCGCTCCGCCTGCAACCACGGGACCGGCCACACTGATGGATCCCCCATGTCCGGGAACACCGTTGACCGTTTTGAACTCGTGGCCGGTGTCGAAATCCCACAGGACCTTTCCGTCTGCGGCGGAGTAAGCGCGCAGATGACCATTGAGCGAGCCGGAGAAAACCACGCCTGGAATGGCAGTAACTGCGGCTGTCTGCGCGGGGCTGCACGGCCTGCGTTCATCACACGGCGCTGAAGGAGTGGTCCACAGCAGTTCTCCGGATTTCAGCGAGAGGGCAAAAAGTCCGCCTCCTTTTCCCGGATCGATCGTGGGCGGGCTCGCGGGCAGGAAAGACTCGTCGGAAAGAGCCACGAACAGGCGCTCGGAATCGGTGGCAGGACCCCACTCCACTCCCCCAAGCACTCCGCCCTTGCCCACTTGGGCCTGCCACAAGAGTTTCCCCCTGTCGTCAGGATCAATCGCATAGACAGCGCCGGATTTTTGGGCGAGGATGAGAGCGCGTCGCCAGTCTGGCATCGAAACGAGCATCGGCGAAGATCCGAAGTCAAAATCAGGACCATTGGCATCGGGACAGTTCTTTGATCCAGGAATGACGCAGGCAACGTTGAAGGCGTCTCCTGCACGGAGCTGCCGAGACCACACAATCTTGCCGGTATCGATCGCGAGCGCCAGAACTGCATCACTAAGGGCGGTCGGCGGATCAGAGTAGTTGTCTCCGGTGACCACGTAGATGAGCTTCTTTTCGGAGTCGATGGTGGGTGCGGACCACACGGCTGCGCCCGAGGGCCCCTTGCTGGGAGCGCCTAGCTCGTTGACGCGCGACTGATCGGCCGGAGTATCGATCGTAAATGTTTGCCAGAGTGTCTTGCCTGAGCGTGCATCCAGCGCGACGATGCTGCCGCGGAAAGTGCAACAGACATAAGCCGGGTTGGCTGCGGTGCCTTCTTCAAACGACGACACAGGCACGATGAGCTTGCCATCGTGATAAACCGGGGTACCGGTGATGAGCGCCGAGGGATGAGTTGATGGTCGAACCTGCCATGCGGAAACGCCGGTGGCGACATCAACCGCGTAAACATTGGCTGCGCCGTCTCCGAAGAAGGCGAGCGCTTTCCCGGCGGGCGACCCGATCGAGATGCCGCTTCGGACGGAGGCCGGGAGTTCAGTGGCCCAACGGGTGCAGCCGGAAGAGGCGTCGAGCGAGTACAGTGTGTCGCCGCCGGCGAAAAGAATGCTGCCTGCGTAGACAGCAGGCTGCGAGCGGACCGCTGTGACATCGGGCACCCCGAATGCCCACCTGAGCTGGAGATGGGCGGCCTGCGATGGGGTAAGCGCCGCGGCTGATGCGGGCTGAAACCTGAGATTGGCGAGTCCATTCCCCCAACTGGTCCACGATGGCGCGGCAGGGGAAGCGGATATCACTGAGGACTTGCACGAGTTCGAGACGCTGGCTGAGTCAAGGACGGCGGCAGTGGTACGGCCGAGCCATTGAGAGACCGCCATTCGTTCCGGCAGCGAGAGCGTCGCGGCCTGTTCCTTCATGATGCCCGAGTTAAGGGTTTTAAGGATGAATCCGCTAGTTCTCTGCTGCAGGACTGATCGGGAGGGCATACGAGCTGCTGCCTGATCGTGACAGGACGCGCAGCGCTTCGCGTAGATCTCAGCTCCCGGGCTTCCCGCAGCCTGAGCGGGTGCCGGAGCAACGGAAATGAACACGCAAAGAACGATGAGGCACACCGCGGCCACAGTGAGAGCGATCCCTTTCCCCATTGCGACTCCTCTGAAGATAACGAGAAACCACTATAGATGATTGTCAGCCTTTAGGCGAACATGCCTGTCACCGGCGAGATGAGGCCGAGTCACTTGATCCCCCAACACCTCTGGTTGCGGTCGGTTAGTCGGCAATCCATAACCCTCCCTGTTGGCCGCTGGCGACTCCCGGTAGGGCGAAAACCGGGTTAGGGACGGATTGGCGGTCATCCGACAGGAGCAGAAACCACTACAGCTAGCTGCCGCCTACACACCCGCGTAAACACGCTTTCCGGTTGCGGCGCGGGCGCACTGGGCTGCGGCAGCGCTGAAGAGACCTTAGTTTGGCAGCCGCGACTTCGGCAGACTCCGCAGGCCTGAATTTCAGATATAATTCCCAGTCAACAGACCTTTTCATTCGCATCCAACCGGACCCGGCACGTTGGAGGTCCGCATGAAAGCTCCGGTTTCATGGACGGCTTTGCTGCTTTGCCTCAGCTGTGCTCACAGCGCGGTCGTGGCGCAGAAGATTCCAGCCCAGCAGACCGTAGCGGTGATCGTGGCCAATGCAGATGTGCAGCCAACTCAGCCCATTCCCACGGTACGCGTCTCGCTCGGGTATCTTGAGGGCTCGGTTCTCGTTACCGAGGCACGCGATGTAACCAATCCCAAAGGCCAAGCGTGGCTAGATGTGTCGGAGGATGCGGCTCAACGCGGCGGTTTGCGCATTGAGATCGACGGCGCCTCCAATCTGGTGATTTATCAGCCGGCCGACGGCCAATTGCCGGCGCTGCCGGCAACCATCAACATAAACATGCTGCCCAGGGGTTCGCCCGCGCTCCTGGGGCCGGCGCAGATTGAGGCCATGCTGCACCGGACGCTGCTGCAGGTGAGCAGCCTGCAGAAACAAGTGACCACGCTCAAGCAGAACGCTGCTGCGGCGCCGAACCAGAAACCGGACCTCGGCGCCGCCATCGCGGAATGGGCACAGGCCAATGGCTTTTCGGCCACGCAGGCGGATCAGCAGGTGCAGCAATGGGCCGAGGGAATCGAAAACCAATCGGGCCAGGTTCCGGCTGAGCAAAAGGCCCTGGCTGAACTTGCGCTCAACCACTATGCCAACGCTGCTCAACTGTTCAACCAGGCCGGCGACGTGGATCGCCAACAAATTGATTCGGAAAGAGACGCAGGAGCAAGCCCTGGAGGCGCAGGTGAAGGCCCTGCAGGCGGCGCAGCAGGCTCTTCTGGCCAAGCTCCGAACCCCGTTGCGCCAGCTTCTCGATAACAGCGAACAGGCCGCTGGCGCGTATCGGCTCAATCTGCAGTATCACCAGGCCACACAGACGCTAGAGAGCGCAGCGGCCACCGTGGAAGCGGAATATAAGAAACATCCGGAAGACGAAGGATTTCGCGAGCTCTGGCTGCAGGCGGTCTGGGACACTGCCCTCGCGCGCTGGCGGGAGGGTCAAGTCGCTCCCGCCGGCCAGAGCCTTGCATTGCTTTCTCAATCCGCAAGCGATTTCCAGTCGCTGGTGCGCGAATACGGTGCGCTGGGGATCGCCAGGAGGCAGCGGCGGCACAGAACAATCTCGGGATTGCGCTCATGGATGAGGGAGAGCGGGCTAACGGAGACAAAGTCGGTGCCCTGCTCGACCAGGCGGTGCAGGCGTATCGCAGTGCGCTCGAGGTCCGCACCAAAGCCGATCTGCCCCAGGACTGGGCCAGGACACAAAACAATCTCGGATATGCGCTCAAGGAGGAGGGATAACTGGCCAGCGGCGACAAGGCCGCTGCCCTGCTCGACCAGGCGGTGCAGGCGTATCGCAGTGCGCTCGAGGTCTACACGAAGGCCGATCTGCCCCAGGACTGGGCCAGCACAGAGGCACACCTCCAGGCGCTCTGCCACAACGGGACTTTTCAGTTTGCTGATGCACTTAACGTCGCCAAGGAACTGGCGGATTTCGATCCCAGCGCCCACAACCGCATGAACCTCCTGGAAGCGGAGCTGACAGGAGCAAGTTTCCAAGAATGCATTCAGCAGGCGGCAAAACTCGATGACCAGGCGCTCGCTCAGCAAAAGGGCTATATGCCGGTGCGAGATGTTATCGGCTTCGCCTGCCTATGGGGCGCTCGAGAAAATGAGGCAGCGCTTGCCGCCGATCAGCGGCTTCTTGCACGGGTACAGGCTGACCCGTCCTTCAGCCAGGGCTCCTGGAGCTTCGCAGGAACATTGCACTTCCTATCGGCTTCCCCTGCTTTCGCGAATGGTCGCTCTTCCTGGATCGCGCTCTTTACCGCCGTCCAGAACAGCAACAGCGCTGGCATGACCGTGGTCCTGCATCAGCTTGAGCCGCTTTTGCAACAATAGCTCTTATGTTCCTGGCCAAGCCCGACTTAAGCAGACTTGGAATTTGCATCCAATGCGATCCGGAATTTTGAGTAATTTCCGGTTAGCCGGTCACTCGCCCGGAGCAATACCGAATCGTCGAAGAAAGCGCATGAAAGCCGACTCCACGTCACCTATCCGAAGTAGACCCCTTCGGAGGAGTTCGCGGCCCCTTCAAGCATCATGAAGAGCGCATCATCATCATGCGGAGCCCACACCGATCTGGCTGCCTTCTCGATCAACCTCGTTGAGCTGCTAACTCTCCGATCCGTGACATTTGAGGGGAAACAGCTCAACGCCGAACAGTTTTCGAAGCGCGGCTATTCGGAGACGGCGATTGCAGCCGGCTGCTGGACTCAAACTCCGGGAGACCGCAACGTTGCATCAGCGATTGAAATGAAGGCTGGCGCCGGAATGTGTCCCACTTTGGTTCGACTGTGAGGAATACCATGTGAACGTCGCGAATAAGCCGAGCCTTTTCGAGCCACTCATATGCGGTACCCGAATCACCCAGCCCAGCACAGAGCAACGCGACATTGTACGGCGGCACAAATCGCGTTCGGGCGGTTTCGAGCAACGTTCGCATCACCTGCTCCGCTTCAGTGCGCCGGCCCATTTGCGCCATCGTATAGCCCTTGAGCGATAGCGCCTCAGTGTTACCTTCGGAAAGGCGAAAAGCAGTATCGAATTCGGTCAGCGCTGCTGCGGCTCGATGCGTCTGCTCACAGACTTTGCCGAGGATGAGGTGCGCAAGCCAGAAATCGGTGTTGAGTGCGAGTGAATGCCGCGCCCGGTCTTCTGCCTCTTCGAAACGCCTCGCCTGGAAAAACAATTGCCCTGAAATGGCATGCAAGGCAGGTGACAGCGGATCGACCCGGCATGCATTTGCCATAACCGCTAGCGCTTCGCTATGTCGCCCCAAATTGGACAGAACGTGCGCCAGATAACGGTATCCCGACACACAACTCGGATTGAGCAAGACCGCGCCTCGGAGTTCCTGCTCAGCACGGCTCCAATCCCAATCGAGCCAGAAGCTAACGGCACCTGAAGATGCGCAGGATTCGGCTAGCTTGCCCTGCAGCCGCATCGCTTCGTCGGCCGCGTGCCGGGCCTTGGACCAGAATTCGGCAGGATCACCGTCGCTGGTGACCGGCAGCACCGCGTAAGTGTCGGCCAGCCCCGACCATGCGAGCGCAAACGAAGGATCTTTTGAAACAGCCTCCTCGAAGCACTCAATGGCGCGGCGAAGGGCGGTTGGCCGGATCTGATTCCAGTAATGTTTTCCGCGAAGGTACAGATCATAAGCATCAGGATCGGCGGTTGTTTGGCGGGTATGAGAGATCGAGCGTTCTGCCGTGAACCTGAACTCCACGTGCTGCGCAATGGCCTTTCCAAGCTCTTCCTGAAGTTGCAGAACAGATCGCCAATCGCGATCGTATTTCCCGCTCCAAACCTGCGCCTGGTCGCGGGCGCGAACCAGTCTTGATGTGATGCGAACCGCCCTTTCATCGCGCCGGAATGTGCTCTCGAGGAGATAATCGACTCCGAGTTCGCTTGCGATTTCCCCGACTGTTTTCCTGGTGCGTTTGTAGCGCATCACTGACGCCCGCGCGATGACGGTCAACCGTTCCGGGGCCAGGTTGCCAAGAGCGGCGATGGTTTCTTCCGTCAGACCATCACTCAAATACTCCTGACTCGCATCCCCAGTGAGATTCTCAAATGGCAGCACTGCGACCGCGATGCTCCGGTTTGCGGATGAGGGCGGCCGGTCGGTCACGATAGTGACCGGGGCCACGAAGCGGTAGCCTTTGCCGGAAACAGTCTGAACAAACGCCGGCCGCTCAGCGGAGTCATTGAGGGCCTGACGAACCTTTCGAACCGCGGTGTGTATCCCGTTGTCAAGGTCGTGGAAAAGGTTCGGGGCCCAGAGCTGCGAGGCGATCTCTTCCCGCGTGACCAGAGCGCCGCGCCGCTCCACAAGCAGCAGCAGCAACTCCATAGGTAACCGCTCCAGCCGGACCGGCCTTCCGCGCCTGCGCAACTGGTAGGCAGCCGGATCGAGCTCGTAGCGGTCGAATTTCAATACCACAACAGGCCAATTCTACTATGGGACAGATAGAGAAATACCTCGGAATCAACGACATAATCCTACAGGAAATCTCCAGAGCTTCTGCGGACCCGGTCTATTGGCGGAATTGATGAAAGCGAACACTCTACATGAAGGAGGTACCTCAATGAAGACCGCGATGATGATTCTGCTTTTGGCGGCAACTGCCGCCTGGGCGCAAGATGCTCCCCAGACAACCTGTACGAACGCCTCTCTGAAGGGCGACTATGGATTTACTTTGACGGGAACCAGGCCATCGGCTCCAACCCCGGGTGCAGCGATCGAGACGGTTATTGGAACAGCCATGACCCATTTCGATGGCAACGGGAATTTGACCCAGATAGATAACATCCACGGATCCGTGACCGGCTTTACCGCTCCCGACAGGGCAGGTTCAGGGAACTACTCAATCAACCCTGATTGCACCGGCACCATGACTTTGTCCTCATCGGGTAGTCCGACTCTCACTCTGCAGATTGTGGTTGTCGATGACGGCAATGAGGTGAGGACGGCCGTTGTGGCTCCGGCTCCGGTGATGGTCACGAGCAACGGACGCCGAGTTGTGACTCGTCCTGTGCTTGGCGGGATCTTCAGGCTTTAAAACGGCGCAATATTTGGGGTAGAGCGAAAGTACGCGCTGCGGTTTAGGCCACTGGGAACGCAAAGCCAAAGCCGAGCCGCTGGAGAGTTTGAGTTTGACAGAGGCCGTCCGAAAGCGGATGGCCTCTTCACGCCCTCGTAGCTCGAGATCGGCGCAGCTTCCGAGTTGTCGCCGATACTTCCCCAACGTGATGTGGCTCACGTTGCTTCCGAGTTGCCGGTCATCCGCCCGGAACAGTGCAGAGACCTCGGGGAAACCTTGCCAGAAGCCGACTTCAAGTCGCTGTATCAGAAGCGCCCCTCCATGAGAGCATGCACCTGCGCACTGTCGCGTATCGGGGCGCTCCAGATACAGCACTAAGACTTTCCGGTACGAATTCATCGCATGTGCTTTAGTACCGGCTGTCCCGTCACAATTGCTAGAGAGGCTTCGGAAGCTAAGTCCTAGAACAAATCTCGCCGCGTCAAACCGAAATGCTGTCTGTCTCATCGATGTGGTGAAATGGTTGCGCGGCATTTAGCTTTTTGCACTCTTTGGATTATTTGTCCCATCAGCAGCAAGAGTGACATTTACCACATTGGGCCCCTTGGCGTTCGTACCTGTGGTGAAATCGACCACACTACTCTCGATGAGGCAGTCCCAATGTTTTCGATTCCTAAGAGAAGCCATGTGGAAGTACCAATCCGCTCCGTCGAAATCGGTGAGAAGACTGAATTTGTGCTCCCGACAAATGGTCTTGACGTGACCTTTGCGAATCTTCACTTCCCCCGTGGTTCCTCTAGACTCGGAACCCCAACAACGCTTTCATACCATTTGAGGTTTCGGTTTTTCGCCAAGACCTTTCTCTGTTCTCTGGCGTCCTGCTCTCCAGAGAATGCGTCGACGATGCGATCGACTGTAAGACTTCGAAAAGCCGGACAATTCAGTTGCCAATCACCGTCACGTTTGCAGATCAGCAGACGCCTCACTCCCAATGTGGATGCGCATCCCCACTTGGGCCAACGTCTACCATCAGATTCGTGGCTTTACAGCTATGCCATGTCGACATTTGATAAAACCGTTCGGTCTCCATCTTGTAGGGGGCATCATTCATTGAGAACTGCAGCAGAAGCTCCCCCTCTGGAGCTGTGAAGCTGGCAATTCCGTCTTTCAGATTGGTCGACTGCTCCAATCCGTTCGCCAGCAACATGTAAGACTGCGATGCGCTGTGTTTATAGCCGTAAGTGATCCGGATGCGTATGGGGCAGAATCCTTGGTTGGTGTTCGTCGGAGCTGAAGAAGAGGCAGCAAGATCGGTCGGACTCATCCCTCCCGTTTCAGTGCCAGCTAGCTTTCCCTCAAGCGATCCCTTAATCGTAGTGGCCAGTCGTGCGCAGGCCTTTCCGAGAGGCTGCTTCTCGAACGCTCGTGATGGCGCAATTGCGTAACTTTGATGAACTTGCCCATACTTGTCGATCGAGGATGGACCGAAATCAAAGCTGCCATACTCAGTCAGGGTCTTCTTTGAGTTGATCTCAAAACTGTCGGTCCAAGTCGCAAGTGATTCACCCGTCGATGAACTCACGATGAGCAAATCGACAGGAATCAACCAGCGGTTTTTCTCCAAATTGGACACGGGTTTAAGCGTAGCAACCAACAGAAGACTTACATCCGGCTGGTCATGAACGTAATCTACCAGCCAACTTAAATCCAAAGGAGAATAAACGCCGCCGGGACTTAGCAGGACAGGGTGAACCGCGTGACTGGTCAGCAGTTCCTGATAGATGAACTGAGTGAGATGCTGGGCGAAAGTCTCCCCGAATGCAGCTCCGCTGCCGTCATACACGGGAGCAATTCCGATACTCGGCCTCGGATTCTCGCCCCACGTGATGACGACAGATCCAAGGAAAAGCAAAACAAGAACTACTTGGCGACAGGTCATTGCTGGCCTGTCTTTTTGACGGCCGGATGCTGCGCGGCTGAATGAGGCTTCGGCGCCGGCTGCGCAGCCCCATTTGGCTGAGTCTCATGCGGCGCTGCTGCAGACGGTTCTGTTCCAGTGGCAATCGCAAGGATCTCTGGAGCTGTCAGAGCAACTCCTGCGCCCAAGGCATCTGTTCGAATCGGCTCTACATTCTTCGTTGAGATGATCGAAACCGGAGCAGCATACCAATTGGTTTCACCCACAAGCGTCAGGTAGTCGTACAGAATGGGCATGTTTGTAGGGAGCAAGCCCCCATGCTGCCGCTGGTAAAGTGCAATATACGACAGAAGCTCCTTCCGGATCTCGGTTTTGTCGCCGTTCTCACCGATCAGGTACAGTGCGTACTCAAGGTGCGGATCCGGGTACGCGCCCCTCTTCCCGTCATATTCGATAGCTTTCAGAAAGTGCCGTTCGGCTTCCTGGCGATCCTGCTCGTTACGGGCAGTTAACGAAATCACCTTGCCCAGATATAGCTGAGCGCGAGCATCGTTGGAGCGAAGACTGACCGCCTCCTCAAGGTTGTCGCGAGCCATAGCAAACAAATCATAGTCAATCGCAACGATTCCATTGTCCCGCTTCAGCGAGGCCATGATTAAGTTGAATTCGCCGCTGGATCCTACCAATCCGCCCGCCTTCAGTTTGGCGTCGATATCGGCTTTCAGTGATCCGCTCAGCAGCTCTTGAATTCGGGCGGAGCGCACCTTCATTCGAGTTTCATTCGCTACAAACCCCAGGCCGAGGCGTGGATCCCGCGCCACTGCCGTTTCCAGTCGCGCATAGAGCTTAGGCGCTTCACGCACATCATAGGATTGAGCCAGAATGTAGCCGAGCGCAGCTTCATCGGCCTCATTCTCGTAGATATCCGACCATTCAGTTACTGTTGTGTGGTCTCGGAAGATAAAGTGGCCCGCGATAACACTTCCTGCCAGAGCGGCTGTTCCCGCCGGAATAGCCACATTCGCCCCGCCAAACTTACCCCCAAATGTTGCGGCCGCAACAGTAACTCCAGTTACGAGCAGCGCTTTCTTCTTGGCGGCAGCCTCTTCCTTCTCCTTGTTCAGCGCTGGCTCAAGAACCGACATGCGAATGATGTCGTAGGGGTGATTCTTCTCAATGTGTGCGATCTCGTGGCCAAGAACATACGCCAGCTGAGCCTCATTGTCCAGCATCGAGATTAATCCCGTGCTCACGACAACCGTCCCCGTTGAAAATGCTTCTGCCCTTGGAATTGGGTCGAGCACAATCTTGAAGGAATAAAGATTTGGGGAACCTGCGGGAACCAGCCGTTGGCCAATCGCGTTCAGGTAGCGCTGCAACATCGGGTTGTTATAGAGCAGTCCGTAGTTTTGTCGAAATGTCGCAAATTCCGGTCCGGAGACATCGCTGAAATGGGCCGACTGGTTGAGGTTGTAGAGGTATTCCAGGTCTGCCAGGCGCTTGTTGTCCCATTCGGTCTGAATTTGATCTTTGATTTCAGGCCGCTGTTCAATCTCGGCAAGCTTCTTTTTGTCTGCGTCGGAATATTGTGGAATGGTTGTCGATGGTTTCGGCGCCTGTCCGAACGCTGGCAACACAACCAGTGCAAACAGGAGTACAACGGGGGCCCACTTGCCAAAGGCTTGCATAGTTCCCTCCAACTGTAACCTGTCGAAAGACTCCCGACCCGAGATTTCGGCGGAGGTAGTATACTACCGGGCGTATTATGCAGCAACGTGACTTCCGGGGGATGTTGTCATGAATTGGACATCCACGCTGAGGATTTCCTTCGTCCTGTTTTCGGGCTTGGCGCTTACACCCCTGAAAGAAGCCTCGGGCGTTGGATCGGAGGGGCCCAACGTATCGCTGCGGCTCCCCGAGCTCGGTCTTCGGATTCCCGGCAATGGCTATGCCGAGTTTCGTCAGCCAGCGGACTCTATCCGAACTCTGGTCATCACAATCCCTAAGACGGGATCCCACGTTGACTACGGCGCGATTCACACCAAGGTCAACACCGAGTCGGTAGACGTTGCGACACAGAGCGTGAGCGATTCAGAAGGCCTGGAATTAAAGGTCGACCTCAAAGCCGCCGGCGGTTTCCAACTGCAAAATGGCAGAAACTCGGTCGAATTGGAGTATCAGGATCAGTTTGGGAGGCAAGAGTACTTCAACTTTCTCCTGATCTTTCCCCAAACCGAAGGACCGCGAGGGCTGATTCCTGAGTTGGAGCATCAGCAGCCGGAGAAGCGAGCCAGTAGAACTTTTGCTGTCGTGATTGGGATCTCGAGGTATGACCAGTCTGGCTCGGGTATTCCCAATCTGAAGTATGCGGACAGAGACGCAATGTCATTTCTGGAATTCCTTCGGTCTCCCGCCGGAGGAAGTCTTAAAGATGATTCGGTGACCCTGCTGCTGAACGAAAAGGCCACAACGCAAAATATCCGGCACGCCTTGTATACATTCCTGACTGCGGCGTTGCCACAGGATACCGTTGTGATCTATGTCGCGGGGCATGGCGCTCCCGACCCACATGATCCCAGGAATCTCTACCTATTGACTGCTGATTCCAAGCTGGATGACATGGGCGGCACGGCATTTCCCATGTGGCAGATTCAGGATGTGTTCGAACGCATCCTGAAGGCAAAGCGAGTCATCACCATTGCAGATACCTGCAGGAGTTTTGGTTTCACCGGTGCGCGCGCCAAAGGTAGCGGTTCAACGGGAATCAACCTCGTGAATCAATACATTGCAAGATATGCGGCAACGGGCCAACGAGCGGTCATTACAGCCAGTGACATCAGCGAGCCTTCATTCGAGGATGTCCGATGGGGAAACGGTCACGGCGTCTTCACTTACTTTCTCCTGAAAGGCTTGCAAGGAGCCGCCGACAAGAACCACGACGGAGTGATCACTGCCGGAGAATTGTTTGCTTACCTTAAGCAGACCGTGCCCCAGGAAACCAATGGAAGACAAAATCCACGGGCGATGGAAGGCCTCGCCAGTGCTCTGCCTGTAAGCATTCTGCATTCGCCCTCGGTGGACGAGCACTTATCGAAACGAGACGGCGAACAATGACCTTCAGATCCAACATACGCTGTGTAACGATGATCTTGCCCTCCGCCGACTCACTGGTTCGGCAGAAGATCAAGAGCGCTTCTTTACCGTCGTCGCCGCCATCCCTGTCCTGCTTGCTCTCAGCTTCCAGTCCCATCACCACTCCGAAAGTCACAATGGGCTCATCCATACTTGGTTCCTAAGTTTTGGAGTTCGTACCTTGCGCGAAGGTATTCTTCTGCAACTTGTGTTTTTCTGTACTTAATACGGCGAGGGAACCATGTTTTGGCATGTGGGGTCACCATATATTTGCTGAGCAGCGCTCCTGGTGGCGGAGTGGCGCTTGCCGGTGCGGAAGGTGGAGCGGTTGTGTGGCTACCGCTCCATCCGATGGCGTTGATCAGCCGCGCCACTTCTTCCTTGCTGAGAATACCGGGAAGCTTCTTGCGCACACGGGATAAGGAATGTACTCACGGAACTCATAGCACTTCAGCGTGCGCACATAGAGAAAACGCAACGCGGCTACGTGGTTCTCTACCGAGCCCGGGGCCAGCTTGCGCGTCTTGAGCAGATGCGCCTGGTAGGTGCGCAAGTGCTCCAGGCCTAGCTTGTCCGGTGACTTGCCGAAGAAATGGGCATACTGCTCAATCCAGCGGATGTAGTGGCGGATCGTACTGTCATCGTAGTTGCGGCGCTGGAGTTCCTCCAGCATCATCTGGCGTAAGCGGGTCACAAGTTCCTCCTGTGACCCTCACCTTATCCGCCTACCCGGCCACGACTCTCCTCGACAGCCCACGCGGTAGCGTCCGCCGCGTCAGCGGCTTCGTTCTTGTCGCCGATCCGGACGTAACCCCTTTTCAAGGCTACTTCCGTGTTGGCGGTCAACCGCCCGCTACTACGCCAACGCATCCGTAATACCTTCCGAGGAGCCGACTTCACGTTATTGAACCGCCCGGCCATCAGACATATACTCGGTCCATGAAATGCGGAGCCTTGGTTCTCTTCGTATTTGCCGCGCTTGCCTGCTCCCATGGTCAGACAGCTCCCCAGAACATCTCCCCGGCACAGTTGCGAGTTGTGATCGACTTGCCGCTCGACCAAGCTGTACAGCGTCGAGAAGCCTACAAAGGACCGGTTAAGTCTGCCTACGCGCGGCAGTTGGCATTGTCGGGGATGGATTGTCAGACGGAAGCTGATCGAGGGCAACAGCAGTACAACATCTGTATGGGGCAAGCTGATGAAGAGGCGGACAAGGATTTTGCAATCTTCTACAACAACTTGCAGATGCTGTGCCATGATCAGGACCAGCTAGCCACGCTGCAAGATTCTGAGAAGACTTGGAAGATATATAGCGAAAGCGCGATGAAAGCAGCCCGTGCTGCTTGGCCGAACGGCACGGGAGCGCCGGGATTCGCCGGCCAGGTATACCTCTCACTGGTTCGCGACTACATGCGAGAGTTGAACGAAATCTACGGCCTGAATATTTCTCAATAGGTCGGCTGTTCACCACTCAGGCAGAGCACCGTCTCCTACCATGTCGTTTGAGATAGGAAGCCGCCCCCTTAAGGCGTGGGCAGCCGAATTAGTCCTCTGAAGCGCCGCAGGGTCTAGTAATGAGTTCCGCCTAGATTGTCGGCCAACCGGCAGTAGCCAAGTAGTAATTTCCGGTTGGGCGGTTACCCGACAGGAACGATTCCAATTCCACGAACGACCGGCAATTTGCCGTCCCCAAGATTACGCAAACTGGAGAAGTGGGGATGCCCAACATTCTGGCGATTTCGAGAGCATTCACGGTGTGTCGGTGTTCATCGATTCTTGATTGCCGAACTGTCCGAGTACCCCGGTGGAAGTGCAGTCAAATCCAGGTTGTGCATCACCAGAATTTGCCACTGCCCATCATTCTTTGCCATCACAAAATTCAACAGACCCAGACGATCGGGGCGTGAGTTTCCCTGGGCATCCATCACACCCGTCATCTCCCAACGTACATCCACGGCTGCCACGTCGGGACGAATGAATCTGGACTCGATGCTTGTATATTTCAGGTGACTGTTCTTGAAAATGCTCGCGAACATCGGCGCGTGGAACTCTTCAATTCTCGATCGGCCGCTCGCCCCTGTTCCGCGCCAATTCGTAAAGTCGGCGTCCTCGGCGAAAACGGCCGCGAACGCCTTGGCGTCATGCCGGTTCCACGCATCCATGAACCGGTCCATCAATGCCACGATTGCCTGCCGATCTGTTTCCATGTTGCTCTGACCTCGCAGTGGAGAAATCAATCCGGCACACGCAAGGGCTGCCATGCACACACACAGTTTTCCGCTCATCGCGCTCCTCTCCCTGATCCTCTCTCCCTGGGACATCCATCATAGCTGGCTGTTCAACCAGATGTCCGATCTCGTAATTCTCTGGTCCCGTGGCCGCGTTCTGAGTGTGTGGTCGCCTATTCGGACAGAACCCCCATTTTCGAGTTCTGTCCGGTTAGCCGGTAATTCACTCAGAACTCGGAAATCCGCCCCGCTGACGTTCGATTCGCGAGTTGGCGATGATGCACGAATCGAAAGCATCAGCCGAATTGATGGGAGGAGGCAATCACGCCTGAGCCGGCTTCGCCTCGACGATGCCCACATCGCTCCCCACTGGGTAGACTCCGGTCAAGCGAAAACCTGCTGCTTCAAGAAGCGTTCTCCATTCACACTCACTTCGTTCTCTGCCGCCGGTAACAGCAAGCATGTTGAGATCGCTCATCAAGTGAACTTCCAGGTGCGGGTCTGGCTGGGAGACCAGCGGAGGCAATATGAATTCGATGACCAGCAGAGTGCCGTTTGCCGGAATCACGGCGCGACAGTTCTTGAGAATCGTGATCGCCTCCGCATCCCGGCGCCCGTGCAGAACATGCTTGAGCATGTATACATCAGCGCCGGCTGGAACAGACTGGATCAGATCTGCCGCCAGCAGCTTGCATCGGGAGGAAACCTCTTCGTCCGCGAAGCGCGCCTTCGCAGCCTCCACGCTGGCCTCCAGATCAACGAGCATACCTCGAAGGTGGGGATAGAGTTTGAGTACTGCAAGAATCAGTGAGCCCCCGCCTCCGCCAAGATCGGCGACCACGTTCGCGCGGCAAAAATCCCACGCGTTTGCGATGGGAGCGTAATCTTCTGCGGGAGCCGTGCCCATGACGGCACGAAAGATCGAGTTCGCTTCAGGGTCCTGTGCCCAGCGCGAAGGTACATTCGGATCACGCACCTGTGCCGCGGGCTTGCCGGTTCGGATGCAATCGGTAAGCAGGGACCAGCTGTCGGCCAGCAGATCCGCCCAGAAAACGACGGCTGGCCACGCCGACTGGGGCACGTCCCTCCGTAGCGGCCTTCCAAACGGGGTCAACCGAAAATGCTGCGGCGCTGTTTCTTCCGTAACGCCTACGCTGGCCAGGGCACGCAGCAGGCGATAAAGAGCATCGGCATCCGCCTGACAGGCTTCGGCCAGGTGATCGACGCTGCGGACTTCATCTCCGAGCGCATCGGCAACACCAAGACGCGCAGCCGCGCAAAGTACGCGGCTGCGGGAATACGCCATTGCCATCTGCACGAGTGCCGCATTCGGAGTCACATTGCCGATGCCGCTATCAGGTTGCGCCACAAAACACCTCGAGATTTTGGGCAAGGATAGCAGAGAAGCCAGCGTATCCGGGGACATCGATCTCATCGTTTGGCGCGTACAGGCCAAGCCGCGTTTCCATCTCGAAGTCGGCCCTATCTCGCGGTTCCGGGTGTATCGTCGCCAACCTGAAGCTTGCCACACCGCCAAATGCAGAATGGTGCATGCGCTACCTCGGGCCTTGAATGTAGGTAACAGGAACCAAATTCGTTCACATGCCGGCCGCGGACAGAGGACTTGAACCCATGCTCGCCGGCCTGGCGATTTGCTGCGGAATCATGAAGATGAGCTCGCAATACTCCCACCCCGGATCGCCGGTACCAGACTGGTCACCCCAAAGTGTGCAAAGTGAACAGTCCGGTTACGTGGAATTTGATATAGTTGATCAATTTCGTCTGGGAAAGTTCTCCGAACTCATGAATTCTAGACAAGTAGCTCTAGGTTGCTCGTGGCGAGGTGAAACGAATGGGAAAAAACCCAGACAAGATCGTTCTTCTGATCGAGAATGATCTCGAACAAGCTCGCCTAATCCGCGCCATGTTTGGCGATCAGGGCTCACACTCTTTCGCATTGACCCACGTGGTACGTTTGGCCGACGCCGAAACGTATCTTGCGGGGCATCCCGTTGACATTGTCCTGCTGGACCTGGGATTGTCCGATCCAGAGGGATTGGAGGCGGCCAGACGGGCGCGCGCAGCCGCACCCCGCGCCTCCATTGTGCTGTTGTCCAGTCTGGGCGACGAGCCGAAGGCAATTCAAGCCATTCATGAGGGCGCGCAAGACTATCTCATCAAGGGCCAGAT
>Ga0181518_10002587_pt1 | contig 17343 bp, 16 predicted proteins | sample PEATcosm2014_Bin_28_FD_119751 | JGI IMG/M metagenome (GOLD analysis project Ga0181518, IMG submission 119751) | Peatland microbial communities from MTU Mesocosm Facility, Houghton, MI, USA - PEATcosm2014_Bin01_60_metaG | ecosystem: Environmental > Terrestrial > Soil > Wetlands > Peat | place... | reverse complement strand
GTAAGCTGGTAATTTCCGCCCCCAACTCCATTCCCGCGAAGCGTTCCGCCGAATAAATGGAAGGTCCTCCGATGATGCGGTTGAGCGCGCCCGTCAGCGCCAGGCGCATTTTCTCCGAGGCCTTGGCTGATGGCTGGAACTCCTTCAGCAGCGATTTTTCCTCAGGGGATAATTTCTCCCACAGATCGGAGTAGATCGGGCTGGCCGGGCAGACCAATCGTCCGACTATCTTGGTCGCGCCACTGACCAGACGGGCAAATTCCCATGGTGCTTTCATAGTTGTGCAATCAGATTTACGGTTTTTTAGGTGATGGGTCCTGGCCGGGGGCCGTTCCTGGTTTGGCCAAAGATTGGGCCATGGCCTCGTCGACGTCCGGCATGGCGTTGATGAGTTCGTACAGTTGCCGCAGCAGGGGCGCATCGATGTGGACGGAATGCAGATAATGAGCGATCGCGCTTTTCGTTTTGACCAGGTGCCCCGCATTTTCCTTGGCGGATCGAGCCGCCTCCCGCCATGTGCAGCCCGTGTGTTTGACCGAGTACAGCGTCTTCCTGCGGAAATTGTTCAGACGATGTTTGCGCTCGACGACAGGCACTTCGACCTCTGCGGCTGCGATTATATTGTTGAAGGTGAGGCCCAGGGTATCTCTGTCCTCGAGAGCCAGGCTGGGCAAAAGAGAATCCTCCGGCTTGGCCCCCGAGTCCTTCCGCTTCTTGAGCAGCGGTTCGAGGTGCCGTTGCAGGCACCGATGCACCGGCTGCCAGTCTTCCTTCCCGTCAAAACCATCCGTCTTGGAGGATTCGACAAGCATCAGCAATATCGGGCCTTCCCAGCGGAAATGCCCCAGAGTGACCTGCGCGTCGTCGCCGGGCCGCTCTTCCGTGTAGAGCATCACCAAAATGAAGACCGTCCACTGTTCCACAAAATCAGGGACCACCTTGGGGAGCGCGGCGATGATCCAGCAGATTTCCTGGAGGCAAAAGCCGAAGCGCTCGGCGGTGTTCTTCGCTTCCTTGAAAAGACCGCCGCCCACGGCCCGGCCAGTGGCTTTGCGCAGATCACCGGCAAGCGAGCGCAAATAAACCACCCCGATGTTGGCGCTGTCGGCGGAATAGGACCCCGTTCGCAGGTCATTCATCACTTTCGTAATGTGTTTCTCGCGGATGTCCTTGATGGACTTGCAACCAGCCTCTTGGAGCACAGACAAGAGATAATCCATGAGGTTACAGATGTTGTAAGCCAGGGGAGCGCTCAGTCGGTTGCGGATGATGTGCTCGCAAACCCAGGCCACGATGAAGAACCCACAGGACGGCGCCTTGCCCGCCCTTTTGGTGTACTTGGCACGCCCCACCGCGCGCTGGGCCAGGTCCTCTTCGTCCATCAGATCGGCATTGAATGCCTCCGCATCCTTAGCCTCCTCCAGAGCCTTAAGCCGGAGGGCTTCCTTGGCCTTGGCGTACCCGGGGTCCGAAGGTTTCATTCCAGGCGGTTCAACCAGGTGGTCGGTCACGCGCTCAACGTAACTGCCATCAGGGCGCCGGAAACGGATGATGTGGTACTTGGAGTTTTCATATTTCCCTATTAATTTGCGCAGGCTAGCCATGGTAAACCTCCGTTTCCTGCTGAAAAGTTTCCCCACCGATTTCCCCACCGACGCGGGGGTTCGGCAGCTCTTTAGTGGTTTCTATGTGTTTTGGGTTCATAATGTTCATGCTCAATTACGGGCAAAAATCGTGTTTGGCAGATTTAAGGTTTCACACTCGTTGAAACTGTGGTTGTGCATCCGCTGACGGTTTCCCCTCGTAAATAAAGCGGTTTTGGCGATTTTAAGGTCCTGCTTCCCCACGTTTTCCCCACCAAGCCCAGCCCAGGCGCTACGGTTGGGGTGGTTCGTGCGGTCTTTGCGCTGTCCATGGCGGCGGTGCTTGATCGCAGGTGGGGCGGCGTCAACAACGGCTCCAGCAAGGCATTGTTCGATCCAAAGCAGGAAAGAGATAAAAGCTGGCCCTGTCGCCAGGCTGGCCGGCCCAAATGCGGCTATGACGTGGACGCAGCACAGTAGTACTGCCCCGATGGCGGCAGTCACTTCGGCTGGCGTTGGTCCCGGAAGCAGTGCCTCCGAAGGCCATTTTCCCAAATCACCTCCAAATTTCTGATTCGCAATCACAAATCCCATTATAGTGTTGCGCCAGTGAAGTTGCTTGGAACGCGGGTGAGAGCCGAATATGGGAAAAGGCCACAGATGAAGCCAAGTCCTTACCTTATATACCTGAAGCGTGAGATGTTCCCGACACCTGGCCATAGCATCAGACCGCAACTTCCCGGAAGAACCAGAAACATTCCGGTAGAACGATTGGAAAAGCATATAATGAGGCATGTTCGATTTTGCTATCCCAATGCGGTTGGGCGGCCATGATGCTGGCGCTTACGTCGGGCGAAGCCGAGACTGGGTGGAGACCTGGGCTGCCCCCTGGGACGACAAGCCTATTCCCAGCCGCATTCGCTTTAAATACGAAGGCGCAGATCGTCGATACTATCCGCGCCTGCCGCCAATCCCCGCTTGCGCGGCGTCAATGTGGTGGAAGTGGATGCGGCGGATACAAGCCAGAAATGCTCCCGCTGCGGTTAGCCCCGAAATTTTACAGTCCTGCTTTGGCATATGAATGATAACCATCATCAATTTCTGGCGTCGGTTGGGCAACCCCCAGCACAGCCCACCGTCGAACAAGTGGCCAGCGGAGCAAGAGCGCCAACACCGACGCGGCAGCGAGAATTGCCGGGCGGCCCAAAAATCGAAGCGGCAATTATTCCCGGTAGGGAGAGTTTGAATGGAGGCATGGACGATTTGACGGAAAACGCGAGCGGCGAGCGGGCTTTCATGGACGAAAAGCAATTGCTGGCGAAATTGCCAATCAGCCGCCGAACTTTGGGCAACTGGAAAGCAAAGGGGGTCCTGCCATATATCAAGATCGGCAGACGTTGCCTGTACGACTGGGCAAGTGTGCATGGCGCTCTATTACGCCGACAGAGAGGCGGACCATGATGGCGGGGAATTCGGCGACGGGCGGCACGGCCGGGCCAGGAATTCGTTATTTTTCACGGCTCACGGGCTGAGTGGAGTGGGAGTCATTTGGCTTTCGGCTGGAATGGCCGGAAATGCCGCAGCGGACAGGCGTAAGCCGCGCAATCCGAGATTGCCTGGCGGTCGAAGCGGTTTTTTTGCTTTGCGGGATTGACAGGCGGGGTAAATATCGGTTAGCGTTCTGTCAGCGGGCAAAATACTGACTTTTGCAAAGTGCGCAGAACGACAAAACAAGACACTATGAAACACCCGGCCAAAGAACTCGGAGCATGGCTTAAAACCCGTCGGCAACGACACGGGCTTGTGGCCCGCGTGTTTGCCGGTCAAATTGAGCTCGGCCCAGCGGAATACGCGGAAGCAGAGGCGGGGGTGGTTCGGTGGATTGGGCCGGACCAAGAGGGGCTGATTTGCCAGATGCTGGCATTGTCTCCGACGGAGCGGCAGGAGTTCCTAAAATTGCTGACAGAGGCGCGCACGGCCAAACCCCTGGAATTCTCTGATCTCTACACACGCCAACAACTGGAGCCGGTGCGGCTGCGGCGCGATGGGCGCAAACGTCTGACTGCGGCGGACAAAAAAGCCATCGTTGATGCCGTATTTGCGCCGCTTGCGTGAGCTACTTCTACAAGACCAAAACCGACGTTGAACTGGAGCAGGTCGCCGACGCGGTTCGCAAACATTTCCCGAAGCGGCGCTTGGGCTTGGCGATTGATATTGAAGGGATTTTGGAAGACTTGGACCTTGAACTGCTGCCGCGTCGCGGATTCCGGCGTCATGCGGAAGGTTATCTCGCCCGGGACCCGCGAATTGTGGTGGTGGACGAATCAATTTTCGCTTACATGCCCCGCGCCCGGTTCACCCTGGCGGAAGAGGTCTGCCATCTGATTCTGGAATACAAGTTGTGGTCCGGCGGAGATTTGCCGCGTGGCGCGGACGGCCATGAACTATCTGAAACGCAGCATGTATTGATTGAAAAGGATGCGAGCACGCTGGCTTCGGCTTTGCTGCTGCCAGCGCCGGAATTCGTGGCCACATTCAACGCAAAATTGCGGGAACTGGAGGCGACGGGTGCGCCAAAGTTCAATGTGCTGCGCGAGACGGTGAAGCATGTTGCGGAAGTGTTTCAAGTGAGTCCATCGGCGGCGGGTTGGCGTGCGCGAAAGTTGCGTTTGTTGTCGCTGGAAATGGTGCGGGCTCTTTTGCCGAAGAAGTGAACATCATCTCATTTTCTCAATGTCGGATGCGGAATGTGCGGGGGCATTGTTTCCCGCCGCATGGCGGATGTCGCCGTTGATGATGGGTCGGTTTTGAGCCAAGGCGCTTCGGGCGGCCTCGTTCACGATGAATTCAATCTCGGCGCACGTATAGTTTTCCAATTCCACCGCGCAATCGTGCCAGTCCATTTCCTCCTGTGGCCGGTTGGCCATGCAGAGCCGAAGCAACTCAACCCGCGCCTCGTAGTCGGGCGGCCCAACAAAGAATTTTTTGTCCAGACGACCCGGTCTTAAAACGGCGGGATCAATCCGGTCGGGCAGGTTCGTTGCGCCGATGACGAGAATTTTATTCCGGCCACATTCGTTCAACTGAACGAGGAATTCGTTCACTTCGCTGGCGTAATGATGGCCCACTGAATCGCCGCTGCGGATTGGCACCATTGCATCAAGCTCATCGAAGAAAATCATGCACGGCACCTGTTTTCGGGCTTGCGCGAAAATTTCGGCGATCTTGCCTTGTGCTCCATGCACATAGATGCTGGCCAGGTCGCCCGGCTTGACTTCGATGAAGGAGAATCCCGCGACCTCGGCCAGTTTGCGGGCGATGAAGGTCTTGCCGCAGCCCGGCGGGCCATAGAGCAAAATGCCGTTGGGCAGGTTGAGGCGGTAGTGCGCGTAAATCTCCGGCTCTTGCAGGGGCAGAATAACGTCGCGCTCCAACATAGCCTTGAGGTCGCGCATTCCCGCAACTCCGCCCCAAGCTGTTCGTGGTGGTTTGCCCTCGCCGGTAAGTGTGTGTTTTTGGCTGCCCTGCCGCCCAAGAAACCCCGCTTCCCGTTTCAAACGCTCTTTCAATGCGATGGCCGCCACGTTGTCCGGGTTCATCTCCACTTCCAGGCACGCCCAAGCCAGCGCCTCAGTCAGCCGCTCCTTTTCACGTAGGAGGTCAATGCGGTAAAGCCACGCCAATCGGCGTTCTTCGACCACCCAAGCCTCGCCTTGGAATAAGGGCAAAGGGTCCTCGATTACTTTATCCAGCAATTCCAGGGCGCTGCGATACTGCCCGCGCACCATGAGCAGGCCAATACGCTCGTACAGGCGATTGCTCTTCTTGTCATTGCCATGTGATTTCATTCTGGCCCGAAAATTCATTACGTGCCGGATTTTTGCAGCCACTCCATTTCCCGCTCCAACATCTGCGGGTCGCGGCAGACGTGAAACCGCCAACGCCCCAGCTTGCCCCAATGATTCACCGCCGCAAGCCAGCGTTTGGTTGCCTGGTGCTTGGCCCGGTCTTGGTCGTTTTCCAGCCCTTTGATTTCCAGCATCAACGTGGTGCCGTCGGTGAGAAGCACGATGTAATCCGGGAAATAGGCGTGGCTGACGCCCAGATATTCATACGGGATGGAGAATTCCAAATGATCGTTGCGGGCGTAGCACACGACCACCATGTTTTGCACGGCCAGCTTTTCCAGAAAAAAGGCCGCGCTTTGCTCCCATCGCTGGGTATCCATCACGACCTGATTCAAATGGCTCCGCATCGTTGGCTGGCAGGGCCGCTTGGTCTTGAAATTCACTTCCGCCGTGCTGCCAATTGGCTTGTACCGATTCAGCACGGGTAGCAGCGGCGGCTCCCCTTGCGTGTCATCCGGCAGAATGGCGTCCGTCAATCGCTCCACCGTCACCATCACGTAACGCTCAAGTCCGAGTTCGCATGGATGGAGGCCACGGAAGTCAACCTTTCGCGCCGCGTAGTCGTTGACCAGCCGACACACTTGAGGGAACAACTGGTGACGCGACCGCAGCCGCAACTTCGCCGTTCCGCGCCCGGTGCCTTCGGTCAGGTTCCACACCACCCGCCGCGCGATCTCAAAACGAATCGTTTGCGGATGCGTGCTCCGATAATACTCCTGCCGGTCTTGCGGCTCGGACAAAAATCCGCCAGCCAAGGACGGATTCCCGATCTGGTAGCCGACTTGCGGTTTCACAAAGACAGCCGTTGGCGTCTCATCTGGTTCCAGCCTCAAGCCCTCCATGCCTTCGATGTCCGCCTTAATGCGGTTTCGTTCCAACGCCACGACATAGTTTTCCACCACCGGGAAACGCATCTCGAATCCTTTGCGCTCGTCCATCGCAAAAACATGATTCGGCGGACGGTCATCCGGCGGCGGGCCGACCACGGGCCGCCCTTTGAACGGAATCACCGAAAATGGGATGCCATAAATATCCACGTATTCTTCCGTGAGCAAACCCGTCTGCGGGTCAACGATGTAGTCCATACGCCGCAAACCACGCCCCACCACCTGCTCGCAAAGCAACTGGCTGCCGAAGGCCCGCAATCCGAGAATGTGCGTCACGTTGTTCGCGTCCCAACCTTCCGTGAGCATCTGGACGGACACCACGCAGCGTATTAGTTCGCCCGCTTCCCCCGGCTTGCCCACCGTGTCCACGATGCGCCGCAATTCCTCGGCTGCTTCTTTCCGCGAAGCATTCGGGTCTTCGCTTTCCGCCTGGGCCAACAACTTTGAATCAATCCGCAGCGTTGGCCGGAATCCCGCGCGGTTGGAAAAATGTTCCGGGAACAGTTGCCCTTTTCCGAACACGGTTTTGGGTTTTGCCTTTTTCCGCGCGCTCTGTGGTGAATCTTCGTCCTCGTCGTCGTCACCATTGGCGATTTCGATGGACTCCTCGCCGGAAATGTTGCGGTAGAACAATTCGGCAATGTCCGTGTTGTCGCCTACTATAATTAGTACCGGGGGGACTTTCTCTTGCCCCGGTTTCGCGGCTTCGATTTGATCGAAGCGTTGCTTCCACTGGCTGGCCAGCGTGAGCAGCGCCGCCTGTGCCTCGCGCCAAACGGCGTCTGGTTTTGGTTTGCCGCCCGGTAATCGCTCGCCGGGTTGCAACCGGGACTGAATATGCTTCCACAAGGCGAAGAACTCCGGCTCAGGCCGGCCAGTGCTCGAACTCACCGGGATGCGGGGAATTTTCACAATCCCGGATTCGATGGCGTCCACTAGGCCGAAATCGCTGACCAGCCACGGAAACGGCGACCCTTCCGCGTAACCGCTGCCGTGCAGATAAAACGGCGTGGCGGAGAGATCAACACAGAAACGGATGCCGCACGCCTGCTGAATGCGGTCCAGCCCCCTGATCCACACGGTAGCTTCCTCACGCTCCGCCCGGTCGTCGGCAGTGAGCCTCTCATTTTCGCCCACAGATGCGGGCCGGTAGGCGTGATGCGCCTCGTCATTCAACACCATCAACGGCGCATGTTCGTGGAGGTCTCCCAACACGCGCCGGGCAAAGGCTTCCGGGCTTTCCTCGCCTTTGTTGACCACGGTGTAACTGCGCCCGCTCTCCGCGTGCGGCGATTCTGGCGCGAACAGATGCCAGTTCGTTACCAACACCTTGCCCTTCTGCAATTCCGGCATCAGTTGCGACGGCACGATGTCAAACATCTCGAAGTAATTGCCTGTTTGGTCTGGCCGCAAAACCTGCAACCGTTCCATCACCGTGAGATTGGGGCAAACCACCAGTGCCGCCGCCGGGAACCGCGTGTCGCCCGGTACGCGACCGCGATTGCAGAACGCCCACGAAATCAGCATGGCCATGACGACCGTTTTGCCGCTGCCCGTGGCCATCTTGCAACCGTACCGCGTGAGCGGCGCAAGGTCCGCCTCGTTTGGTTTGTCAATCAATGTGGGGAAAACTGTTTGTTTCTCCGGCAGCTTGAGGCCGGTGGGCGGCTGGCCGTGGCGCAACGCCTCGAAATCCTCCATCGAAAGCGATGGCTTCCAGCGCGGCTTCTTGCCGGATGCCAGAATTTCCGTGAGGTAGATCACCGTTTCGACTGCTTCAAGTTGGCAAAAGAACAACCGCCGCGCCCGGTCTGACCGCCACCAGTGTGCGAGCAGTTGCTTGCTGACTTGCGTGGCGTTCTCGTATTTGGATTTGCGCCACTGCCGCACGTCATCGCGCAGCGCATTCACCAACGGCAGGTCTTCGCTTTCTTCCTCAGCCTCGATGCTCAGTTTTAACTGTGCCGACCCGGTGCGTTCCGTCTTGAACCAATAGCTTGCCGTACGCCGCCAATCCCGTTTCGACGGGACGCCCGTCTTGGTGTCGTAATGCCAGTGCGCATTCGGTTCCTCAAAGGGTTTGCAAAGGATCGGCTTCTCGACCGGCTGAATCGGAATTTCTTGTTGGCTGGCGGCGGGCATGGCGGCGAATCAGTAAGTTTTCTTCCCATTCAACCGATGCACCCGCATCACTTCGTTCCCTCGCGGGTCAATCACCTTCACGGCGGCGCGCTTGTGTTTGCCGACAGGAAACGGCAGGGACACCTTGCCGCTCAATGCTTCAAACCGTTCGTCATCCACCGTGCCCTTGAGCGCCCTGGCCAGCTTTTCCTAGGCGCTCTTGTCCGGGAAAAATGCCTGTGTGATGCAGAACGTCCGCCCATCGTAATCGGTGTCCAGAAACCACGCCGCCACTTTGTCGGCATTGGTGGGCAAAATCGTGTTGTCCACCGGGTTGTAAACGTCCACCCCTTGCATTTCGATTTCCCACTGGCCGTCCTTCGTCGGGCGTAACTCCGTGCGCGGTGTGCCAAACACGGTGAAGATTTGCGAGTTGGGCGTGTCCTTGAGCAGGTCGCCCATATTCACGTCCGGGCGGATGTGCGCCAAATGACACCGCACGCGCGGATTCGGATCGTCCTGAATCGCCGCCTGCGCCGACGCATCGAAGCTGAATCCAGCGAACACCAAGTCGTCGTAGCCGCGCCGGTGCGCCTGCCGCGAGGCGTTCTCAACCTGATACGCCGTCACCGCGCCAAACTGCGGGCCGAACGAAACTGCCGTCTTGCGCTCCTTGCCATTGTCCGCCGTCCACTCGCCTTCCGCGTGGAGAAACTCCGCGCCCGACAACGGTTCGAGCCGGGAAAATTTGGCGACCTTGTTGTTTGGGAATCGAACGCCGTCTACTTTGAGCAGCCGCAACATCTTGTCAAGAAAAGCCTCCGCATTCACCGGCTCATTCGCGGCTGGGACGGTGATGCCCGCGCCTTGCGCGCCGAAAGTTTCCAATTCCTCCGGATCGCCGCCGATTGCAGTTTCGATTTCCAAACCTTCCTCCACCGGCATAACGGCTTCCATTGTGAACGGGCCCGACACGCGCACCACGCCCTTGGCCACTTCCGGTTTGTCCACCAGTTCCTCCTGCTCCGCATTGGCGGAAATGCAGGCGTTGACTTCATCCATCTTCGCTCGCCACGCGGCGCGATATTCCTTGAGCGCCGATTGCAGCGCGGCGGGCCAGTCCTGGTCCACGTCGAAGGGCGCTTCCCATTCGCGCCAAGGCTCTTTGGGCAGCGACCAGCGGCGGCGGTCGCCTTCGGTCACAGACTTTTTGCCTTCGCGCTTTACCTTTTCGAGCAGCTTGAAGTTTAGTTTCTGGCGTAACTCTGCCGGGACTTTCTTCAAGGCGTCGTTCAACGTCCTGAGCTTGGTGTCGAGAATGGATTGGTGCTTGGCGATAATTGGGTCAAGCGCAGCGTTGTTCGCAATGCTCTCAAGCATCACATGAGGTATGGTCTTGCAGTCGAATGTGCATTTCTCCTCTTTACTACGATTCGGTTCTGACAACCAAACGCCGTTCGGATTACGTTTCAAATCTCCAGGATTCACCTCGCGCAATTTGAAGTAATCGAACTTTGACGTGAGCAATCTTTGTCGTGTAATCGCCAAGGCCACACGGCTACTATCAATCGTTATCCACCGGCGACCCCACTGTTCAGCCACGAACGCGGTTGTGCCGCTGCCGCAAGTCGGGTCTAAAATTAAATCTCCGGGGTCGGTGGTCATCAACATGCACCGCTCGATAATCTTAGGGTTCGTCTGCACGACATAGCGTTTGTCGGCGGAGCCAGCCAAATCTGTCCAGACGTTGCTCAAGGCTGTCGCCGGAAAGTCGTCAATAAACCTTTTGAAGCGCACTCGGTTTCTTGAGAACAACAGTCGTTCGACTTTTTCCAGAACGGGAACTCGGGCTGTCGAAATTTTCCATGAGTTGCCGCCCGACGGCCACAAACGACCACGAAGGCTTACTGGGTCGTTTGGGCCGGACTTCTGACTAAATAGGGCATTGGAGCTAAACGGGCGGTATGCTTCGCGTGGAAGCGACTTCTCAATTGCGTCCTCAACGGCGACATACTCGCCAGATTTTAACTCGCACTTTTGGAAATCCTCCTCGTCATCAGGCAACCTCTCGATGTGGAGGCGCCTGAATTTTTTGTCAGCGGCCTCTTTGTCCCGCGCATACCAGATTATGTATTCATTGATAGGAGGGACAAAATCACCGCTCTGGCTCCCCTTTTTCGTGATCGAGAACTGCACGATGAAGTTCTGAGTGCCAAAAACCTCGTCCATCATTGCCCGAACGCGATGCAGATTCTCATCTGAGATTTGCAGGAAGACGCTGCCGGCGTCAGTGAGCATTTCGCGGCATAGCATCAGTCGGTCGCGCAGGTAGGCGAGGTATGTGTGAATACCGAGCGTCCAGGTGTCGCGGTAAGCCTTCACCATTTCCGGCTCACGGGTAAGGTCGCTCTCCTTTTCTTTAACCTCAGTATTTCCGATTTCCGGCTGAAAGTTTGACCGGAATTTGATGCCATAAGGCGGGTCGAAGTAAATCATCTGTATCTTGCCTGCCAGCGCCTCGCGCCGGGCAAGACTGGCCATGACTTGCAGGGAGTCGCCCAGAATCATTCGGTTGGCCCAATCCACGTCGTGCTCGTAAAACTGGACGGCCTGCTGGTAGGACAATTGCGGGTCGGCAAACATATCGCGCTGCACGTCCTCCCGCGCCGCGACCTTGAGAATGGCCTGTGTCGAAATGCGCTCGTGGATATGCAACGCCACCGGCTCGACCTCGAAAGCCTTTTTCTCCTGTTTCCCGCTCCATTCCAGCCACGGCTCCTGTCGGCGCAACGCCTCGGCGACAATTTTCGCCTCGTCTCTGGTCAATTTGCGAGTCGTGGCTTCCCGGAGCAATTCCGGCAGCGCGTCGGCCTTGCCGGTGGGGTCTGAGCGGAGCCTGGGCGGCAGGTGCGGATTGTAGGCAAATTGGAGCTTGGGCGTTTCCTTGATTTCACCCGAAGCCGCGAGTCCGGCGGGTGGAAGATTTTTGCGCTTCGCCGCGTGGCGGTAATCCGCGACGGGCGCTTTGGCAGACTTTGGAGATTTGGCTCTTGGCTCAGGCATTGCGCGTGAGCGCAACAACGAACCACGGAAAAAGGCGCGAGCTTAACGCACCCTCACGAGAGGCCCTAGGAAGGCCCGAAGAGAAGACGCGAAAAGCCGCGCCCAGCCGGGCGCGTGCTTTCGGAGGTCTCTCTTCTTGAAATTTCCTAGGTTTCTCGTGAGACCGTAGCCGGAGCTACGCAAAGTATTTCGTTAAATGTTTATTCGATAATCGTTTTGTTTTTCTTCAGCGGTGAGAATAGCCGAAACGCGAACGGAGGGACAAGGCTTAAGTCGAAGTTCAAATTGCGCCTGCGGCGGACAATCGCCCGAAATGAAGCGCAGCGGAATGATGTTTTTCCTTGTCCGCCTGACCTTTGACCGCCTGAGCCGCCGACTGGAACGAGAGGGTGCCCAAGACGCCGGCCGCGGATTGATTTGTCCAGGCCTTCGCCAACCACCCCGCCCGCACTGCCGGGGCTGTATTTGGCCTTCCGGCCAGATGAATCGGTGGCGGGCTTGAGAGCGCCTCTTCCCGGCCCCAGTTTTACGCTCGTTCGCCCGCTAACTCCCGCAAGAATCCCGCTTAATTCCACGCCAGCGGAAAGCCAGCGGGGGAACGCCACCGCGATGCGGCGCAATGTGCTGTTCATGCGCCCGCAAGCCGTAGGCCGTTTACGCTGGACGCAACCGCTTTTACGCCGCTTTGATGGTAAACGCCCTTGCGCGCGCGAGAGCGGCCGGCCGGGCCTTTCGCCAACTTGGATTCTGGTGTATTCTTGTCTCATGCGTGGCAAGTCAGGTCAATGGGGCAATCCCTTCACCAAGGGAAACGCCAATGCCATGCGCTTGCGTGGTCTGGAAACCCGGCGATGGAAGTCGGAGAAGCGTCTCGCCAGGGCGCTGTGTAGTGGCGAACCACCACAGGCGGTTAGGCAGGAACAACTTGCAGGGCCAGCCCAGCCGAGTAAGCCGCCGGAATCAGATGCGGCAAAACTGAGTCCGGCGGTTGAGACAAAACCCGCCCACACTCCCACCGCCCCGGTGCCAATTTTGCAACCAGGGGAGGAAATCGGTTACGGCTACCAAATAGCTCCCGGAGTGTGGGTGGAAGCGAAGCCGCCTGCACGCAATTCACATGGGCTAATCGAAGCGGCAGTACTTCGCGCCCAGCGAATGTACCCACGGCGCTGGGATGGAAAACGTCCCAACAACGGGCCGAGGTAACGGTCATTTGCCAAGGATTGACAGGATTGGCCACGTAACGGATGGTCTTGACATGGCCTGCTTCACTGCCGCCAATGCCCGCGAAATGGCCGCCCGCTCTCACGAGGCGAGACGCGAACGGTCCCTCATGGCCGAAAACGACCCCGCAACAAGCGCGAATCTCCCCGATTACGTGGCCCAAAGACTCGTGCGCGTCCGCAAGCAGCTTGATCGGCTTGATCGGCTGATAATGACCGTCGAAGACCCGCAGAAGCTCGACCGGCTCGCCAGCGCCCAGGCGAGGTTGTCTGAACAAGAGCGCATTTTGGATGGTCGCCCGCTCCCCGGTTCGCTCAAGCCCAAGCCGCCGAAGCCGCCGCCGCGTTACCTCCCGGAGCCGGAGTGACGCGCATTTCTGGTGTTTCAGCCTGCGATTGAGAGGGTGGTCATTCCAGAGCCACGATCACTACATGACACACCGACACACCTTCGCGTCACCCAGTAACATGCTGATGTGTCATAAGCCCGCTTCCACATGACGCCCCGACGCCATACTCAATGTCATGTAACCCGATTCGGACAATGAGCGTAAGTCGTTGATATGCAACATATTTTCACCGGCGCGGTATCGTCCACAAGGGCGGAACTGGCCTCTTACGCGGCCTCGCGCGCGCGTGCGTGGGCGATGTATCGGGCGATCTGCCGCGATTCGATGCCAAAGACTTCTTGGAAAAACCAGTAAATGCTGGATGTCTCCCATCCACTATCATCAAGCACGGCGACGGCTTTTAGACGCTGCTGGACTTCCCGGCGTGTCGCCTTGACGTACGGCTTGCGCTGGCCAGGGCGGATGATTGGTGGTTTCGTTGTGTCACGCATGGTGTTTATCATTGAATGTCAGTTGGACAGGCTGGCGGCTGAATCGGCGCGGCAGAATTCGGCGTGTTGCGCTCGATCTTCCATACTACCCGCACGGCAGGCTTGGGAGTGAAGGCGCGAACTTCGTAACCGGCACCGCGCCGGGCGTCCGCGAGCTTGTGCGCAAGTTCCTTCTCCGTCCAAGGCGGTTGGCAGTGCGTACCGTTCCACTGCCGCAGCAGGATCATGGCGTCGCCGTCGGCCAGGCCGAAGCGGACAAGGCAGCAGGCCGCGCGGTATGTCGCATTGTGTCCACCAGTGCCGGAAATGGCGGGCGGAAGCTTGGCAAGGTAGGCTCTGGCGGCGTCCAAGGTGTTCATCGTTTTTCCACGCTCCACCCAACTCCACCCAAGGGCCTATATGTCCTACAAAACACCGGCGTTTTGCAGAAAATTATAGGGGTTGGGTGGAGTAGGGTGGTTGGGTGGTTTGTTTTCATCTGGTGAAGGTGTACTCCGGCGTAAAGTCCTTGTCGCCCGATGGCTTGCGGTATTCGCGCTGGCCACGGTTTACGACGTACCCGTCCACGTTGATTTCCTGACCATCGTTGAACACACGCCGCATGAGGATGCCAACTTGCTTTTTGGCTCGATCTTCGTCGGCGTCCTTTGCACCTGGAATGTCCAAACCGTTGAGGTTGCAGAATCTTACGAGGTCCGAAGCGAGCACGGTGCTACCAAGTTTGCCTTCCTTTTCCACGATCAGCGCCAAAGCGCGAACCCATGAGAGCGTCGGGTTGCTGACGCGCTCCTGTGCCGCCTGGTGATCATCCATCAGCGGGGCGCAGGCGAAGATATTTTGGACGATCCAGTCGAGTATCTGGCTCCAGACCCGGAAGTCGTGCCGAGTGTCGGTGGTCCGTGGCTTGCCACGGGCGACCCACTGGGAAATTACGGTGATCACGCAACCGAGAAAATAAGACTGTTTTCCCTGGAGCACACCGAGGGTGTCGCGATAGATGAAACCGGGCCGTTTTCGGATTCGGCAAATACTGGCGCGGTTGGCCAAGTCGCGTGTGGCCTCAAGTCCATTGCTGGTCATTTGCAGCAGAAACCGTTTCGGATTCAACAGCACTTCTCCGTGATGCGGGATGCGCGCTGGGAACAGGCTGGGACACGTCAAAAATGCTTCCAGGTGTTGAGAGTCGAGTTTCCCGCGAAAATTGTCGAGGCACACAAAAGGACGGCCAGCAACCAGCGCAGTGGCGAAACTTTCATCCGTACTGCCGACACCGCCGTTGCGCGCGGTGACGAAATAGCCGGATTCGTTGTAGAGTGCGCACACCAAGCTGTGCCGGTAGCCTTTGCCGGCCTGCGAGCAATCGGCTTCGGCAACGTCAATGGGCGCGTGCTCCATGCTGCCATTGAGAAAACCACCCATACGTAGCGCGGGGGTGATGAACGCGGCCAATGCCCTGCTTTGGTCGCCCTCACTTTGGAAATGGAATTCCTCAACCAGCCATTTCAATGATGCCACGGCTTCGGAAAGTTTAACGCGCGGCGGTTCGTCGCCAGCCACGATGAGCATCCCCCCAAGTTCAGGATGATAACCACGCCCAAGAATTGCGACTTCGTCGGCGCTTGATTGGATCAACACGGGACAACGCAAGACGCTGGCGACTGGTGGCAGCAGCTCACGCGCTTCGGCAGCGGCCATGATTGCGTTGGCATCGTCTCGCGGCATTTTGGTGGGTTTCAAAACGGGCTTCCCTTTGCTGTCAGATCGCCAGGCCACAACAAGGCCGAACCGCTCCACCCGACTGCGGAAGGCTTCGGGCTTCAATACTTTGAGACTGGCCATGCCCTCTTCCTCGACCATTTCCACAATTACGCCACCACGCCAGAAAAATGTATGTGTGGGCGCAATGCGCTGGAAAATGTCATGCGCAGACTCGGAAATGGAAACATCGCCCGACGGCAGGACGATGACGCTCAAGGCACCCTCTTGATCCGCAGGCGCTTCCGGGGCCTTTTCGCCTTCTGGAATCGGCAGTGGTTCGGCGTCCAGCTTTGTCCACGCGTCGGGATCGTGCGACACAAAGCAAAGGCGCAACCGATCCTTCACCTGGGGATCAATTTCCACGCCATATCGCTCGCGGAAGTATCGCTGCGCTGCTTCAAAACTTTCCGCGTGCCGTGTGCCGTCAATCGCCAATCCAAGTTTCAAGCCTTCACCGCTTGGACTCACAAAACCAAAGACAACATGTTTGTCGGCCTTCAGTTTTTCCCGCAGTGTACCCAGCGCGCCGTTGAGCTTGTCGCAGTCCACTTGCAGAAGCCCCGAATGTTCCGACGGTTCTTTCCGGCTCCTGGCCGTGCCGCTGACGCAAAAGGCTGGCAGAGTCTTTTTGAACGCATCGTAGGCTTTGGCTTCCGGCGATTCCTTGATGTTGAGGGCCGGGCAAACAGCTTTCCACCCGGCGAACAGTTCCCGCGCGCGCTGAATTTTCTCCGCATATTTGCCGGTGCGAATGGCGTCGAGGATTGCGCCAAGCTTAACTTTCTCCGGTTCGAGGCCATAGGCGTCCTTGAACATGGCGACACGGACTTTTGAAATGTCGCGGGCCATTACTCGCCCCCGCGTTGCTGACGCAGCAACCAAGCTTCGACCGAGGGAGGATGCCAAAACAGTCGTCTGCCCAAGACGATTGTGGGAAGCCCTTTTTTGCGAAGATTGTGGATGCTGCGACGGCAGACTGGAACGTGAGCCATTAGCTGCTCAATATCCCAAAGGCCCGTGGCCGTCGTTTTGCAGCCGTCAGTCGTAGCCGCTATCATTGGTGTGCCCGTGTCGGCTTCGGGCTTTTGTGCAAGTTCCGCGTTAAGCATGTGCATAGGCTGGCACACCGGCGCAGAAAGTACGGGGACAACTTTTGGGCGGTTTTCAGGGCCGGTCGGTGGAAATGCTGTTATCCGAGCGAGCCGTCCGACTGCGGGGGGCGTGAGCTTCCTATCTTTTTGAGAACACTATCCAGAAAAAGTCATCGTCCTCCACATCGGAACAAGTCTTAACGGTCATCTTGATTGATTGATTGACAGATTTTACGTAATGGCCCACGGAAATCTTACTCCAACCAAGACGGCCAAGGGCGCGTACAACCTGGCCAAAAACTCTGCGGGGCCGCCGTGTGAGCAGCCTGTCATCCTTTTTGCCTCGTGGTTGCTGATTCATTTCCCAGTCTCCGTCACTCCGCTGCTTGAAGGATAAATACCAAATCGGGTGGTTCTTTTTCCCCGCCGGGATCAGTCGGAGCCTTTGGCGGACTTTCTTCACCGTCTGTGGCGTCAGATTGGTTTGGTTCAACGCGAAGCTGAGAAAGGTCGTCAGAGCATCATTCCTGAAAAACATGAGGCCAGGAATGCTCTTAGACATCAACTTCAATCCACTTTTGCCTTGTATGCTCGAATCGGGAAGCTCCACGATTATTTCCTCTGGCAACTTTACCCACCACGAAACAAGCGCGGCTGCAAGCTTGTTGGCCATCGCAAATTCCGGCCAAGTCTGCCATTGTTTGGACTGCCGGGCATTTTCCTTTTCGCCACGGTGGACAAGTTGAGCCTGTCTTCTTTCGAGGCTGCGCTCCATCTGACGCACAATTTCCGGGTTTTTGGCGTTTAATCTCATGTCCTCTTGAACGGGCGCGTAGAGCACAGCCTTATCGGCAAATTTGGCGATAAG
>Ga0181518_10002585_pt1 | contig 17346 bp, 22 predicted proteins | sample PEATcosm2014_Bin_28_FD_119751 | JGI IMG/M metagenome (GOLD analysis project Ga0181518, IMG submission 119751) | Peatland microbial communities from MTU Mesocosm Facility, Houghton, MI, USA - PEATcosm2014_Bin01_60_metaG | ecosystem: Environmental > Terrestrial > Soil > Wetlands > Peat | place... | reverse complement strand
TAGCCGACTTCAGCAAGCGTTGTGTCAGGTGAGCGCGGCATTAGGGCACGGCCCCATCGTCTAGTGGCCTAGGACACCACCCTCTCAAGGTGGAGGCACGGGTTCGAATCCCGTTGGGGCTGCCAGTAGTCCCTGTTCAAAGGGCATGAGCAGGCGCTTTGATGAGCTCTGATCCGCTCCTGGAACATTAAGTGGAACATTAGAGCCCGGCCGAAATGTCACACCAAGGTTGTAAATTTCCTGCATGGCTAGCAGCTCACGACGTCGGAAAGCGACGGCTGGAGCCCCGGGCGAACGTCGACGAACCTTCGGTACGGTTCGCTACGACGCGAGCCGGTCATCGCCATGGCGTGCGAGTTTCGTATTCAAAGGGCGTCGTTGGTCAAAGTCGTTTTCTGAGGAGAGCCAGGGGAATGATTGGCTAGCCGAGAACAGACGATTGATCCGCGACGGGGAGCTCGTCGATCCACGCGAAGGCGCTGTCACTGTGAAGTCATGGAGCGAAGGTTGGCTCGATAAGAAGAGGGCATCGTTAGCACCGAGCACCAACCAGACCTACGCGGACGTCTGCCGCCTTCACATCTCACCGCATCTCGGACACATCCGCCTAAGCCGATTGGTTCCAAGCGACATCAAAGCTTGGCAGGAGCTGCTTGCGGATCCCGAGCGGACATCAATCGCCAAGGGAAAGGGCGGGCAGCCAACTCGCGCCAAGGCCTATCGGGTCTTGCGCGAGATGTTGGAGCTCGCCGTCGTGGACAGGATCATCCCAAATAACCCATGCATCTTCCCTCAATATGCCAAGGAGGGATCGCCCGAGCGCAAAATTCCGCGCGCGGACGCGGTCCCGCTTCTCGTGTCGGCAATGCCCGAGCGCGAGCGCTCAGCAGTGCTGCTCGCGTGCTGGTGTCAACTTCGTCTTGGGGAAGTTCTCGGATTGCGACGCAAAGCGTTCAATTTCGCGGAGGGAAAGCTCATGGTTTCGGCATCCGCGTGGTACGCCCGGAATGGTTCGATCATTGAGAAGAGTCCCAAGAGCGAAGCGGGAAAGCGCTCCGTCACCATCCCAAGTTGGATCCTTCCGGCGATCATCGACCACTTCGAGCGCTTCGTCGCTCCAGAACCTGATGCGCTCGTTTTCGTGGGTGCTCGCTCCGGAAACCGGCTGCGGAGCTCGCTGCTTGAAAGGCATTGGCGGGCTGCCCGTGCGCTCGTAGGGTGCAATCACGTCACGATCCATGACATGAGGCACGCCGGCGGAACGTTCGCCTCGATCGCCGGCGCAACCGTTCCAGAGCTGATGAAGAGGCTCGGGCATTCAACGCCTGGAGCTGCTTTGCGCTATCAGCATATGGCAGAAGGAAGGGATGCCGTAATCGCTGAAGGTCTGAGCGTATTAGCGGAGAGGGCGGAAACGAAGACTCAAGATGAGCTCGTGAAAGAGGCCGAGGCTCTTCTCCGCAACGCCTAGTCCCGTGATTGACATTTTTTGCGCTGTTGGACTGTCCCATCCCACTCGAATGGTTAATTAGTCGAGCGTTCTGTGCGTCTCGGTCCCGACGTTATAGAGCGCGGCGAGTGATGTCGTACCTGGTGAACCAACGAGCTGTAGCTTTTCACGCGGGTTATTTCCAGCACCGAACTGCACTGGAAACTTCCTCTACCAAAGGCTTCATTTAGATTGAAGCTGTGGCAAATCCCGAGCCGACCGATGGGTTCAACGAACAGCCGCTTTCCAAATGGGGTCGGATCTTTGCAGGGGCAATTGGCGTCATCGTGATCGCTGCCGGATCGGTGGCCGTTTACAAGACTTCCAACCAGCTCGGCTCGGCAGTATTAGTAGTTGTGGGTGCCGTATTTCTCGTCATGGCAATGATGGGGGTCGGCATCAAGAGCATTACGACTCCCGGCGGCCAAATCCTTCTGAACACAATGAGACGAGCCGCCGAATATCGGGATCAGGGCAACGAAGAGGCCGCTGAGGATTTAGCAGTAACAGCGATTGGTGTCATCGGGCTCGGAAGAAGCGGGCGAAGGCTGAGACATGAGTCAATCCGCGACTCAACAACGGAACTGTTTCCCGAAAAGCTTGATGCCACAGCATATGAAACCGAGGTCATCAGCACTCTGATCAACCTCGCAGCGCCGGTCGGATTTACGCCGTATCCCCTTGAACGGTATCGGTTCGATTGCATCATTCGCGTTGAAGACATGAACATCGGGATCGAAGTTCGAGCTGGAACTCAGATCAGCCCCGAAGCGCTAGCAAAATCGGTGAGGGCGCGCATCGCCTCGATCCAAGACGAAATTCCGGTCCAAGGCGTACTTGTGGTCATTCAAACGACAGTCGAAGACTCGATCATCCCTCGCCTTGCTGCCTCTTTCCGGAGAGTCGCGCCAGCCACTCTTATATGGGCGTGGCGTGCATCCGACGGAGCGGCTCAACTTCAAAAAGGAATCAACATGATTAAGGAAATGGCCCAACAAACAAAGAGGGATTCCTAGCTTACCGACCAGCTATCCCAGCATCTCTCCAACGTGCAGCATTGGGGAGCCCGCCTCGGCAGCATTACGGCGCTTCCGTTCGAGCACTTCGATCAATGAGATCCGGCCATCCCGAGCTGTAAAGAGGTCAGTGCCGTCCATCAAGACAAGCAGCGTGCCAGTCGCGGCGCGAGACAGAAACTTCCCTACGCGGCCTTTTGCACGGCAGCGTTTGCTTCGTTGGCGAATTCCGCGAACATTGCCATCACAACGGCGTCGATGCGTTCAAATACGCACGGATGATATAGCCAGCTCCTTCCGACCTTCGTAGCAGGGATCCTCCAGGCGACGCGCCTACGGCGCATCGTGCGAGGAGCGATCCGCCAACGTTCCGCCGCTTCGGTCTCTGAGAGCCAGTGCCACGAGGGAACGGATGGCACCGGCCGCGAGGGAAGGGCGGCGATCGCCTCGGCGATTCGAGCGTCGTGGGTGGAGCGGAGCGTCTCCGATGCAAGGAGTGCCTCGAGCGCGTAGCTTGTGGCGAAGCGCCGGGGAGCGGTCACGACGAGACGCCCAAAAGGGCGGCTGTGCAGTTGCCGCAGTACGAGGCCTTCATCATCAAGCAGGATACTGACGACAGGGGTGTAGTTTGAGATGTTTTTTGAAATGCCCAGGTCGGGAGGGGCGTAACCGTGACTCGCGGGCTTTCCCTTCCCCGCCTGCCCCACACAGATGCTCGTAGGCACGTCCCCGCGTCTCCAGCTGAAATGCGGGGTCTAGCGTCCTGCCAGTGGACGTCAAAGATCGCGAGAGCACGGTTGCGGATTGCTGAACTGACCAAAGGAGCGCTAAATGAGTAGTGGCTACTCAAGTGAGTTGCGATTCACCGTCACCACTCCTGAGGTGACTGGCTATCGGATTGACGAGATGCTTGATGAGGTGTCGGGAATCAGCGCGCGTACATGGCACGTCTTCTCTCTCATCTGCATCGCATTTCGATCTGTGTTCGGCGGTGAAGTCAAAAGCTGGACGAAGCGATTGGTTGCCGCGAAGGACCAGGCAATAGATCGGATGTGCCAAGAGGCTGAGAGTGTCGGGGCCAACGCCGTTGTCGGCATGAACGTCCAAGTATCTGGGATCTCGGTCTGCGCGTCGGGAACTGCGGTCAAAATAAGCAAGGCGTAACGGAGGCGAGTTCTACGAGGTCTAACTAGACCATTAGACCGCCTTCTACTAGACCGCCGGACCGCCATGAAGGCGCTGCTCGCGGTCGATCCCGATAGTGAGTCGGCGGAGGACACTGAAGTCGAAAGCTAGTGGCGGGGTCCATACTTCCACGCAGCCGCAGCTCTGTTTTGCCCCTCGTCGCTCACGGTTCGCACCACCACTTGCGGTGGTGCATCCATGCGCTTCTCAATCCACCTGATCAGCTGCATGGATTCCTCACGCGTGAGTGCTAATTCACCTTCGGCAACGGGATCGATTTTCTCGCGGAGCTCTCGGAGGTACTTTTTCGTGAGGCGAGGCACATACGGAGTGTAAGCGCCTTGCCGAGCGAGTATCTAGTGCGTCGTATCTGTCAGCTCACGCGTCGCCTATTCTTTCCCGCTCGTCCCGTTCTTCGTCGTGATGATCTTCATCACGCCCGCTCTCGTCGTCTTATTCGTCGCGCTCGTCATCGTCGTCGACGTCGCACTCGTCTTCTTCCCGATCGTCCCGCTCGTCATCGTGCTGCTCTTCATCGTGCTCGGCTTAATTCTTCTCATCGCGCGCGAGCGCTCATCGTTGATGCGCTTATCGCGCGCGATGCCCGTCGTCCCCGTAGTGTTCGTCTTGCCACCTGAACGGCCCACCTGCCTAATGGAAATCACCGACCACGGGAACCTGTGGTCGGGTGTGATGTTTTGCCTTGGTTACCTTGATCTGGAGATGTGTAGGACTTCCCCTATACATTGCTAAGGAAGTTAGAAACTGAACCTCGATCAGGAATCTCCGACGATCGTGCTAGCCTCCGGAATCCACCGCTTCATAAATTCGTCGAACATCGGCACTGTGAAGTCGATCTCTCCCCAACGAGGCGAGTAACAGATGGCCTTGCGGATCAAGCCGTCGCGAGTTGGTCCCAACGCACTCGAAGCCCGGCCGAGAAGAGAGGCAACCTCGGCCGAACGAACTGGACCAGGACCGATCTCGGCCATAGCACGGAGGTATGCCCGTTCGGGATTGTTCATTCGCCCAGTTCGTACTCGAAAGAATCCGTCGTCGAGCTCAGCAGTCGCAACTGGAATGCTTCGCTCAACGTCATCAAGGGTTATGCGGTCAGGCCCGCCAGCCACATCCCAAGCTTGTTTGCCAAATTCCTGCAGAAAATAAGGGTACCCCCTCGCCGCCTCGATGACTCGCTCCAGGGCGCTCTCGTCCCAGATCACCTTTTCATCGGAAGCCGGTACCGCGAGAGCCTCTCGAGACTGTTCCGTGCTTAGCGAGCCTATGACGGGATAGGTGAACATTCTCTCTGCATAGGACTTTGCTTCACCGGTCAAGGTTGCAAGCGAGGGTAACCCGGCCCCGGCAACCGTAATAGGCAAGGTCAGTTGCGAGGCTCGGTGGAGTCCCATGACGAGAGCTTCGAGCGTCTCGAGCGCCACGTAATGGAGCTCGTCAATAGTCAACAAAACACCGAGTTCATGATCGCGAGCGACTTCGCCGAGCTCGACGAAAAGTCCTGCGAGATCCGTAGCGAGATCTCCGGAATCGGCAGGACCATGAATGGCGTCTACATCAATACTTAATTCCGGACCATTGGGAATTCTGATGCTGAAGGCCTTGAGGACACCGAGAGCTCTGTAGATTCGATCGCCAATCCGGCGGCGCGCATCGATCGATAGAAGCACGCGTCGGAACGCAGCCGCCAATCGAGCAGGGAGCTCTCCGTCTTCGCTGACTTCGATGTGCTCGTAGAAGTATCCGCGACCTGTGGCGATGTTTTCGAATTCATTCAAGAGGACAGTTTTCCCGACACCGCGTAGACCAGTGAGCATCGCGCTGCGACCGTCGCGTCTAGCCCGGAGACGTTGGAGGGCAACATCCATCGCCTCAATCTCTCGTTCCCGGCCTACGAGAGCGGGAGGGCGCGTCCCTGCACCTGGGCTATAGGGGTTCCTGACGGGGTCCACCACGGGCAGTTTATAGGACGATTCGGGCCTTATAGCATTTATCGTATAAATATGGATAAACACCTTCGGCCTGCGGTATTCCTACCCATCGTCCAGCGAAATATGATCATGTCGATAACAACGACTCTACGCCGAGGTTTGAGCTGGACTTCTGTATAAATACATCCACAATGGCAATACATCCGTGTACATGGATGTATTATTTTCTTGATGGTTTCCGACCCACTCGCTCAGCGAATTCGAAGTCTGTTTCGTGCCCTCTTGCCGACTGGCACGAAAGTCCGCGTGACGCGCCTTGGCGATCTCGACCATCTTGCGGAAATCGCCGGCGAGGGCCTCCGAGTCCGTTCCGTCGGACGAGGCGACCTACGCAACGTCCGGCTCGCTCTCCAGACCCGGCCGAAGCCCCACATCATCGTTGCCTCTCGTTTCTCCGAGATGGCGCGCGAGGAAATCAGCGCGGCCAAAGTCAACTGGGCCGACGAAACTGGCGCGGCCGAGATCTCGACTCGCTCCATGATCATCAACCTGTCTGGACGTCGACGCCCCATCCCGCGCCCTTCCTCGATCTGGACTGCTGCTGCCCTAGGGGCAGCTGAGGCAATCCTCGCGGGCATAAACCCGACGGCCGAGGCCATTTCCAGGGCGACCGGGTACTCCCTCAGCACTGGCGTGCGCACCCTGGCGTTCCTCCTCAATGAGGAGCTTCTCGAGTCGAGTAGTGCCCGTGGACGCCGGTCGGGACGGCGGGTCGTCGACCAAGATCGACTCCTTGATGAGTTTGCCGACGCTGCGCATCAAGTCCGCCCGAAGTTCGAAATCCGATGCGGCGTTCTGTGGCGCGAGCCATTCGTCGAGCTCGAAACCATCGGCGAGCGGTGGAACAAGGCCGATATTGACTGGGCCGCGGCTGGAGCCATGGCCGCGTCTGTGCAGGCGCCATTTCTCGCTCAAACGACGACCGGAATGGTGTACGTAAACGTGACTGGCGAACTCGGACTCCTTCACGTTGCTCGTCTCGCCGGACTCGAGCCGCTCGACGGCGGACGCCTTATTCTGCGGCCGTTCCCAACGAGCGCGACCAAGGAGCTCGCCGAAGTAATCGACGACATCTGGGTAACGTCGTGGCCGAGGACCTACGCGGATCTTCGTTTCGAAGGCGTGCGAGGAGAAGAAGCCGCGGAGCACCTCCGGAAGGTGAGTCTTGCCCGCTGAGTCACAACGCTCACGCTCAGCGCGGAAGGCCGCCGAAGAAGCGTTGGTGCGGGTCGTTCATCACTACGGAGGCACACCCGAATTCGTGCTCCTCGGCGGCCTTGTGCCCGAACTCCTGTGTGACAAGTCCGACGTCCGTCACGCAGGCACGACCGACGTCGATGTTCAAGTCGACCTCGAGATATCGGCGGGAGCGACGAACGTACGTCGACTCGAGCAAGCACTTGGAAACGCCGAATTCGACTCCACCGACTGCAAGATCTGGAGGTGGCAGACCGAGGCCGAGGGAATGAAGGCCGTTGTGTATTTTGAGCTTCTGGCTGATCTAGAAGACCAACCTGCCGAAGCCACCATCATCTTCGACGAATGTGAAGCGCTTGGTGCCGTCAACCTTCGGGGAACCGGTTTCGCCTCTCGGGACTTTGCTCCCCATCCACTCAGTTCCAAAGTTGGTGGAGTCTTCTATAGCGTAGAAGTGAACGTCACTGGCTTAGCGGGCTTCCTCCTCGCGAAGACGGCGGCGGCATACGGGCGTCGCAAGGAAAAGGACTGGTACGACATTGCCTTCGTCCTTCTCCATAACAACGCTGGCGGTCCACGTCAGGCAGCTGAGCGCACCAAGGCGATCTTTGCCGCGGATCTTGTTGGACAGACACGCACAGCCCTTGACGAGCTCGTTGGAAACTTTACGACCGAGACCGACCAGGGTCCCGTCACTTACAGCAACCAGTTCTTGATCGATCACCCTGAGTCGGACGAAGCGCTGTCACGAGCCGACGCGGTGTTGGCTGTCAAGACGTTCTACGACGCACTGTTCTAGGAACCGCTGTCCGAATAACCAAACATCGTGGTTCCTGGTAGGCATTTGCGCTGCAGCGCGTACCAACCCAGCCCATAGCTAAACCGAATCACTTGCGTTGTACCGCAACCGAAGTGGCTAGCGATCTACGAGACTGAGATCACCTTGGTGACTGGTTTGCCCCCCTGGACAACAACGCTCACCGTTATGTTCGTGTGGTGCACGATCGCCGTCGCGAGGAGCAACCGACCAAAGGTATTCAGAGAGAACACAACCGTGCTCGTCTTGCCATCTGGAATCGAGAAGGTCGCCGTGCCAACTTTTGTTGGAATGGACTTCTTGTACGACCCGAAGTTCATCACGATCACCTGTGCAGCCGACGCAGTACCCGTGCAAGTGGCGCCAGAGCATGTGAACGGGATGGGCAGCGTCGTTGCCGTTGCGACGGCGGTCGCCGCAGCCACAGTAACCACCGGGACAGCAGCTGCAGATGACGCGCTCGCCGCTAAGGGCGCACCAAGGAGCATGACGAACGACACAAGCGCAATACGAGCGGACTGCCTCATTGCAACCTCAATTCTGCATCGTTGACCCAAAGTGTGTCGATCATGAGAATTCTCCTTCCCTCGGGCGCCCGACCACATCCATGCGGAGTAACTAATAAACACGCCCTGACCTGCGGTATCTCGACTCATCGTCCAGCGAAGAATCATCATCTGCGATGTAGTAACTCTACGCAGAGGTGTGACACTGTTAGCGCCGTCCGCGCCTGACGAACCGCCTTCCTGCTGGATCGGTTTGACGGCGTAGCCACCACCTAGTCCCATCGTGCTTTCCCTCTGAACTCCTTTTCTTGGCTGGCATGGAGGAGAACGACGGGTTCTCGACTTGTTACCAATGGACGAACGGACACACTGACGACACGACAACCGCCGGACGGATTAACAAGCACACCTTTGGACGGCTTAACGAGCACACCTTTGGACGTATGGACACCAACCACCAAAATCTGCCCACTCTTGATTCCTTGCTCGGACGTTTATGCGCGACGCCGCAGGAACTGTAAGACGCCATTTCTGGGGCAATCACCCTAAAATCGAACAAACGTTCGTAAGCGACGCAAATCCGAGGGTCTCCGTGGCTTCTAGGACCCATGGTGACACGTGGAGGGACGTCGGGGCGTCCGATTCGCCGATTAGGCGGCCTTGGCGAGCGATCGACGGCTAGTAAGGACGGCCACGATCGTCGCAAACCTGGCCTTGAGCTCCCATGTTTTTTCGGGGTCCCGCCCGAGATCCCAGTAGCTGAAGATCGCAGAATCGAGACTATCGAGCATGGACTCAAGCTCGGCCGACGAGAGTGAAGCGAACTGCTCTTTCAGCGCGACTTTGCGTTGACGGGCTGCTCGAAGTTCTTCCTGGGTGCTTGGGTCGGCCGCGCCGATCCACTCATCGATGCGCTCAAGGGACACCCACGAAAGGGCCTCATCTTGGAGTAGCTCGAAAAGCGGCCGGAGAGCTTCTTTGGGTTTGGCGGCGATGCCCTTTGCATTCTGCCAATGCATCCAAAACGCATCAAGCAGCGAGATCTCATCCGCTGGGTCCCATTGACCCTCGGTCTGACCCGTGATCGTCCTGCAGGCTGAGAGCTCAGGGCCAAGGAGGTCCATGACGTTCCCCGCAGCCGCACGGTCGAACTGCGCTCGGGGCGACTCGTCGCGAACTGGCCAATCGCAGAAGGAGCCAGGTTGGTCGAAGAAGGCGATCGCATCTACCTCTGTTTCAAACACGTACGGTTCCTCGCCGGCCTGGCTGAGATCGACAGCGATCGGGTGTTTAGGCTGGTGGGCGAATCGGCTCTTCCCTTCCGCCTCTGCGACTAATCGCCAAAAAGAGCCGACCAACGGGTCTTCCTGCCAGCTGTCGAGCAGCTTGAACGCTGGGTGATGATGCCTGGCGAGCTTGGCCTGGTGCTTCTCCGCTTTATCCTTGCGGTCATCCTTTGTGGTCTGAGGGAGCGACCAAAGTGGCTTGTGGTCGCTGATGTACTTGTCTGCGGCCGGAGCGGACGTTGCCCCGGTGCGGAATGCTTCATCCAGCAACGGCGGAGGCAGGAACCTGAAAGTTGGGGTTCGAAAATTCACGCTGACCTTTTTCTGACCAACGTGTTCGATGAAGAAGATGGCGATGCCGGCTTCTTGAATCGAAGTCTTTGCCTCGGATACCCGCCGAGGAGAAACGCCGAGCTCTCCCGCGATTTCGTCGGAGAACCAAGTGCCTTCTAGCGAGGAGTTTCGGATGATGGCGTCGCGGATCAGCACATCCAGGACATTCTGTGTTTGCCCGCTGAGGCCTGCCGAGCGCGCGCGGACCAGAATCTCCGCCTGCACATACTCTTTTTGCCCGGCGGTGAGGGCTCGCGGATGTACTTCCCCTGACTTGAAATCGCGAATCCTTGTGGCACCTACTCCCTGGTATTTGGGCGGGAAGTACTCGGACCTCTGCTGTTGACGCCACTTACTCATGGTTTCCTCTCCATTCGGCGATTTGCGTTCCGGCGAATCGACTCTTCATCTACCTATATCGTCACAATGAATCGCCATCGCAGATCTCACTCTGGATTTGAAAATGCCATGCGCAAAAAACGCTCCGGATTTGCGGAGCGGTTTTTGCGTGTTTGGGATTTTCGCTCCGCATTTGCGGAGCGTTTTTTGGATTTTTCGCTCCGCATTTGCGGAGCGTTTTTTGCATTTCGCTCCGCATTTGCGGAGCGTTTTTTGCCGGAAAATGTGGCCAAAGCCCAGCTCAAAGGGGAAATCCCCGGGGGGTCCAATACCTTGATTCTGAATACCTTTACGCGAGCAAACACTCACAGCGGTTTGCCGAAGGCAAACCGCAAGGCATGGCGCTCTTCAATCGCTGCTTGGAGAAACGAAAGACACCAGCCAAAAACCGCCAGCAGACCCTAGAGGGGTAGAGAATCCTCTCCCCCCACCAACCCCCCCCACCCTCACTGCGCTCCTGCACCTCGTGCTCGTCGTCTCACCGCCACCACTCACGACCCTCCTCCCAACACCCGACCGCGTTTCGTCGCGGTCCAACTGCCCGCGGACACCAGCCGCCTCACCGCCGCCGCATCCCCGCACGACCGCCGGCACCCGAACCTTCCCCTCGTCTTGACCCATCCCTTCCGTCTCGGCCCGGCCACCCCTTCCCCCGTCACCGCACCCCCGCTGGACTCCCGCCCCGCCCCGTCCACCAACGGGCCGTGTCGCCCGTGGCCGGGGGCCGACGGGGGCCGGAGGCCCCTATCGGGCTGGTTCGGTGGGAAAGAGGTCAAGCCCTCCGTTTGTGGGTCCTTCCCGTATCCGGGGGGATGATGCCATCAAGACGCCGCGAGTCCTTCCGAAACAGAACATCCCCCAAGGGTCTGGCTCGGGCGTCCCGTTCGATCCGCCTTCCCGTTCGTCTCGACTCGGCCCGCCGTGGTGCTTCCTGGCCGTCTTGTCGCCATGCGGAGGGGCCCGCGAGCGGAGCGGTCCGCGAGGGGACCGAGCGGGCTGCACCGCGAAGCGAGCGGGCCCCGGAGCTAAGGACGGGCTTTGTCCTTGGTTTGTCCTCCCGGAGTGTCGGAGATACGACGGGAGGACAAAGGGTCTCTTCCCGTAGCCGGGCGAGGGCGCGCGGAACACCCCTCGGACGGCAGCTCCGCCACCATCCTTCGGGAGTGCGCGGGTCGCTTTTGCCTTACATGGGGCCTCGGTTTGTGGGGGAGGGGGCGCCCGGCGGAGCTGGGTGCCGGAGCGGCTCGGTCGCTTCGCCGGGTCGTTCGGGACGCCTCGCCTGAGCCCGTTCGGGAGACGCATCGTGGGAGGGGGCGGTCGTGGCGAAACGGACGCTGCGCCCGTTGAGCCGGAGCGAGCGGGCCGGCGCAGGCGGCTCCTTCGTGGTGGGGGTCCTTCCCCTAAGTCACCGTGCAAGGCAGCGCCAGCCGCCGCCGAGGCGAAGCGGCGATTTGTCCGGACAGCGGAGCGGCTTTGGACGAAGCGCCGGTGAGACGAGGCGAACGAGCCGGACGGGACGGACGAGGGAACATCCATTCCTATGGACGTCTATACCTCCCAACAAGATGAAAGGGAAACAGGGGGAAGGGACGCGCCGACCAAAGCGCAGTGAACAGGGACAACGGGCCGATTTGAGGTCATCCGTATTGTTAGCGGCCCACCTTCGGCTTCATGCGCGCGGTACAAATGGGTCTGGGCCGATTCTTCCAAGTGTCACTCCCGGGGGGTTGATCCCCCTCCAGACCGCATGTGCCTATTCATGGGCACGCGCGAATACCGAACGCGCGCACCGAACATCGATCAGTTCGGGCGACTTGTCGTGACAGAGCGACGGATAGGGCGCCTGTTCCGTTAGCACTGTGCCTGGAGATAAGACAGCAAACGTTGACGGTCGCGGCGCTAGCCACCGTTTCGTTCCTCACGAGTAACGCCACAAGCATTCTCTGCGGGGATTTCAAGGAAGCCCTCGCCCCATCGAACACTTGTACGCTCAGAGCCTTCTACGATTGACGTAGATCGCCGCAATCGCTGGGCGAAGGGTAGGGGGGAGTGTGTCCGGCGGGAATCCTTCGTTTCCTGGCGATTCGAAGCGCACTGCGTATATAGGCCCTAAAGGTGCACGGAAAGCCGTGTGGAAATCAACCAGCGGGAACGGACGCCCAGCGCCCGAGGCGGGGATCTGCGCTCTCCGAAAGCAGATCGGGAGTCTGTCCGGCCGTCCCGCATGGGGATCGGTCAGCGGGCCAGCTATATGACGGCGGAGTACATATAAGTAGTGCCAGGTGAGGGTGTCCCGTTAGACCCGCCCGGTCAACTGCCCGTTAGACCCGCCTGCACTGATACACCCTCGGCACAAGATGGCCATATGAAAATTGGTTATGCGCGTTGCAGCACAGAAAAACAAGATCTCACTGCCCAGACCGATCAACTGCAAGCATTAGGAGTCGGGGTTGATCGGATCTATACCGATCACGGATTGACTGGCACGAATCGAGAACGCCCTGCCCTCAAGGAAGCCATGAGTGCTTGCCGAGCGGGCGATGAATTTGTGGTGACCAAGCTGGACCGCTTGGCCCGATCTTTACCGGACGCTCGAGACATCGTGGACGAGTTAACAGGCCGATCGATCAAGCTCAACATCGGCGGTTCCGTGCACGACCCAAAGGACCCGATATCGAAGCTCCTGCTTAATGTTTTGAGCATGGTCGCTGAGTTCGAGTCCGACTTGATTCGCCTCAGAACGATCGAGGGAATGAAGGTCGCAAAAGCGAAAGGTCGCCTAAAGGGTAAGCAGCCAAAGCTCACGGCCAACCAAGAGACACACTTGATGGAGCTCTATGAGGCGGGAGAGCACACCTCGGCCGAGTTGGCGGAGCTCTTCAACGTCGCAAGATCGACCATCTACCGAACGATCGAACGTTCCAAGAAAAAGAAGGTGGCGTAGATGGCGCGCAAGCTGCGGGCCGACGGCCACTCGTATCGGGAGATCGGAGAGGCGCTGAATATCGGGGCATCGACCGTGCGAGATCACTTGATGAAAGTGGGGTGACCTAGTGGGCTCGTATGAGGTCTGGCTGGAGAGAGACAGGAATTGGGTTGATCAGAATCTTCCCCTGCTGAAGGAAGTGTTCCAGTGGTTCTTGAAGGAGGGAGATTGGCCCAAGGTCGAAGAACTCCAGCTTCAACTTCATCAGCAAGGCGATCGCACTACGAAGGTCCGAGACGTCGCAAACTCTAGACCAACATTCGCCGGACTAGCTCAGCCATCGGTCATGTCACACATCCCGTTAGGTGCCCGTCACCTTTTCAAGATGCCAGAAGCACGAACCCTATTAGCCGTCACGGTTGCCGCAACAAAAGCGGCAGTCCGGGTGTATCTGACAACGCCAAGAGGTACTCAGCCACGCATCGATAGCTCGATGATCACGACGGCCACTCTCGGCCAAATACGCGCACTCGAACTATTCCCAGCATTCATTAACGGAGACCACCCGACGCCATTCCTCGGTCCGGGCGGTGATCCATGGTCAGCTGGTGTCGAAGTAACGAACATTCTTCGTTACGAACATGTCGATACACCCGAAGATTACGTCGCTTGCCAACTCGAAATTATCAGGAGATGGTGTCAAGGCTTCGATGCTCGTGCGGTACCTGCGAAGCGCACGGGTCCATTCAGGGCGTTCATCATCATGCCGTTCAAGGCGCCCTGGTCAGATGACTCACACGAACTGATTATGCGATTGCTCGACACAATCGACGAGCAGATCGTGCCAATTAGGGCAGACAAGATTCCAAATCCCGGCCGCGTGAATGACCAGATAATCAGTGAGCTCAATGTCTGCGATTTCGTGATCGGCGACATCTCCGAGATCAATGCAAACGTCTTTTGGGAGCTCGGTTACGCGGAAGCCACCGGCAAGCCCTGTGTTTTGTTGCGACGAAACGACGCGTCTATCGACCCTCCTTTCGATATTTACGTCAACCGACGCGTCGACTATTCGGAGCCTCCGACGCTAGAGGAGGAAGAGCTGATCCTGAGCTTGATGAACGGAGCTATTCAACAGGTACGAGACGTCGAAACAGCACAGGCATCGCAGAGGATCTACGGCGGACTGAATTTCAAGTGACGGACGACATCCACGACGCACGCGCCAAACGAGGCGCAGCCCTCGCTAATTCGAGCGCCGGACCTTCGGGGACGGAGAGGCCGGTCTCGTCACGGTCAAGAATGGCGTTGTGCGACTGACCGACCAAGCGCAATTCGCACTTCGAGAATGATTCAAAGCCAATCGGGCGCGCTCATAGAACTCGTTCCCAATGGGTCTAAACCGGCACTTCGGATATGAGCGGGGTGCAGGAACTGCGCGCCGTGGCGGTGATTTGGGGCGCCTCGCGATACCGGGAAGAATGTCAATCCCTCAAGGGACGAGTGATCAGAAGTGTTCTTAAGGAGTCTGATAGGACAAAAGTAGCTTCAAATAGTTCGCTGTTAATGCCTACAAGTTGGCGACCCTTAATTCAGCCATGGGCTTTTATACATCTCTAAAAATACATTTCTCTAAAGCTCTAAAAGGACATAACCAATATCTATAATTATGGGCAGAACTTAAAATTACAGTCCGGGTCATACTCTTTAGTTGCCGGACCTTCTATCCAGCCAACAAGATCGTCATTTTTTGCTCCTACCAGCTCATTTTTTTGGGGTAAGGCCTGATTTCTTTGTATTACAGCATATTGCAAGGGCAAGTGCTTAAAAGGATCATCAGTAAAATAATACTTTCCAACTTCAACGCCTACAGAATACTGTCCAAGTCCTTCTACTGGAAGACCTACTGAATAGGCAAGACAATCTTTACCCATGACAGTAAAAAAAAGTGGGTATCCCTCGAAGAACGCGGGTTTTTTTATTGAAGGATTATCAGCAGTAAATGCGGCTAGCGGGGGGGAAACAAGTTCGGTAGTAGCTACTATTGCCTTCTCGCCAGCATAAGCTTCGGTAAAAAGTTTTCTTAATTCCGTTACCGCTGGCCCGTTCTGATATGTAGCTTCTTCCACAGTCTCGGCACATGGATCAGTAGTAGCGGCTCGGGGTTGAATACCTGCCGAAGTTTCAATTGGAGTCCTTTTCGGGCTGGCTCCGGCGGAAGAAACACTAGCGGCGTTGGCGCCTAGGGCCAGGGCTGCACTAAGAAGTATGGCCCACCGTAGTTTTCTTGCCAGGTACTGATTAGGGCCACTCATATACGTAAAATGTAGATCACTTTCACGATCAATCTTAGGCTTCGGTATCCCATTTGCCATGAATCGAACGGGTCCACCCACCGGGAATCGCCCTCTTCGTCGGCGCAGTTGTTCAACCACAACGGGTGACCGACAACAACCACCGAACGCCGACTCGGCCAGCGCTGATGTTGAGCCAACTCGCAGTCGCCAGCTCGAGTGACTTCCACAGCTCAGTGGTGTCGATCACCACGAGCGTCGGTTCTGCTCCGCTTTCCGGCATGGCGCCAAGTATCACTTGAGATCCAGAACGTCGCATCGAACGTCGAGCTGCGCGACTCGAGCCGCCGCACCGATCGACGGTTATTGCACGCCACTCGGATTACATCCGCTAGCCACCTGAGCCATCACAATCCCCAAGCACCCCGCTCATATCCGAAGAACCTATAAACCGACATTTCCCACGTTTCAACCGTCATGTCGAATGCAACTGCACTGAACTTTTCATGCAACTGCACTGAACTTTCAGTGCAACTCCACAACTGTTCCGCGCTAGTGGTACAGCGCCTTGAATCGGTCAGCAGTCCGAGGGACCGGCGGGTGCAACCAATTCGCCTTGGTGCAAGCGGAAGCGAGCAAGCACTCACCAGTCGGGCAACTCCATTCCGATGCACCGCGCTTTGGCGTCTCCACGTACTTGTCGGGGTATCGCCACGACAGCCTGGAACACAAAATGGAACATTGGCGCGTCCGGCTCGCATCGGTCGCAATCGGTCAATAGCGGCCTCTATCGGCCACTTTGCGTCCACGTACCAGGGCAGAAGGAAATTCCTTTTGGAGGGTGACTTTACCCTTGAGCAGGGAGTTTGCAATGTGCCATCACCCTCTCAAGGTGGAGGCACGGGTTCGAATCCCGTTGGGGCTGCCAACGCCTTTGCCGAGCTAGGCGCGTATTTCTTTGATCCTTCTGGGTCTTGGTCCAAGGCTGCTTTGCCTGTTCTATCGCGCATTTTTCGCGCGCTTCATCCGAGACTCCCGAAGCTGTTGCGGCCGCGGTAGTGGCTAGTGCCGAAAGCGCGCTTCCTATCGCGCGATCTCGTCCTGCCGTCGCGTGCTGGTAGCGAAGCGCCGCAACGGCACTGGCATGTCCCATGCGCGCCATCAGCTCCGTCGTGATCGCTCCCGTGGCCGCGGCCCACGTGTTACTGCTATGGCGAAGGTCATGGAGCTGAAGGTCGCTTCGTCCGATCGAGCGCCTCGCGTCATTCCACGCCGCCTGTAAGACGTTTGGCCGAAGCGGCCCACCCTTGTCACCTGTGAAGACGAGCGCATCGGTTTCTGGGCCCACAAAGGCGGTCATGTGGCGCTCGAGCGATTCTCGAAGGTGCGGCGGAATCGACACCCGTCTCTTACCTGCCGCAGTCTTCGGTTCTTTGATCACGATCGAGCCGTCTCGAAGAAAGACCATCGAACGTTCGATTCGAATGACGTTGAGCTCGAGGTCCATTTCTTGTCGCCGCAGCGCGAGCAGCTCACCCCGTCGAAGTCCGCACCACGCGGCGAGCTCGACGAGCGCGGAAAAGCGGGAGCCGATTGCGCCGGCGAGAGCTTTCACTTCCGGGATCGAAGCTGTTGGCCGTTCTGGTGATCGCTCGTGCGACGCGCCCAAGACCTGACACGGATTTCGCGCGAGAAGCCCATCGGTTACTGCCGAACCGAGGATCGTCCGGAGAAGGCGGTAGCCCTTAGCAGCTAGGGCGTGACGCGTTGCTGCAAGCGACGCCCACCAGGCTCGAACGTCAGAAGCCCGGATCCCTCCAATCGCGAGCGACCCAAGTGCTGGAAGCTAATGAACGTCGAATAGGCGTCGGTAGTCCTCTCGGGTTTGT